>Ga0214164_1001810_pt1 | contig 11734 bp, 14 predicted proteins | sample TroBogepilimnion_13_FD_153003 | JGI IMG/M metagenome (GOLD analysis project Ga0214164, IMG submission 153003) | Freshwater microbial communities from Trout Bog Lake, WI - Practice 03JUN2009 epilimnion v4 | ecosystem: Environmental > Aquatic > Freshwater > Lake > Epilimnion/Euphotic zone ...
GTGACGGAGCCCGCGGCCTGGTCCAGCGCCGCGCCGGTCGCGGAAGCCGAAGCAGCTCCCGAGATCGATCCGACCCCGGCGTCGAGAGCACTCCCCGTTCCCGAAGCGGTAACCGACGCCGAAGCCGATCCCGAGGCTTGCGTCAGGGCCGAGCCGACTGCCGACGCCGATGCGGTGCCCGACGCTTGGCCGGATGTCACTCCGGCGTTAGCGCTCCCGCTGACCGAAGCCGACGCTGCGACTGACCCGGATGCCGCGTCGATCTGGCTGCTCGAGGCCGTGGCATTGGCGAAGCCGTTGACCGAGCCGACCGACGGGTCGATCTGCCCGCTTGCGCCGGAAGTTGTCGCACTGGCAGCAATTGAGCCCGTGGACGACGCCAGGGACAATCCGACGCCGGACACCGCAGCAGATGCGCCCACCGAACCGGGAGACGCCGCCGAGACGGCCGAGGTCGCCACCGCAGCGGCCGTGGCACCGACGGAGCCCGCGGCCGATCCCGAAGCACCGGAAACGCCTGACGCGGACGCCGTTGCGGCCACAGCGCCGGTAGAAACTTCGAGCGCCGCGCTCATGCCCGTGGCCGACCCTGTCGCGCCGACCGAACCCGACGCCTGAACAAGGGTCGAGCTGACGCCGGAGGCCGACGCAGAGGCCGCGATCAATCCGCTGACCACATCTGCGGCCGCACTCGCGCCGGACGCCGAGGCAGACGCCGCAACCAATCCGACAGCGTTGGTCGCCGCCGGAGCCGCGATCTGGATTTGCTGGATGGTCGTGCCGACCCATGCCCCCCCGGACGACGCGCCCAGGTTCAGCGGCGAGCCGGTCGCCGGACTTGCAACGCCGCCGGGATAGCTGACCGCGATGCTGGTCGCAGTGCCCGAATAGGTCAGGCTGACCACGTCTGCGGCGCGGGTGACAGCTGCGGAAGCGGTGGGGATCAGAGAGGTAGTTACGGAACTGGCCTCAAGTTGGCAGCCCCACAAATAAAAGCCTTGGGACGACGAAATATTAAGTGCTGTGCGATATCCGTCCGTCGCCGATGCCGCATAAGACAACGCACCGGGATATCCCGCAGCTGTCGAAGCAGTGCAAAGAGCAGTTATAGAAACTCTGTACCAACCCCCCGGGCAAGCAACAATGGCAGCGGAAACAAATGTCCCGCCAGAGGCCGTAATTGTTCCGCCGATCAAGTCAAAGTTTACATAGGCGCTACCAGCAAAATAAGACGCGGGGCATCCTATCTGCACATACTGCCAGTTATAATACTTAACAAAATAAGAAAGCGTGTAAGTCGTTCCCGAATTATATGGTATTGTCGGGCCAGTCCAATTTGCCCCCTGCCAAACGCTAGACCCACTTCCGCCAACAAGCCACGCGCCCGTCCCCCCGGCAGGATCAGCGTAACCCGTGTTGACAACGGATGGAGAAGTCGCCGCTGAACCTCCGCCAGTTCCCGCGGCGTTCACCCCGTCCGCGGAATAAAGGCAAAGGTTCGTGCCTGCCGCCTCGACCAACAGCCCGGATGAGGTGATCCTGGGTGTGTTGGCCGCGAAGAGCGTGGTTCCGGCCAGGTCATAGCCGCCGGTCGAGTTGCTGAACGACCAGCCGGGCAGCGAGCCCAGGGCGTACTGCGTCCCGCCTTCGTTGTAGACGCCGTTCAGGAAATAGAGGTTGGCGATCCCGGACGAGTTCAGAAGGTTGTTCTGAAGCAGGGTCAGCAGTGACAATGGCGTCCCCTCTCAGGCGTCAAAAGGCTGCGGGGGCCGAAGCCCCCGCGCCCGGTATCAGATCGTCAGGTCAGTGCTAGAGCGGGTTTTCTTCCCACTGGAAGCTGAACCACATGCCCGCGACGGAGGCCGCCGGGGAAGCCCAGATCACGAAGGCACCAGGCAACAGGATCAGGGAGCCTTCGTAGTCGAACATGCCCGAGGTCACGTCGGTGGTGGCCGAAGAGGTGGACTGAAGAAACGAATGGTAGGTCGGAGCAACCGGCAGCGTGGCGCTGCTGTCCACCTTGCCGAAGGGAGTGACGCCGGAGCCGATCAGCGCCGACTGCGGGGTGAGCGCGGCGGTATGCACGACGTTCGTCGCCCCGCTGTAGCCCACCGCCAGGCCGAAGGCGTCCACGGCCGTTTCAATCACCGACTGGCCGATGCTTGCCTTGTTCAGCGCCAGCGTGACGCCGGATCCTATGGGGTTGGAAAGGCAGAGGCCGGTGTAGGTCGTGGCCAGACCGACGGTGGTCGTGGCCACCGCCTGGCTAGCGGCGAAAAACACGTTCTTGCGGTAGGTCTGCTCATAGTAGCGGCCGTGCAGTTCGGAGACGATGGCGTCCCCCTGCTTGCCGCCGCGAGCGGAGGTCGAGAGCATGGTGTCGCTCAGGGCCTGGGGCCCGATCAGAAGCTGGTTCGTGGGCATGGGTTGGGGTTCCTTATGCGAGATAGGACGGGTCGGCGCGCATGGCGGCGAGGTCGTCTGTGAGGGAAAGGCCGTTGGCGATGATCTGCGTCATGAGCCGCAGCTCCGCGTAGATCAGGGCATTCTGGTAGGCGGCGTCCCCAGCCATGAACGCCTGAACGACCGGCATGGGGTTGGCCTGGCTGACGAGGCTTTCCGCCGTCTGGCCACCCGCATCGAGCTGGACCACCTGGGTCTTCGCTGCGATGGGGACGGCATTCAGACTGCGGTCGATGTCGCGGACAGCATCGCCGCCCGCGCCGACGTTGAGCGTGGTGTTGTCCGCCATCGGGTTAGACTTCGCTGATCGCGGTCGCGGTGGTCAACTGGGGTGTAACACCCGAGTTGATCGTGACCGTCGGGGTGATCGGGCCCGCATAGAGCAGGACGCCAGCGCCGGTCGCCGCCGTGCCGATGGCGAAGTAGGAGGCGGCCGAAGCGGGCGTGATCAGAATCGTCCCGGCGACGGTCTGCGCGCCGGTCGTGGCGTTGGTGTAGGTAACCGAGGTCGTGGTGGAGGACGTCACCGTGAAGGTGCCGTTGTAGCCGGACGGCGTGACGCCGGCGACGGTGATGTTTGAACCGACCGGAGGCGCTGTCGGAAGCGCCGTGCCGAAGGTGATGGTGGCCGACGAGCCGGTGCCGGACGCCGCAGTCGTCGCCTGGGTGGCCGCCGCCGCGAAGGACACCGTGGCCGCCGGGCTGACACTGTTCGACGTGACGGTAAAGCCGCCGGAAGTCCGCGCCACGGTCGCCCTGGCGTAGGTCGAATAGATCGCCTCGTTGCTCGACTGGTTGCCGGCCGCCGTCGGGTCTGCGGTGTGCAGCGAGACGTAAAGCAAAGTCAGCGGAGAGGTCGCGGTGTTGTCCGCGAGGTTGGCGATGTTGGTCGCCTGGAAGATCAGCTTGAGCAAGCTGTTTGCGTAGCTAGAGCCTTTTTCACCGGCCATGGGTGGTTCCTTTCAGGCGTAAAAAAGCCCGCCGGGAAGGCGGGCTGTGCATGTCGCAGGGGGGGACGGATCGACGATCCGCCGGGGTTACTGAACCGGGGCGACCGGCTCGACCGGAGCGGGCGGCGCAGAGACCGGCGGAACCGAAATCGGGACCGGGGTCGGCTGGGCGATCAGGCCCATGCGGGCGTTTGCCTTCAGGACCAGGGCGTGCAGGAAATCATATTCCACCTTCGCCGCGTTCGGGCCGAGCTTGGAGGCCACGGCGTCGGTCAGGACGTTCTCCGCCAGACCTTCCATTGCCAGCCCGAAAGCCGACAGGGACGCGCCGAGATCGTTGATCGCGTTGTGGACCAGCGCCTGGTCGTTCGTCGGGGTGAAACCGTCGATGACGTGCAGGAGGTTGTTCTTGATCGTGGAGAGCCAGGACATAACGTTTTCCTTATGCGCCGGGTTGCGGGCCAGTTGCGGTTCCGGCGAGGCCGCAGGGCGTTGGGTGGTCAGCGCGGTGCTGAGGATGTGCAGAAGTCGTGCGCGGTCTTCGCCAGCGCCCAGCCCTGCCGCCCCCAGAGGGCCAGCTGGTGCAGCCAGGTCAGGTAAGCCGACACCGAGGCCGACGCCTGGGCGTCCGTCGGAGCCGGGAAGCCCGCTTGCGACGGCAGCGGCGGTTCCGGCGACGGGTCGGCCATCAGTGAGCCCGGGCAGATCGGGGATGCCTGTGACGGAGCCGCCGCGGGCTTTGAGGTAGCGCCACCCGGTAGCCGCAACAGAGAAAGCTGCGGAGCACACCCCGCCAATGAGAGACAGGCCGACAACGCTGCGACGGAACGTCTCATCGAATGGCATCCTGAATATCCTTTGCCGTGAGCATCGGCTGCGGCTGATGTGCCGCAGGGGCGGCCACAGGGCGCGCCACGCGGGCAATCGCGGCTCCGGCCTGCACCGACGCAGCGATCTCGGCCGAACAGGCTGTGCGGGCATCCTGGGCGGACTGTGCGTCGGCCTTGATGGCGACCTGTTGCACCGCGACGGTCTTGCGGGCGTTCTCGGCGTCCAGGACGTGTTGCCAGACCATCGGGCCGCCGAACCAGACGCCCGCGGCGATCAGTGCAAGCATGACAAGGCTCGAGATCACCGCCTCGACGAACTTCGCGACGCCCATCAGCCCAGCGCCTGCTTCGTGGCGTCCTGGGCGAAGGCGCTCATGTCGATCACGCCGGTCACCGGGCCGGAGCGCGGCGGGTCGCGATAGAAGTCATGGTGCCCGATGGTGCAGACGAAGTTCGCCTCGACCTGCCAGGGCTGATGGGTGCTGATCCGCGGGTTCAGGTAGAGCACCGTGTCGGTGGTGACCTTGTGGAAGTCGGGCCCGATGTAGCTTCCGGCCATCACCGCGCTGGCGATGTGCTGGACCCGGGCCCAGGCGTTCGGCATGGCCTCTGCCGTCGCAAACAGTTGCTGAATCCGCGCCTGCTCTTCCTCCGGCGTCCGGGCCACCCGGGTGTAGACGCCGCCCTGCATCGCATACTCGGTCCAGCTGAACTGGGCGTGGCGCTCGATGGTGCCCCGGATTGTGCCGTCGCTGGCGTATTGCAGTCGGGTGCGGTTGAGCACCACCTGGGCCACGGCCGCCACGCCGTCGTCGGGCTCGCCTGCGGCTTCATCGAAGCAGCACAGGGTCAGTTCTTCCAGATCGGTCATCAGATGGCTCCTGCCCGCCAAGCCATCAGGCCTGCGGCGAATAGCTGTTGGACCATCCAGGGCGGCATCATCCCGCTCGCGGCCCCGACGAACGAGGTCATGAGGATGATGTAGGGCCCGAGGATGTTGGACTGGGCGGCCAGCGCCGGGAGGGCCGCCCATGCGGCCTTGCGCTGCGCGGAGATCTCCGCCGGCTGGGGCGTGTCGGTCATGACCTGGTCCTTATCGGTGGGGCTTGTCGGCCTTGCCGTCGAGCTTGTCGAAGATGCGGTTCAGGCCATCTGTCATGGCCCGCTCGATCCGGCTTATGGCTTCAGCCACGTCGTCGCGCCTGGCGTAGGTCTCAGGAAGCGCCTTCAGCAGTTCGGAGTGTTCCCGCCGGGCGTCCTTGATCTCTTTCCACATGGTCCCGAGGACCCAGCCTCCGAGCCCGCTTCCCAGCGTCATAACCACGTCGAAGAGTGTCTGAGGCGAAAGCGCGCCGGTCGGGTCTGTCATGTTCGTGGATCTCGCGAAGGGGAACAAATCAGGAGGCGGGGGCAATGACGGGAACCGGAACGGGCGCGAATTGCGGATCGACATCGACGCTCGCGCAGGCGGTCGCGACGGGCGTTCCGGCCGCGATGGCTTCCATCGCCGTCGAGATGTCCGCGCCCCGCTCCGCTTTGCCAACCCACTGCCGATAGGTCAGGAGGTAGGCAACTTGGTTGCAGGCCGTCACGACCTCGGTCAGTGCGTCCCCGGTCAGGGTGCCGCTCTTCACGGCGGCATAGAGCGCTTCGACGGCATCGCTGACGGTGTCCACCGGGCTCGGCCGGGTCAGCGCATCCAGAAGCGCATCATGAGGCTGTCCGGTTAGGATCGGGAGCAGCGGGAACAGGTCGCGGATCGCCGCATGATGGTCAGTCGTGGTCGGCAGCGTCATGGCTATCCCTCTTTAGCCCGCGGGGTTCGCAAGCAAATCATAGGTGCCGGTCGAAGAGGTCATGTCCTGAGTTCCGGTGCGGTTGATCTTCAGCGAATAGGTGACCGTGCCAGTCAGGGTGCCCGCGCCGAGGTAGGTCACATTGTTGTCGCCGCCATCGAAGACGAAGCCGCCCGCGACACCGTTCGACCCTGACCAGGTGCCGGTCTTTAGGGTGTAGACCGTGCCTCCGACGTTTTCGGTGATTTGGTAGTTTCCCATGCTGAGACCCGTGCCGCCGATAGAGGGTGCGCCAGGGTATGAGAAGTGAAGCTGCAGGATCGGAGTGGCGGGAACGCCAGCAAGGTTGATGACCGCAAACTGAATATAAGTTGAGCCCGATGTCGCGCTTGCAGAAAGGCTTCCCACTTTTCGGGGAGAAGACGCGACCCCCGACAAAAAATTCGCGACCGCCGACCAGGCACCCGCATACCTCAGCTTGAGGACGATGTTCGGGCTGTTGCTTGTGTCGGCCCAAAAGGAACCATTCGCCACGGATCCGGGGTCAGTCGTCTGCTGATAATAGTTCGCCGTCGCCAAGCCGCCTTGGCCCGTCAAGGTGGAAGACACGGCCGGAACGACAGAGCCGCCGGTAAGTGCCGCCTGCAGTGTCGCGTTATCGACGACCACGCCGGACGTTCCAATCCCTGCCAAGACGCCCGAAGAGATCGTGATCGCACTGTTTGCGACCGTCGTGCCGTTGCCGGTGCCGATGCCGCTGATCGCGCCGCCCGAAATCGTGACCTGGGAGTTCTGGATCGCCTCCGTGCCGGTCAGTGCTGCCACGTTCGCCGGGACGCCGGTGAGGGTGCCGAAGGTGATGGAGGACGCAGCCGCTGACAGCGTCAGCGAATAGGCGGTGACGGTCGAGATGTCTTCCAGGGCCTGCCCGTAGATGTTGAACGAGCAGAACTTGACGTAGATCGTCGTCCCCACCTGCTGCGGGGTGTAGCTGTATTTGAAAATCCCGCCATCCAGGCGAACGAACTGGGAGCCGGTCGAGTGCGAGGCGACCGTCGTGCCCATGAGCCCGCGCCGGAGCAGCGTACCAAGCGTGTAGTGGTTCGCGCTGGTGAGTGTGGCCGCCTGGTAGCTGATCAGCTCGCTGCCGATCAGGCATAGCGTCGAGGCCGCATTCGCGTCGGCCGCGGTGGCCGTGTTCAGGGTGCCGAGGCTCGCCGTCAGGTCCACGCCGAAGGACGAGGTCGTGTCGGGATCCGCGACCGAGCCGAGGCTGCTCGTCGTCACGCCATAGCGCGCGGGCGTCGTCAGCGCGCCCGCATATTGGTAGTTTGTCCCATCGACCGAGGTGAAGACCTGGCATCCGCCCCAATTGGCACCGCCGGACACCGCGACCCACGCCTGCAGGTCGTTGTTCGTGAGGGACCGGGCCGGGTTGATCAGGACCGGCGACGAAACCGAGCCGGGCGCGATGGACGTGTTGATGATGGTGCCGGATGCCGTCTGGCGCGTGTAGACGGCGGCATGGCTGGTGCCGACCAGCATTTCCTCGGCCACGATGTCGAGGCCACCGTCTGCGTTCTCCTTGATCTCGTTGATGCGGACAAGGAGCGCCGACAGGTCGCCGGTGGTGAGTGTGACCAGGTCGAGCGGTTCGAGGAGACAATAGCGCCAGTCGAGGCTGAACTTGAACGTCCGGCGCAGGTTCGACAGCCGCTGGACGCGGAGCTGCGCGACGGCTGCGGCGACGTTCGCATCGCAGATCATCGGCAGGCTGTGCATGTTCTCCCGTCGCGCGCCGTAGGTCGCGATGGAGCCCATGTCGTCGGCTTGGGCCGTGTTCTGGTTGTAGTTCAGGGACCGGTCAGAAAAGCCGATCTGGACCGAATTATAGGCGTCGGCCAGCTTGGCGAGGTCGATGGTGACCGGATCGTCGCCGTCGGCCTGAGGGATGAAGTCGTCCTCGGTGAATGCATAGACCGGCGTCAGGTTCGGAGTGTAGGTCACGCCGTTGTTCGTGATCGCGGTGTCGCCCAGGGGAACGACCTTGAGCTGGCCGTTGGACCAGACGCAGTCGCTGTTCGAAGCATCCAGAAGGTCGGTGATGAACTGCGCCGCGGACTGGGTCGATGCGAGGCCCGGCGAAACGAAGAGACCGGCAGCCGTGCAATAGTTCGAGTAGGTCGTGAGGCTTGCGACCAGGCCAGACCCCCAGAGCGGGACGCCGTAATAGGCGTTCGTCAGGAAGTCGAGGAGGATGTCGGCCGGGTTAGCGTCATCGATGGTCGAGCCCGACACCACCGCCCGGGTCGCCCACTGCACTTCAAAGGAGTGGTTCGCCAGCGTGGCCGAGGTCGAGAGCGCATAGTTGCTCGCGTAAGCGTAGGCCGTGCGGCTGTAGCCGATGGCCTGGGCGCTATAATTCGTCGTCAGGTAGCCCCAGGTGGCCTGCCCCTGGCTTCCAACCTGCAGGGAAAGCCCAGCCTGGGCCAGACCGGTCTTCGCGCCGGGGATATAGACGTTCTGGTCCTTGTAGACGTTGCGGACGCCAGTGATCGGGCCATCCGCAATGGCCATGATGACGGAAGCCGAATAGTTGTAGCCGGTCGTGGTCGATCCGCCGCCCTTGCCGGACGACTGCTTGATCGCCTGGGCCTTGAAGGCGTTGTACCAGATCAAGCTCGCGCCGATCCGGTTGGTGCCCCACCCGATGGGCAGCGGGATGCCGTAGGTGGACTGCTGAATGACGATGCCGTTCAGGCGTACGACTGACGGCGACTTGACCGAATTGAAGACGCTCATTCGGCGCTCTCCGGCCAGAACGTGAAGACCTTGTGGGCCCGGCTCGAAAGCTCTTCGTCAGCGGTCCAGTGGTCGAGGGTGACCATGCCGGCCGCTTGGGTGGCGTGGATGATCATCGGCGGCTCGACGAAGATCGCGCCGTGGCTGAACGTGCGGCCGAACTTCCAGATGATGAAGTCGCCGGGGCCTGCTCGCTCAACGTCGATTTCCACCGCGCCGACCTTGGCCGCCCAGTCCAGGTAGAGTTCCTCGTTCCGGTGCATGTGCCAGTCGTGCGGATAGACCGGCTCGACGTGGTCCATCAGACCGGCAAATAAATATACTTTCGCTGGCAACATAGCGCAGTCAACTCCCGCGCCTTTTACTGCACCGTTATGATGGTAAGGAGTTCTCAGCCAGGTCATGGCCTCGGCCACGACGGCGGCGCGCTGTTCGATCTCGCCCATCAGGTGGCCGCAGCTTTCACGCGCGCCCAATAGGCCAGCCGCTTGGCCGAAATCTTCGCTTTGGTCTCTTCCGATTGCGGGCCGCGCTTCGTTCCGCGTTTGGCTTCAGCCAGCGCGGCACGGTGCGCGTCGGAGAACGATTTGCCGCGCTTGGCTTCCGATATCCGTTTTCCGATATCGGGATCGCGCGCCTTGCCGCGCCGGGCCTCGGCAGAGCGTTGCACTCCGATCATGTTTGCGGGCCGCCCTTTCGCTGCTTCGGACATTTTCCGTCGCGTCTCTTCCGAATGAACCGACCCCGTGCGCGCTGCGCGAGCGGCCTTAAGCGTCGCCTCCGACGGCATCCGGCCCCGCAGCTTTTCGGACAGCACTCGACGGGTCGCATCGCTGTGCCCTTCGCATCCGTTCCGGCCAGCGGTTCGGTTGGCCATCGGCAATTGGCGCAGGCGATACTGTTCAATCCAATGGTGTTCGCGGTCTCGCCAATCGTCGCCGCAAGTTTCCAAAATGGTCGGGGTCGGCTTAAATCCCAGTTTCGCAGCGTGTTCGCGCATTCTGCGCGGGACGTTACGCGACGCTCCGACGTAACAGAGACCGTCTGGCGTCAGAAATGAGTAAATCGAATACTTGATCATGTTGCGGTTTCTGGCGGAGGAACATAAGGAAATCCTCTGAAGTTTGCCAGATTTCCGAATTTGGTCAAGCAAACCGCCTGGGTGTGTGTGCAACCCGGATAGGCGGTGAAGGCATCCCCAGCCGCAGGCGCGGCGACGAGGCCCATCGTCAGGGTGAAGCTGCCGCCGGAGACGAAGCTCTTCACTGTGCGCTGCAGGCCGGTGTTCGCGCCGGACGTGAAGACGATGTAGCCGAGGTCGAAATAGCCCGTGGCCTGCGCCGTGAGGCTGGTCGTGAAGGTCGAGGCCGTCCCACCGGCTGAAGCGGTCCCAGCGACAGCGTAGGTCGCCTTCGACAGCCCGCAGGATGGCCCGTAGAGCGTGTTGATGCAGCCCGTCGAAATGATGTTCGTCGGCATGTCCACGTCGAGCAGCTCAAGCCAGGAGGAGCATCCAAGGGTGACCTCGGTCTTAGACAGGGACTTGATCTCGGAGATGCGCCCGGTCAGGCGTGTATAGCCTCCGGCCTGCCCGGTGCCGAGGTCGGTTCCCATGACGCGGTCAACCCGGATCGTCGCGCCGTCGAGGCCGCCCTTTCGGACGAAGGACAGGAACGGAACGCCGCTGACCGTCGTGTTGGCATCGGCATAGATCGTGACATCGAGGGTATCGACCTGGACGCCCCGCTTGCTATTGACGCCGTTGTCGGTAATCCCGGGCCCGCGCAGGAACAGGTTGCCGCTGTAGGCCACCGCGAAGTCGTGCGTGGTCCAGCGGATGATCGTGCCGCCGTTGAGGGTGATCGTGTAGAGGTCGGCGTAGATGATCTGTTTCGCGCTGACGAGGAACGTCGCCAGGGTGCCGGTGTAGGTCTTCATGCCTTCACGCTCACGAAGGTCAGCTTGCCGACGGACCAGAGGTTCCCGCCGAACTGGACGGCGTCCACCATCTCGTCGTCGAACCGGCAGAGGAACAGGTAGCCGCCGGACCAGGTCAGCGCCGCGGACGCCGCCGGCGCGGTGGTGAAGGAGATCACGCCGTTGATCGAGATCGTGTAGTCGGTGCCCAGCGTCTTCAGGGTGCCGTTCACATAGACGGACGGGTTCTGGTTCAGGACGAGGACCGGGTCGAGGTAATTGTAGATCGTCCCCTGTCCGACCGTCCGGTAGAGCTGGAAGATCGTCGTCGTGCCGTCGCCCGTGCCGAAGCCCTGGGTGGTCACGGCGTTGTCGGTCTGGTCCTGGTAGTAGAAGGGCTGGTTGCGTCCTTGCCGGGATCCGAGGAAGCCGAACAGGGTCTGCAGCTCGGGTAGGCTCGCCTGGGTGCGCAGGACCTCCCACTGGAGGGTCCATTCCCACCGGGGGTAGGAATAGGCCGCCGCGCGGACTTCGCGCCCGCTATAGGCCCGCTTCACCGTCGTCTGCCAGACCGGCCGCTTGGAGGCGAGGAAGCCCTGCCCGGTCAGAACCGGAAAGACCTCGGCATCGTTCGAGAGCGGGCTCGTCGTGATCACTGCGCGCTGGGTGAACGTCATGCCATCGACCCCGGTGCCAGACGGCCATTGCGATGCAGGTCACGCATCACCCGGGCGAGCGTGTCGCCGTGGTTCTCAAAGAGGCGGCGCACCGACTGAGCGTCCGTCGCGTGGACGTGGAGATGCACGTCACCGGTCCCGGTCGAGTTCCGCACCTTGTCCGCCAGGTCGGCCGGGAGAACCATTTCGCGCTCGTGCAGCTGGGTGAGCGGGTTGGTGCCGGCGGGGATGTCGTAGCCTTTCGCCGCGGACGGCAGGAACGCCAGGACGCCCGCATAGGCCGTGGCAGCCGCTGCAGG
>Ga0214164_1001812_pt1 | contig 11731 bp, 12 predicted proteins | sample TroBogepilimnion_13_FD_153003 | JGI IMG/M metagenome (GOLD analysis project Ga0214164, IMG submission 153003) | Freshwater microbial communities from Trout Bog Lake, WI - Practice 03JUN2009 epilimnion v4 | ecosystem: Environmental > Aquatic > Freshwater > Lake > Epilimnion/Euphotic zone ...
TTCTGCACCGAAGACCAGATCAACGCGGAAACCGTGGCGTTCTGCGGCTTGCTGCAGTCGGTCTACGCTGACTTTGGTTTTACCGATGTGGCGGTGAAGTTCTCCGATCGTCCGGAAAAACGGGCCGGAACGGACGAAACGTGGGACAAGGCAGAGGGCGCGCTCAAGGCTGCGGTCGAAGCCGCCGGATTGCAGTACACGCTCAACCCGGGTGAGGGCGCGTTTTACGGTCCGAAGCTCGAGTTCGTGCTCCGGGACGCCATCGGTCGCGACTGGCAGTGCGGTACGCTGCAGGTCGACTTCGTGCTGCCGGAGCGCCTGGATGCGGAGTACGTGGCGGAAGACAACAGTCGCCAGCGCCCCGTGATGCTGCACCGCGCGATCCTCGGTTCCTTCGAGCGTTTTCTCGCGATTCTGATCGAGCACCACGCCGGCAAGTTCCCAACGTGGCTCGCGCCGACGCAGGCGGTCTTGCTCAACATCACCGACCGTCAGGCCGGTTTCGTGTCCGAATGTGCTGATTTCTTGAAAAATCAGGGGGTTCGGGTCGACAGCGACTTGCGCAACGAAAAGATCGGCTTTAAGATTCGCGAGCACACTTTGAGGCGGGTTCCGTTCCTCTTGGTGGCAGGGGACCGGGAAGCCGAGTCCCGCACGTTGGCCGTGCGCACGCGCTCGGGCAAGGATCTCGGTTCCATGACGCTTGAACAAGCGCTGGAGCTGATCCAGTCCGATATCGCGGGCCGCGGCCGTCATTCTTTGGAGGGTTGATTTATCTCTACTACGAAGCGCATACGGCGCAACGACGAAATTCTCGCGCCGTTGGTCCGGGTTATCGGCGACGATGGTTCGCAGGTCGGCGTGTTGAATCGGGCGGAAGCCCTGCAGTTCGCAGCCTCGCAATCGTTGGACCTCGTTGAGATTTCGCCGATGGCGGAGCCTCCGGTGTGCCGAGTCATGGACTTCGGCAAGTTCTTGTTCGAACAGAACAAGAAAGCCCACGCCGCGAAGCGCAAGCAGAAGCAGATTCAGGTCAAGGAAATCAAGTTCCGACCTGGAACGGATGAAAACGATTACCAGATCAAACTGCGTAACATCATCCGCTTCCTGACGGAAGGCGATAAGGCCAAGGTCACGCTGCGGTACCGCGGTCGTGAGTTGGCGCACCAAGAAGTGGGTCGCCGCTTGTTGGATCGCCTGTGCCAAGACCTCGCCGCGCACGCGGCCATTGAGCAGAACCCCCTGATGGAGGGTCGCCAAATGGTCATGATGTTCGGGCCCAAGAAGAAGTAAGGTTTACGGTTTGTAGACGCGGATGGCGACATCCGCGACACAAGTGACCGGTGCGACGGGTGCGAACCTGCGTGCCGGAACGCCCCCAGCGCCCTAAACGGGCTGTGAAGGGGTAACAAAAAGTGCCGGCGGGGGACCGACCGGTGATGGAGATTGCACGATGCCCAAGTTGAAGACCAACCGGGCTGCGGCGAAGCGTTTTCGCAAGACTGCGAACGGCTTCAAGCGCGGCCAGAGCCACAAGCGTCACATCCTGACGAAGAAGCCCTCGAAGCGTAAGCGCCAGCTTCGCTCCGGGAAGATGGTGCACGAGACCGATCTCGGTCGCGTGACGCAGCTGCTTCCGAACCACTAAAACGTCAGGAGATAAACCATGGCACGAGTGAAACGTGGCGTCATCGCCGGACGCCGTCATAAGAAGATTCTCAATAAGGCCAAGGGCTACTACAACGCGCGCCGCAAGGTGTTCCGCGTTGCCAAGCAGGCCGTCATCAAGGCCGGTCAGTACGCGTACGTCGGTCGTAAGCGTAAGAAGCGCGATTTCCGCGCTCTGTGGATTCAGCGTCTGAACGCGGCTGCCCGCGCTCACGGCCTGAGCTACAGCCGTCTCATCAATGGCCTCAAGATGGCGGGTATTGCGATCGACCGTAAGGCGCTCGCAGACATCGCCATGCACGAACCGGCCGCGTTCGGCGCGATCGTCGAGCAGGTCAAGGCGGCCTCCGCCGCAGCGGCCTAACGCCGTGGATCTCGGTAGTCTCGTCACCTCGGGTCTAGCCGAGATCCAATCCGCCGCGGATCTGATCGCTCTCGATCAGATCCGTGTGCGGTTGTTAGGAAAGAAAGGGGTGGTCACCGAGCAGCTCAAAGCGCTCGGGTCAATGGCCCCCGACGCGCGCCGCGAAGCCGGTGCGCTCATCAACCTCGCCAAGCAACAGCTCAACGATGCCATCGACACGCGCCACGCGGCGCTCGAGTCGGCGGCCGTGGCGGCGGAACTGGCCGCTGGCACCATCGATGTGACTTTGCCCGGTCGTGGCCGTCGTCCCGGGGCGTTGCATCCCGTGACCCGCACGCGCCAGCGGATCGAAGAGATTTTCCGCCGCGCGGGCTTTGTCGTCGCGGAAGGCCCCGAAGTCGAAGACGACTTCCATAATTTCGAAGCGTTGAACATCCCCGCCAACCATCCGGCGCGCGCGATGCACGACACCTTTTATTTTGGCGATGGACGCCTGTTGCGCACGCACACCTCGCCGGTGCAGGTGCGCGCGATGTTGGCGAATCCGCCCCCGCTGCGCATCATCAGCCCCGGGCGCGTCTATCGCTGCGATTCCGATCAAACGCACACGCCGATGTTCCATCAGGTCGAAGGCCTGGTGCTCGACGAGAACGTCAGCTTCGCGAATTTAAAAGCCATCCTGCAGGGCTTTGTCTCCGAATTCTTTGAAAAAGACCTCGAGATCCGCTTGCGGCCCTCGTACTTCCCGTTCACCGAACCGTCGGCCGAAGTCGATTGTCAGTGCGCGTTCTGCGAAGGCCGAGGCTGCCGTGTCTGTAAGCAGACCGGATGGCTCGAAGTCCTCGGGTGCGGTGTGGTGCACCCGAACGTCTTACGGAACTGCGGCATCGATCCGGAGAAGATCTCCGGCTACGCCTTTGGAATGGGTATCGAGCGCTTCTCGATGCTGCGCTACGACGTCAACGACCTGCGGCTCTACTTCGAGAACGACCTCCGGTTCCTGGGACAGTTCGGTCGCGCTTAACAGGGTGAGGGATCCGGAATGAAGCTGAGTCTCGACTGGCTCTCGGAATGGGTGCGTCTCCCGGCTGACGTGAACGCGCTCGCGCACGGCCTGACCATGGCCGGCTTTGAGGTCGAAGGGCGCTCGGTCGCCGCACCGCCGTTTACGAACGTCGTCGTCGGTTATATCCACAGCGCCGAGAAGCACCCTGAAGCGGACAAGCTACGGGTGTGCGATGTCGAAGGCGTGGACGGCGAGCGTCTGCAGATCGTCTGCGGTGCTCCGAACGCACGCGCCGGCATCAAGGTGCCGTTCGCGCGGGTTGGCGCTCAGTTGCCCAACGACATCGCGATCAAGAAAGCCAAGCTGCGTGGCGTGGAGTCGTTCGGAATGCTGTGTTCCGCGCGCGAACTCGGCTTGGGTGAGGGACACTCGGGGCTTCTGGAGTTGCCGGAGTCGTGCGTGATCGGCAGCGACGTGCGCACGGCGCTGTCGCTCGACGACACGGTGCTCGAGATCAATTTCACCCCCAATCGCGGCGACGCGCTGTCCGTCCTCGGCATCGCCCGTGAGGCTGCGGTGCTGACGGGCGGCGATGTGTGCCTGCCCACGATCGATCCGGTCCCCGCCGGCTCTGCGGCCGCATTTCCCGTTCAGATCGCCGCCACCGATGGGTGCGCGCGCTTTGCCGGGCGGGTCATTCAAGGACTCAACCCCGCGGCGCAGACGCCGTGGTGGATGCAAGAGCGTTTGCGCCGCGCCGGCCAACGCAGCTTAGGCCCACTCGTCGACGTGACGAACTACGTCATGCTGGAGCTCGGGCAGCCCATGCACGCCTATGACCTGCGCCGCCTGGAGGGCTGTTTGCACGTGCGCTGGGCCCGGGAGGGGGAGGTCTTGGAGCTGCTCGAGGGCACCACGATCCCGCTCGCCACCGACATGCTCGTGATTGCGGACGACGTGGCGCCGGTCGGTCTGGCCGGCGTGATGGGCGGCAAGAAAAGCGGCATTGCCGACGACACGACGGACGTCTTCTTGGAAGCGGCGTGGTTTCATCCGAATGCGGTCGCCGGACGTGGGCGGCGCTTTGGCGTGATCACCGACGCTTCGCAGCGCTTTGAGCGCGGCGTGGATCCGGAGGGGATCGTGCGCGCGATGGAGCGAGCGACCCAACTCTTGGTAGAGATGGCCGGCGGCACGCCGGGTCCGCTCGTGGTACAGGAGACCGCAGCGGCGCTGCCGGTGCGCGCGCCGATACCGCTGCGCGCGCGCCAAATCGAACGTTTGATCGGTGTCCCGATTGCGGCCGAGCGCGTCGCATCGATCCTGCAGGGGTTGGGGATGACGGTCGAGACGGTGGCGGAGGGCCATGTCGTCACACCGCCCAGCTGGCGGTTCGACATCGCGCAAGAAGCCGATCTCGTCGAAGAGGTCGCGCGCGTCTACGGCTACAACGCGATCCCGGCGATCGATGCGCCGATGCCGCAACGACCGGCGTCGGTCACGGAGACGCGGATTCCGATCCTGCGTTTCGCTCAGGCACTCGTCGACCTCGGTTACTTCGAGGCGATCAATTACACCTTTGTCGATCCAGCGCTGCAGCGGCGCTTGCATCCGGATGCGGCGGCGCTCGCGCTCGCCAACCCGATCTCCGCGGATCTCGCGGAGATGCGTGTCTCGCTCTGGCCGGGTCTGATTAAGGCGCTCTCGGAGAATGTGCGACGCCAGCAAGACCGCGTTCGGCTCTTCGAGCATGGCGCGAAGTTTGTCGTGCAAGACAATGAATTAAAAGAGATTAACGTCATTGCGGGCGTGGTCGCCGGTAGCGTCGATCCCGAGCAATGGGGTGTCACCGCACGGGCGGCGGACTTTTACGACGTGAAAGCCGACGTCGAAGCGCTGATTGCGCTCAACGGCGGCACCGATTGGTCGTTTGAAGCGGGCGGCTTGCCTTGTTTGCACCCAGGGCGCTCGGCGCGCGTACTACGCGCCGGCCGAGTGGTCGGGTATTTGGGTGAGTTGCACCCGGAGCTGACCCGTGCGTTGGATTTGCCCGCGTCGCCGTTCCTGTTCGAACTCGATGGGGACGCGCTCGCGGCCGCGGCCCTGCCCAAGGCGCACGAGCTCTCGCGCTTCCCGGCGGTGCGTCGCGACCTCGCGGTCGTGGTGGATGAAGCGCTGACTTTCAACCAGTTGCGCGAATCTGTTACTGTTGGACTTACGCAATGGCTGCGCGAATTCCGGGTTTTTGACGTCTATCGAGGGAAAGGCGTCGAAAATGGACGAAAAAGCGTGGCTTTGGGCTTGATTTTACAAGACAAAAACAAGACCCTTACCGACGCAGACGTGGACGCCGTGATGAACGGCATTCGCGAGCGTCTCGAAAGGGATTTGAAGGCCACTTTCCGAGACTGAAGCGTCTTCGGAACGGGAATCAACGATGGCACTGACCAAAGCAGAAATGGCTGAGGCGCTGTTTGATCAGCTGGGCCTCAACAAGCGTGAGGCGCGCGAGCTCGTGGACCTTTTCTTTGAGGAAGTCCGCTTGGCGCTGTCGAGTGGTGAGCAAGTGAAGTTGTCCGGCTTCGGTAACTTTGACCTGCGCGACAAGAACCAGCGTCCGGGTCGCAATCCGAAGACGGGCGAAGAGATTCCCATCAGCGCGCGTCGTGTCGTCACGTTCCGCCCGGGTCAGAAGCTGAAGGCACGAGTGGAAGCGTATGCTGGAACCAAGTAATAACGCGGAACTGCCGACGATACCCGGCAAGCGCTATTTCACCATCGGTGAAGTCAGCGACCTGTGCCTGGTGAAGCCGCACGTACTGCGTTATTGGGAACAGGAATTTCCCCAGCTCAAGCCAGTCAAGCGGCGGGGCAATCGTCGCTACTACCAACGTCAGGACGTGTTGGTCATCCGCCAGATTCGCAGCTTGCTCTACGATCAGGGCTTCACGATCGGCGGTGCGCGTCAGCGCCTCGCGGGCGATGAGGCGCGCGATGATGTTTCGCAGAGTCAGCAGATCGTGCGCCAAGTGCGCTTGGAGCTCGAGGAACTGCTGAAGTCGTTGCGTCGCTAGCAACGTTTAGCGGTGGTCGTGACGGCCATCATCGATTACAATTTCGTCTCTACGTTGCGGTTCCCGCAGCGTGCCTCCGGTCGGGGCGTAGCGCAGCCTGGTAGCGCACTTGCATGGGGTGCAAGGGGTCGAGAGTTCAAATCTCTCCGTCCCGACCAATTTAATCAAAGACTTAGAGAATTTTTTCCCGCAAAGGGGAAGTCTATTTTCGGGGCTGGGTACACTTTTGGGTACACTTTTCGGCCGATTAAATGCCTTCTGACCGATTCTTTTCGCTTCACAAAGCGTTCTTGGGTCCACCCAATCGCAGACTAGACACCCCCACAAGTGCGCGCGAGACGTCCAAAGTCGGTTCTGGGTACACTTTCGGGTACACCCGACCGGGATAGCCGACGCACCGATCAATTCTCGTTGCCGCTTAGCCGCCGCATATTAGCCTCACACGCTGCTAGGTCGCTCCTCGTCCAGCGCTTGCGCGATTGTTGTGCCACTCCCAACTTCAGCCCCGGGGGCAAGAGCCCGCGATCAACCCACAGGTCGATGCAACGGGGCGTCACGCCGAAATGTTTGGCTAGCTCGGATTTACGCAGATAGCCGGCGCAGTCTTGCTCTATGTCGCGATTTTTCGAGTGATTCATGGTGTTTTCCGTACTTAGTTGGAAGGCTGCGTATTCCACGTGATGGTGAACGGGGTTTCCACGGGAACGTGAACGGGGATTCCAGGGCATGGTGAACACGATTCCACGGGAACGTGAACACTTGGCCGGGTGTCGGTGGAATGCTGTTCACGATCGCGTGGAACGGTGTTCACGATCGTGGCGGCGGGAGGATGGCGGCTGGAGATGAGCTGACGGCGGCGGCATACGCTGGGGATTTGGCCCAGGAGCGATGCCGATGCCGAACGCGAGGATCTCCATGTCGAAGCTGAAGCAGATCATCCAGCTGCAGTCGAGCAATCTGAGCGTCCGGGAGCTGTCCCGGGCGCTGTCGATGTCGGTGGGTGCGGTATCGAAGTACCTGGCGATGGTGCGGGCGGCGGGCCTGACGTGGGATGCGGCCCAGGACCTGGACGAGACGGCGCTGGAGCGCCGGATCTTCGGGGAGCCGGCGCCGGCGGCGCCGGGTCGGTTCGCGCCGGTGGACTGCGCGTGGGTGCACGGTGAGCTGAAGCGGCACCGGCACGTGACGCTGCAGCTGTTGTGGGAGGAGTACCGCGCGCGGCACGGCGAGCAGGCGTACCGGTACAGCGCGTTCTGCGAGCATTACCGGGCGTGGGGGAAGCGCCTGAAGCGCTCGATGCGCCAGCGCCACTATGCCGGCGAGAAGCTGTTCATCGACTACGCGGGCCCGACCGTGCCGGTGTATGGGATGCGGGGCGACGAGGCGTACCGGGCCCACATCTTCGTCTGCGCGCTGGGCGCGAGCGGCTACGCGTACGCCGAGGCGACGCGGACCGAGACGCTGCCGGACTGGCTGGGCGCGCACGTCCGGGCGCTGGGGTATTACGGCGCGGCGCCTTCGATCCTGGTGCCGGACAACCCGCGGGTCGGGGTGACCAAGGCGGATCGCTACGAGCCGGTGCTGCAGCGCTCGTACGAGGAGCTGGCCGCGCACTACGGTGCCGTCGTGATCCCGGCGCGACCCTACAAGCCGAAGGACAAGGCGAAGGCGGAGCTGACGGTGCAGATCGTCGAGCGCTGGATCCTGGCCAAGCTGCGCCACCAGCGGTTCTTTAGCCTGGATGAGCTGAACGGCGCGATCCGGCCGCTGCTCACCGAGCTCAACGACCGACCGTTCCAGAAGCTGCCCGGCAGCCGTCGCAGCGTCTACGAGGCGCTGGACCGACCGGCAATGAGGCCGCTGCCGGCGACGCCGTACGTCTATGCCGAGTGGAAGGAGGTGCGCGTCGCGTTCGACTACCACGTCGACGTCGATGAGCATTACTACAGCGTGCCGCACGCTCTGGTCGGGTACGAGGTCTGGGCGCGTTACAGCGCGACGACGGTCGAGGTGCTGCACCGCGGCCAGCGCGTCGCGAGCCACGTCCGCTCGTACCAGAAGGGCAAGCACACGACCGATCCGGCGCATATGCCCAAGTCGCACCGGGCGCACTCGGAATGGACGCCGAAGCGCCTGATCGACTGGGGCCTGTCGATCGGCCCCGCAACCGGCGCCGTCGTCGAACATCTGCTCGTCACCAAGCCACATCCCGAACAAGGCTACCGGGCGTGCCTGGGGCTGCTCGCGCTCGCCCGCGAGTACGGCGACGACCGGCTCGAGGCCGCAAGCCGCCTCGCGGTCGAGCTCAGGCGCCCGACCCGCGGCACCGTCAAATCCATCTTGCAGACCGGGCGCGACCGACGCCGGGTGGAGCAGGCCGAGCTCGATCTGCCCACCCACGGCAACGTCCGCGGGCCGGGCTACTACCACTGAGGAGACACGATGCTGATGCACAACACGTTGGATACCCTGCGGGGCCTCAAGCTCCACGGCCTGGCCGCGGCGCTCGAGGAGCAGCAGGCGACGCCGCAGACCCATGCCCTGTCGTTCGAGGACCGGCTGTCGTTGCTGGTCGACCGCGAACGGCTCTACCGCGACAACCTGCGCAAGACCCGGCTGCTGCAGCAGGCGCACCTCAAGGTCGTGCAGGCCTGCCTCGAGGACGTCGATTACAAAGCCGCCCGCGGCCTCGACAAGCGCCAGATCGCGGCTCTCGCCGCGTGCGACTGGGTGCGTCGGAGCCAGAACGTGCTGATCACGGGGCCGACCGGCTCCGGCAAGACCTGGCTCGCCTGCGCGCTCGCGCAGCAGGCCTGCAGGCTCGGACTGCCGGCGCTGTACTGGCGCGTGCCGAGGCTGTTCGAAGAGATCCGCGTCGCGCACGGCGACGGCAGCTACATGCGGCTGCTGAAGCGGATCCAGAAGGCCTCGATCCTGATCCTCGACGACTGGGGGCTGACCGCGCTGACGAGCCAGGACCGGGCCGACCTGCTCGAGATCCTCGACGACCGTGTCCACGCGCGTTCGACGATCCTCGTGAGCCAGCTGCCCGTCGATACCTGGCACGCGTACCTCGGCGAGCCGACGCTCGCGGACGCGATCCTCGATCGGCTTGTGCATCACAGCCATCGGATCCCGCTGCAGATGAACGGCGACTCCATGCGCAAGAAGATCCCGAATGGACCGGCATAAGAGCCTTCTGCCGCCTGCGGCGGCAGACCGCGGCTCACCTCGGACGAGGATGAAACACCGGACCGAGAGATCAGAAACCTTGACGGATCGTGAACACCTGACGTAGAAACAAACAGTCCAGCAGCCAGCTCCACGCACCGTTCACGATCGCGTGGAAACCGCGTTCACGATCGCTGGAATACGCAGAAGGCCGAGTAGTCGAGTTCAGTGTGTTTCAGAGGCTTTGTGTTCATGCCGCGAGGCAAGGGCTAATGTGTAGTGGGGTCGAACTCCCATCCGGGATGGATTTTTCGTCGAGTTAACCTTGATGGCGCCCAAACTGGGTGTGTTAGGTCATGGCTGGCGCTTGTCGTCATTGGCTTGAGAAAATACTCATCGGCCTAACTTGCGTCCGTTGGCCAAAAACATTTCGAATTCGTCCGGTTCGGTGGAAATCTCAACTTGCACACGGGTTCGGGCCGCTGGGGTCAGCCCAAACTCGGCCGATATCTGTGCAATGAGCTTCATCGCCCGATGCGCGATAGCGAGGTGCGGGGACGCTCGTACGAAGCCTGTTGGCGTCGCGTAAGTGGCGCCATCGCGGTCTAGGGCTTCCTGCGCATCGCCTAGCTGGGCTACGGCTATGCAGAGGCTCGCCAGGGCGTTGCTGTCGAGAGGGCTTACGAGGTGTGCGTCCTTAAGTATGGGGCCCAACCGGAGCCACTCGGCGAGGGCGCGGCCAGTCAAGTAGTCGGGCGGAGGCGGTGGTATGTACTCGGCTACGGGTTCGGCTTTGAAAGGCCGCCGGCCGGGGTTCCCGCGAAGGTGTTTCAAATGCGCTGGAGTCGGTCTACGTCCACCCATAAATTTCTCCCTGATCGGCGCCACTTGGGGCTGGCCGTAATGTCCTGAAAAAAGATTCCCGAAACGCAATATTTCGCAAAGCACTACCCGTACGGTTCAGAAGTGCTCGTTTGTAGAGATTTAGCCCCCCCTGGGGGGTGGCATCCGGCTCGTCCAAGTGTTGCCGTTGAACACCCGCGAAGGTGTTAAGGGCAACCGCCAACAAAAGGCGGTGAGGTGATGCCCTGAGAAAAAGTTGGGGCGGGTTGAAAGGTTGTATCCCTAAGGGAATACAACCTTTACAACCCCTAATGCCCGGGTTGGGTTGGGTTGTAAAACCATTTACAACCTTTACAACCCGAGTCTTGAGGCGTGGGTTGTCCGGGTTGGGTTGGGTTGTAAAAACCTTTACAACCTTTACAACCTTATTCATGGGAAAGCTTGTAACCGCCGATCGTGGCGGTCATGTGTGCGCTCAAGGTGAGGCCATCGACTGCGGTCCGCGCAGAGGCCTTGCTCAATCCAAGTCCTCTCGCGATGGCTCTTAATTCAGTCAGTGTCGAGATTGGCAGGCCGCCATCACGGTCCAAGCGCTTTAGTGCTGCCAACAAAGTTCGCTGTGCCGCGCCTGAAGGCTCGCGAGGTTGGGCAGTTGGCAAGGCAGTGGCGCTGAGCACTAGACTCGCCACCGGCTCGCCGTGGTTATCCTGTCGGCCGAGGTCGATCACCTGGGCCTCGTAGGCCAACGGTTCCAGAGAGGGATAGTCCTTAAAGCGCTCCCGTGTCACGGTGACCGTCATCGAGGTCGCGTCCGGGCGCGCGACAATAAATTCAGCGTCTGGGTTGGCCATGAGGGCGGAGGCCCCGCGAGGGCGTTTGGAGTCTGCGTGTCCGCTGTGCGCAACCAGCAGCACGGTGCATTTGAATCGGTCGCGTAGACCGGCGGCTAGGCGTGATAGGAACTCTGCCATTTCAAAGTTGGAGTTTTCATCCAACCCAGCGCTGAACTTGCTGAGCGTATCAACCACGATGAGATCTACAGAGTAAGGTAATGCCCCAATCGCGTCGGCTACGGCATTGAGTTCTGTCGCGAGGTTCAGATTTTTGGCTCGTTCCATCGCGACGACCTTGAAAGAGATGAGGTCTTCACCAGCCCCATAGACCTTCATCCAGGCGGCAACTCGCCGATCTAGCCCAGCTCCCTCTCCACTGAGAATCACGGCGCCGAAGCCGGAGGTAGCTGCCCTCATCACCCAGTCGAGTGCGATAAAGGACTTGAATGTCGATCGCGGACCGGCGAGCACTGCGAGTATTTCGGCTTCCAGAATCCTGTGCAGGAGCCATCGCGGTTCACGGCAGTCAGCGACGATCTCAGATAGGGGCCGCAGTACGACCGGAGCACCCATTGGTACCCCCTGCGCTTTGTGCTGCCGCAGGCGCGGAGGATCGGTCTTTAAATCAACATAGCCCGGCGATAACGTTCTGCTCTCCCCGAACTTCTGGGCGCTGGGCTGCTGCCGGTTTCATGGACACCTTGATAAGGTGGAAAATGGAGCCGGAGGTGGCACATGGTTACGCGAAGGGTCTTTACGAAAGAGTTCAAGG
>Ga0214164_1001813_pt1 | contig 11725 bp, 13 predicted proteins | sample TroBogepilimnion_13_FD_153003 | JGI IMG/M metagenome (GOLD analysis project Ga0214164, IMG submission 153003) | Freshwater microbial communities from Trout Bog Lake, WI - Practice 03JUN2009 epilimnion v4 | ecosystem: Environmental > Aquatic > Freshwater > Lake > Epilimnion/Euphotic zone ...
GCTTTAATTTTTCATAATCATCCGGTTCAGTTGGCATCCAAAAGTTTGATTTTACTTGTTTAATGAGTTTTTCTTGTTCTTCATTTACCATCTTTTGTGGTTCATTTAACATCAAAGATAGGGCATTATCTTCATGTACAGGATATCGCTCTTTTACTTCACACCACTTTTGATATAAAGTATATTCACGAACATCCATTTGAGAAGCATAAGTTAAATCCTTAATAACAATCTCGATAAGTTTTTCTTTATCAATATGTTTAGATTTTTCTGGTGGATTGGATTCTTTCCAATCTAACCATTGTTTTTCTACGAATTCAATTGGTGTTGCCATTATTTTAATCTTAAACTTTTCATTAGTTTGTTGCGTTTTTGCATGCCGGATTGCAATGCCATTGGTTTAGCATGACTAGTATATACTATTCCGTTTAAATGATCAAGCTCGTGAAGGAAACATCGTGCACTTATACCAGTAAAATGTGCCGTTTTATTTTCACCATTAAAGTCTTGGTATTCAACATCAACTGCGGCAGGTCTGGTAATTCTCAATCCTAAAAATGGAAATGATAAACATCCTTCCATCATGTGTGCTTCATCGTAAGTTTTTGCCACTTTAGGATTAAAGAATGCCACATAATTATCTTCGGCACCCATTACAAAAACTCGGTATTTAAATCCACATTGATTTGCGGACAATCCATAACCTTTATGTAATTTACAGGTTTCTACCAAAGAAGAAGCAAATTGATTTGGATTTACCGGCGGATTATTAAAATCAAAATCTGGCATTATTTCTTTTAGAATTGGATGATTTTCCGATACCAATTTAAAAACGGGTACTTGTTGTGGAACGATGCCATCTGTTTTTAAAGCATCTTCTGTATTAAAACTAATTATTTCACTCATTTTGCTATCCTAGAAAAATTATTAACCTTTTCAAACCGGATTACGCTCCGGAACTTATCATATAATTGGTCACCTTTATGAGAGATAACGAATACATTAGTATCTTTACCCATCTCATAAATTAACTTTAAAAACTCGTCAGTACCAACGCCATCTAAAGATGAATCGAATACTTCATCCAAAATCAACAAGTTGGTGTTTGTTGAATTTTTTAACTTAGCAATCTGACGCCATGTAAACAGTAGTGCCAAGTCAATACGCATTTTCTCACCTTCGGAGAAATTGGCATACGAGAATTCATCACGGTGTCTACTCTTAATGGTTTCTTCAAACTGTTCATTGATATTAAAGTTTACAAAGAAATCCATGGCAGTTAAATACTTGTTAATCAATTTATTCATAATAGGTAAATATTGGCGAATAATCTTGGTCTTGATACCGGTATCTTTTAGAAGATTACTAGCAAACTCATAATATTGTTTTTCTGTTGATAGGTCTTGTTGCTTTTGAACTAGAACAGACAATTCAATTTTCAATTCCTTTAACTTAGCATTTTCTTCTTCTAAATTATCTTTACGATTTTCCAGTTCTTCAATGTCTGTTTTGAGTTTTTCAATATATTGATTAACGGCAGAAATAGTAGAATTGTGTTTAACGATTTCATTATTGTGTTCGGTAATATGTTTAATTATACCGTGAATTTCTTCTATTCTTTTGTTTGCTTGAGTAATTTGTGCTGCGATTTCCGTAAGGCCTTCCCGTTGAGTAGTGACTTTGGACTTTCTTTCTTCGACCTGTTCGGATTTAAATTCTCCGTCAATAGTTTGTTTACAGGTTGGGCAGTTGTCGTGTTCTTCATAAAAAGCAATATCCTTTTCATTTTTCTTGATGTTGGTTTCAATTTTTGATTCTAGTTGCAACAACTTTTTACTTTTCTTTTCTATGGAAAGTTTATCTTGAATTTTTTTCTGGAAAACATTAATATGTTTTTGTACCAAACTAATATCTTTATTAAGCTGAATGGTTTGCATAACACTTTTGGATATTTCAGATTTTTTCTTTATGATTTCTTCATCTGACCGATTTTTGTGTTCTTCAATACTTTGTTTTTGAAAATTAATTTTTTCAGAAGTCAAGTCCATTTGATATTTGGTAGACGAGGTCAATTCTTTGATACCAGACATTTTTTCTTTGACGAGCCCATTCATTGAGGAGAAGATTTGAATATCCAATAAATCTTCAATGATGTTTCTTCTATCTGAAGGAGATAATTGCATGAACGGAACAAATGATGCTGAACCTAGAATAACCACTTGAGTAAACGATTTAAAGTTTAATTTGAGAATAAACTTCTCTAAGTGTTCTTGGTAATCTTTTGCTTTGGCATCTTGGTCGACCAATTTATCATTACAATAAACTTCAAACACATTTGGTTTAATACCACGAATCACTTTGTATTGTTTCTTACCAATCAGGAATTCAATCTCAACTACAGTCCCTTGACTGTTAATTGAATTTACAAGTTGTGGTTTGTTAATCTTACGAAACGGTTTACCAAATAAACCAAAACATAAGGCATCTAGAATGGTAGATTTACCTGCACCATTATTACCAATAATGAGTGTGTTTGGTGATTTGAGTAAGTTAATCTCAGTAAAATTTTGACCGGTGGATAAGAAGTTTTTCCATCGGACTTTTTGAAATATAATCATATTATAATTATTTTAAACCCATTTGTTTTCTTATTTCAGTCGCTGAAATAGAGTGTGTATCTTCGTCAAATACTTCGTTTTCAATTTTATAACCAACATTACGACCATAGGTAATATTTGTAATATTAGGTACAAATAAAATAGTGTACTGTCCTTCATATTTTTCTCTCAAATCGGCATGAATAAAGTTTTCTACTTCTTCTTTCTTGAAAGGATTAGAATCATTCCATCCTTCACAATCACGAATCATAATACAAACTTGACCGGTTTTAGCAATTGCTCTTTCAAACAAGGCACGATGTCCTTTATGCCAAGGTTGCCAACGACCTAACATCTGTACTGTAGGTTTTCTCCAGTCAAAACCAGACTCATCAGGTTTATGTGGTTGTTTACCCCATTTGATTTTGTTCCATGTTCTTTCATGAAGCCAAAACAATATAATCTTAGTAAACACTTCAACAGAAGCAATGCTGCCGGCTAAAAGTAATTCTCCTGTTAAAAGAAAACTAACAACAAAAGTATCGATAGAACCAGTTAATCTCCAACTGATTGCTTTAACGATACTTCTCAAATGACTTTCATTCATTTTTTAATCCATCGATTACCAAAAACTAGATATTGCATTGTTCTCCAAAACCAATTTGGCACATTATCTTTACTTGGTTGCCATGTGATGCCTTCGTTTTTAACACCAAAAAGATAACAGGTCCATTCAGACGGTTCTTTTTCGTTCATGCTTGCTCCTGATTTAATGCCTCAACATACAGTTCTTTTAATACTGTTTTGAGTTTATCATTATCAATATGTTCTTCTTTAATGCCATCCACAAATTTATTAATAATTGTGATGGTATCTTCAGCTTGGTCAATCATATCATCTTCTACACCTTCTGTCAAGTCTGTAAAGTCCTCGGCAATGGTAATATCAATTGGATTAATGGAATATAAGTTATTCATAAACTTATCAAACAGATAAGGATTAGTTTTGTTAATTACCACAACTTTAACATAGGTATTGGTATACTTGTTTAAATCTTTATTGGTAATTTCGGTAATACTATTTTCCTTATCGTCATAAGTGATACGATGGAACATTACGTTTGGATTTTCAATAAAAGTTAATTTACGAGTTGATAAATCAAACAAATGGAATCCACGGGGGTCATTATAATCTTGCCAAGTAAGTTCGTAAGGATTGCCAAGATAATAGATGTTATCGCTTGTAGACCTGTGGTGGAAGTGACCAGAAAATACCATATCAAAACGAGAAAATAAATCACGACTTAAACCATCAGTTGATGACATACCACGATGCATTTGAAATCCGGCAATATCGAAATGACCCATGACAATATCTGCCGTAGTATTTTTTAACTCATCCATACTTTGTTGATAATTTTCTGGACAAATCCAAGGCATCATGCAAATTGATGTACCATCCACTTCAATTGTTTTGGGTGAATCAATTACTTCAATGTTAGTATATTCTTGTAATAGTAACCGAACCGAATTTACTTCGTTGGTGTTTTTGAAATAGGTATCATGATTGCCGGCAAGCATGCGGACTTTGATTCCACGTTGCGCCAACTTATCGAAAAACATCTCTCTTGTGCGTTTGTACGAATAAAAATTGATATATTTCCGGCGGTCAAAAGTATCACCAAGAATAAGCACAGTATCAATGGACTCAGAATCCAAAATAGAAAAGAAAGTTCCTGAGTAAAATTTTTCAAAGTAATCTAAAAAATGGGTTGAATCATTCCTTGCACCGAAATGCTGATCCGTTATTATTGCTACCTTCATAATGTGTTATCTCAATTATAGAATCTATAGGTTGGTTATTTGCAAATATTGTTGCTTCGTGTAAGGTTTCAAACGATTTAAATCTAGTTGCACCACTAGAGATATAATATTTAACTTTGTACATTATATCACTCTCCTAGAAACTTTTCAATCCCTTTTGGCTTCTTTACCGCTTTTTTATTCTCTTTTGCCGTTTCATATGTTTCAATAAACTCGGCAATATTGTCGTACATTTGAAACTGCATTGAGGTACCATCTTCCAGTTCCAACATTTCAAACTCATCCAAAATACCCATCTGTTCGGTGGCTTTGTATTTTACATAAGTCTGTTTCTTTTCTTTTTGGATCCTTCGTAAAAAGGCATAGTAGATAATTTGGGTAAAGTAAGCAAAAGGATTTTTGGACTTGGTAGGATCAAAATTATTGAAGTACATTAGACAGTTTTCAATACCATCTGCCATCATTTCATCACGATAGGTGTAGTTAATGAAGTTGGGTTTGTGTGATAAACCTTCTGCTATCTTCATAAAACACTCTCCAATATAATTAGGAATAGGAGGAGGTTCTGTTTTATTTTTCTTTGCTAACTTACAACCTTCTTTATAATCAACAAGTGCTTTAAGGAAGTCTGCATTATTCACATATTGCTTTGGCTTCTTCTTGGTTGTTGGTATTGGTTCTGTCATTTTATTTCTTTCATATTATTCATACCTAGCATATTCTAAGTGATACTCTTTTCTAAACTGGTCAACTGTTTTTTTAGCCAAATCAATATTATCAAAATGACCTAAAAAATGATTTTTTTTATTTACTGCAATTTGGACTTTCCATTTATTACTTTTTTTGTCCCAACACACACCTTTAATTCCTGAAGTATTGTCTTTTCTTAATTTTGTGTTTTGATTATTCTGTTCTCTCGTTACCGATCTTAAATTTTCAATACAATTATTTGATTTGTTACCATCAATATGGTCAATTTCTTGTGGAAAATAACCATTGAACATAAAAAATATTAGTCTGTGTGCATAATATCGTTTATTAAATAACTTTATTTGAACATATCCTTGTTTATTTACTGTTCCAGATTTATCACCAACACAAATACCATAATTTGGTTGTTTCTTCCAATATAACTGTCCTTCTTTATAATTTAGATATTCTTTTATTAATTCTTGTGTTATCATCTTTACCAGTTTTTTACTTGACAAACGCTTGACAGACCTTTAGAATTCACTATGTCCCGGTTTGAAGAACATATAAACATATCCTAATGTAATGTTTTACCATCATTTAATAGTTCCTCAAAAGCATCCATAATATTATCAGTTTCTTCTTCGTCTAAACCATCTAAAGTATTTTTAGCAGATAACAACTCTTTAATCTTTTCCACAGTATTTAAATAATATTCACAAAATTCATCATTAGGTTCCAAAATACAAAGAACATCTTTATTTTCTAAAAGAATTTCATTCTTCTTGATGAGTTGTACAGGTAACCAATGGTGCATCATCAGTCCTGCTTCTCGACCACGATATTCAATGTTAACCGCCATTGGTTCTTCCACGGTAAATTTGCCAATATCTTCGTTTGTCAAGTTACCAATAATATCTTCACCATTCTGTAAACGGACAATCTTAATCATTTTTTTAGTCCTATCTTATATATTTTGAATGGGAACTTTTCATCGTTGTAAATACGAGTCCTTTCGATGAAATGTTTTAAAGTATAGTTTATATGTTTATTTATTCTAAGATCATCCGAGATATCATACAGAGTGGCTATTTCTTTACCTTCGGATTGTCTAAGTCCACGGCCAATAGACTGAAGTGTTCTAATACTTGATTTAGTAGGCATTGCAAATATAATGTTATGCAAATTCCTAATATTAATACCAGTACTAAAAGTGCCAAAAGAAGCCACAATAATAGCGTCATTCTCAATCTCCATTATTTCTCTAATTTTTTCTCTATCGGAAGTTTCTGTTCCGCCGTGGACAAAGAACACTTTTCTATTGCCAATCTTCTCTGTTTCTCTTATCATATCATACAGTATTTTGCCATGTTTGTCAACCATTTGATACAATACAAGAGTATTTTTTTCTAAGCTAACTGTAAGATTCTTAATGAATTTGTTTCGAGCTTCATGTGATATAAGATATTGAATTTCTTCAGCATAAGTCATTTCTTTGGCTAATTTTGCCTCTTCATCGGAATGTTTTAACACCAAACACTTAATTTCAAATTGAGAAACCAACTGTTGATTGATCAATTCATTTGTGGTAATTACTTTTTTGACTGGACCAAACAAACCTTCTAATACCAGTTTATGTGTTTTGGTTCCATCCAAAGTTCCTGTAAGACCGATACGGTATTTGGCATTGATACAATTGGTGAGAATTGTAGTGAGTGATTGTGCTTTAAAGTTATGTGCTTCATCACCAATCACATAATCAAACTGTTCAAAATATTCTTTTGGCATTTTATATAATGACTGCCAAGTGGATATTGTCAACGGTTTGTTGGTGTCCTTTTCTTTACCTTGATAGATTCTATGAATATATTCTTCCATTGTACCATCATTGTAGTCGCCAAAATCTGAATATAACTGTTCAACCAAAGAAGTGGTTGGAACGATAACGAGACCTTTGAGATTTTGGTATTGCCAGAGTTGTCTAAAGATGAGATAGATGATAAGAGATTTGCCAGAAGCAGTTGGTGATAATAACAACGCTCGGCGTTTTTGCATAGCATGAATGTATGCGTCTATTTGATGCTCTCGTACTTCAATAGGTTCACCACGGGAATGGATGTTTAGTGAATCAATAAACTTTTTGGCATGATATAATGAATACTCATCTTCAACATCCAATTCATTTTCTAACTTATAATCTCTTTCTTCGCAAAACTGTTTGATATAGTCCAGTAGTCCGCAATAAATTTGAGAAGTTTGTAAGTTGAAAAGACGCACTTTTCCATCCCAAATTCTGTTCCTGTAAGCAGGAACAAATTGATATCCCGGAACATAAAATTGAAAATACTCTGATAACTCTTTAGCAATATGCTTCTCACAAGTTACCTTAATGTAAACTTCACTTTTTTTGGAAAGTACTATATCATTGTCCACCAATGAATTTTTCCCAGGAAATGTACTCACGGAGCTGCCATGTTCTTTGTTTCAGTTCACTCATAATAGATTCGATAACAGATACCGTTTCTTCATGGTATACTTTCTTTTCCAATAACTTGATTAAGTTATCATCTGCTTCAAGATAAGCATTAATATCAGATTTAAGAACAAATTGAAAAGGTTCCCATCCGTATTCTTCAAGTTCTTCTTGGCTCATTCTTCCGCCATAATAGTCTAAACGAACTTTACGCATACGGAGATAATCAAAATGTGCCTTCTTAGCGGCAATCTTGTGCTTAATGAGTATATCGAGATACTTGCTGTGGAGTGTGGGTATACGAATCAATTCTTTGCCAGGTTCTGTCTGGTCAATAACTGAGTCTTTTTCCCAATACTTTAATACTTGTTCTAGATTTTCCATAATAAAATATAACCGTAAATCTTTATAATAACAAAAAAATGATTAAATGTCAAGCCTTTTCAAAATCAAAGTAATCAAAAGTGAATACACAATCTGCGGTAATAATATCATCGGCCGATTGAGTGGTATCAAATATAATATCCGATAGTGTAATGGGGAAACAATTATAGAATTTCACACGGAGAATAGGGTTATTCAACGATGAAAGAATGGTCAAAGTGGCATCGGAATAAGCGGCTAAACTGGAACTTGAACTCTTATTGGCGTTCTGTAGTGCTGTTAACCTATTCCTTTCGTCAAAACCCGTTGGTGCTGCGATGGAACGGAACCAGGCGTGTAATTGTTGCCAGCTGTTCAATGATTCATCCACAGTAAAATGAATAGAAAATGGATTATAAATGATCTTTCTATCAGGAATGAATACATCTAAAAGGGGTGTCTGTAAAGATGCTTGTCCTAGGTTGACACCAGGAATGTTAACCGATTGACAAAAGTATTGAACATCACCTATTCGGTCAAAAGTCAATAGAAACTTTGACGCTTGTAGGTAATTGGTATTTTGAGGTAGTCTTGATAGTGCAGTCATATAGTTATTTAGGAGCCAAAAAAAAGGACTTCCGAAGAAGTCCTTTCAAATATCACTCTAAGGTGATTTTTATATTACATCACATTAAATTTTTCACTCCAAAAATCCTGTAGTACACATTGCTACGAGCATTGATAGTACCGTTAGAAGCATTCAAACCGTTAGCAAATGGGTTTGCGACCATTCCGTAACGTGTTTTGAAACCAATCTTAGGTTGGAATGTGAACTGATCTACTGCACGAACCATTTGCAATGGAACGTATGGGCAATAGAACAAACCAGCATCGTATGGGCTAGAACCTTTGTAGCCTACAGTTACCAACTCTTGGTTAGCTGTGTAGCCACCAAAGTATGGGTCAATGTAAACCTTGATACGGCCATGTAACAAACCAGCAAATGTATTGCCTGTGTCATCTACTTGCAAGTCAGCTTGGAGAGCAGGTGTGTAAGAAAGAACACCAGCCATTGCCATTGCTGAAGCAACGTCAGAAGAAACGATCAATACGTTACCTTTACCTCTACGAGTTTGCTTGGCAATAACGTTAGCGTCACGCTCGATTTGGAAAATCAAACCTTTGAAACGCTCAACAGACCAACGACCGTTAGAGTCGGTATCTAAGTCAAAATAACCAGCAGTAGTTGTACCATACTGAGCACCTAACACAGCAGTAGTGTAGATGGTACGGATAACTTCACGGTTGATTTCAGCAAGGATCTCTGTAGACAGAATGTTAGACAATTCTGTTTCAGCGTCAAGACCATGAATTGCTTTCAAGTCTTGTGCCAATTCTAAAGAGTACTCAGCTTTCAGAGCACGGCTTTGTGCAGTTACAGTAACTTTCTCAATAGAGAAGGCCATCTGTTGGAATGCATTAGCACCGTCAGCACCTAATTGCTCAGCAGTTGCTGTTTGTAGACCAATACCAGTTGTGAAGGAGTTAGCAGCTTCATTAACGATAGCGCTGTTAGCAGTATCAGAAGTTGTTGTACCTACGAAACCGTAGTTGTTGAATGAACCGTTGGCAGAGCCTTGGCCAGTAAACATTGTGTTGGCTTCGTTGAAGAATGCCTCAGAACCAGTTTGTGTGTTGTAACGAGCACGCATTGCAAAAATCAATCCTGTTGGACCAGTCATTGGTTGAACGCCAGCAACATCATAGGCGATCAAGTTAGGCAATGAACGGCGTACCAAAGAAATCAAGATTGGGTCAAAGTTTTGAACGCCACCAGCGATATTGGTAGGACCTGTATCGCTGGTCTCCATCAAAGCTTGACGGTCTTTAGCCATTGCTTGGTGTTGGTTTTCCAAAACAAGAGCAGTAACAGCCTTCTTGTATGGGTCTTTAATAGCATCTAATTCTGGATGTTCCAGAACTGGTTGCCATTTCTTTTGTAGTTCTTCTGTTAAATACATTTTGTTTCCTTTTTTTTATGTATTAAGGTTAATTACTTAACCAAAGTTTGTGAAATGGTTTTAGCATAGAGGTCCATCGATGGATCGGAAGATTTAGAAACTTTCTTTTCTTCTTCAATATCAACTTCTTCATCTAAAGCAAGATTATTTGCTACTACAACATCACTTTTGAAATATGATTCTTTCAAAGTAGACAATTTAGTATCAAATTCTTCCTGAGTAGTATACTCTACGTTCTCTGCGAGCGATTTTAGTTTTTCTACTTGGGTCTGCGATAGGCCTTCACACGCTGTGTAGATAGCCTCAATTTTTTTCTGTTCGTTTAATTCTTTTGTGAGTTCAACGGCAACATTGATTTGTTCGTTCAAAGAAGATTCTAGTTCTTCAACTTTAGAAGTCAATTCTTCAACAACATCTACCTTATCTTCAGGAATATCGATGTAATGTTCTACAAACAAATCACGGAGACCATGAATGAAATCTTCAACAATTTCAGATTTTAAACCAGAATAGATTGCTAATTCGTTTTCTTTCATCCATTCTTCGACCATGTAGTTGAGATAGTCATCAACTTTAGCTGCCATATCTTCTTTGATTTCTTCAACGGCAATTTCAAATTGTTCCATCAATTGAGTTTCAACTTCTTCAACAATTGGAGTTACACGAGCCATAACAGCAGCTTCAAAAATGGTAGCAGCTTTAGCTTTGAATTCTTCAGAAAGATTTTCACCAGCCAATAAAGCGTCAACATCTTCACCGTAAGATTGGAAAGTTGCGCCAGCATTTGCTTGCATCATTTGTGGTGCCAATTTACCAGCAATACGATCACGGATTGCTTCGTAATTAGTTGCAGCAGCTTGTGCAGTATGAGTTAAATCGGAACGACCCATTGTTTCTTGTGGTTGACCTTGTGGTTTAGAAGCACCAACACCGTCACCTTGAGCGCTTACGGGAGGAGTAGCACCAGGAGGAGTTGCAGACGGAGTACCTTTTGTGTACTGTGGCAAGCCATCGTTCATTTCTTCTGGTGATTGGCCAATTTCGCCTGCATCTTGTTGACCAGTTACGGTAGATGTAGGTAATTTGTCCTGACCAACTTCACCGTCTGGATGTTTGTCTGAACCACGTTGACCTTTTTTAGACGCAATATTTGCATCAAAAGTTTCTTTAGAACCTTCGCCTAAAAGAATATCTTTAGCGGCTTCGGTTAGATTAAATTTTCCCATTTTGAAAATCTCCTTGATTTATTGGATATATTTATATTTAAAGTTTTTTCATGAAGTTTTCAAATATATTTAAACTAACCTGTTCAATCTCTTTTTGTGAAGCACGGCGAATTTGTTGAATTGCCTGAGAGTGATCCTGTTCAGTCCAAATACCATTGACTAACATCCATTCTTTTCCTTCCATGATACCTTGTACAAAAGCACCAGGTGCAGAAGGGTCTGCTACTATATCCGCCGCTGTGGCTAGATAAAAATCGTTCTGAACAACATTAACACCGTTAACATTTTTCAGAGAACCCATACCTCTTGATGATACACCCAATTGGGCACCACCTTCAATCAATTGACGAGCAATTTGACCCATAGGCGTATCAAGAATTTTGGCTTTGCCAATCCATTGTGTTCCATCTTCTTTGAGTCCTACAATCATATGTGAAACACGGTCTAGATTAATTGTTGGTGTTTCTGGATGACCTAATTCACCAAAAGCACGGTGTCTATTAATATATTCTTCTGTGTAACGATGAACTTC
>Ga0214164_1001815_pt1 | contig 11713 bp, 7 predicted proteins | sample TroBogepilimnion_13_FD_153003 | JGI IMG/M metagenome (GOLD analysis project Ga0214164, IMG submission 153003) | Freshwater microbial communities from Trout Bog Lake, WI - Practice 03JUN2009 epilimnion v4 | ecosystem: Environmental > Aquatic > Freshwater > Lake > Epilimnion/Euphotic zone ...
AACACTAGTACACAATTTCTTACTGCGCCAAGTGCAACAGCTATCACTAATGCACCAACGTATGCTATAGGTACACAAACTGGACTTACTACTAGTAGCAATACAACTAGTAATTCAACTACTAGTGGTTATTTTGTAATTAGTTCTACTGGAAGTACTTTATTGGCTGATGTTAAAGATGCTATTTACAACAAAAAACCTGTAATGATGGGTTTCAATGTGTATGATAATTCAAGCTATAGCTATTTTGAATCTTTGAGTTCAACTAAATATACTTACAATCCACTTACTACTGCTGGAAAATTAGTTTCAGGAGCTCGTTTATTAGGAGGTCATGCTGTGCCAATCATTGGTTATATTGATGATGCAAGTCAACCAGGTGGTGGTGTTGTAATTGTTCAGAATTCATGGGGAACTAGTTGGGGTAACGGAGGTTATTTCTACATGCCTTATTCTGTGTTAACAAGTACAACTATTGTACCTTCTGGAAATCTTTATGTAGCGCTATAATAATACGGTTATATATTCTAAAAGGCTGTTTCATTAGTGAAACAGCCTTTTTTTATTGGCCTAAATTATCGTTTTTTATACCAACTATAAATAGGCTTCTCAAAACCATAATACAATGCGATAGAAACCAACCAAAGCAAGATAAAATTTCTATCGGGAAAGAATATCCATGATTTGAGTTTGAGGTTGACATAACTGATGTGGACCAGGTAGAAGGCAAAAGAAGCATTACCCAATAACACCATGAGTTTAGAGGATAAAAACCGTTGTAAATAAGTGCGTTGTGTCATCAAGCCTTGAAATAGCAACAAAATAAATACAGGTACTACAATAAAAAACAAGAGTTTGCCTTGCCAGTGATTGGTGCCATGGTCTACCCTACTGGTTTGAAACAATCCAATAGCGTATAAGGTCAGAATAAAACCTACAACACCAATAGTAGTTGTATGTTTTATCGCTGCTATTTTATTCCAAAAGTTGGGATAGTGCGCCAAAGACATTCCCGCAGCAAACAATAACGATTGCCCGGCAAAGGTGCTCATGAGAACAAAATCGGGCGGAGACAAATAACAATCTTTATTACCTATATAAGTCGTCCAGATCCAACCTCCTAACAAAGTAATGCCAAGGAGTGCTGCCAGAAAAAGAATTACATACCGCAGTTGTTTTTGCCATAAGAGCATGAGTAATGGCGCAAAAGCATAAAACGTCATTTCTACCGTGAGTGACCACGATTGCGCAATAGCATCTAACGAATGCGTGGATGAAAATCCTTGTATCAAAAGGTAATGCGTCACCGAAAAGTGGTACCTACCAAAACTTGGGTCGATATAATATAGGGTAAGCAGCAACCAATACAAAGGCATGATGCGAACGATACGTTGAATAGTATAGTGTTTGTAATTTTCAACCGATTGTAATGGTGTGCTTCCGTAGCTTTTGGCAATTAGAAAACCACTTAACACAAAGAACAATTGTACTCCTAGATTGAGTTCACTACAAAAACGAAAGAGCACGGGATGTAAATCATCTTTCCAATACTTTCTATTATGGTACACAAATATCATCATAGCCGCTATGGCCCTAATTCCGGTAAGGGCGCTATAATGATTAAGTTTCGGTGGGTCGTTTGTCATGCAATCCTATCAGTATATTCAGGGTTTTAGTTTTTTACTATTCACTAATCACCAATTAGTCTATCAATCGTGCTTCCAAGTCTTTTAGAATGTCTCTTCTACCCAATATTCCGTTGTAGTTTTCTATAGTACGTTCCATAAAATCTAAGTCATTATCATTGATGATGGATAGTGACTCCTCTTCGTCGTGAACACTAACGGCACCATGAAAGTCTTTCCCTTTTACATATTTAGGCAATCTTTCAAAGATTAAGGCATTATACCTGTCGGCTACAGTGTTTAAGTTCATATAGCATTTATAGGCTTCATCGGAAGATTTATCATAAAGATAGGATTCGATTGCTTCGTCCATATAGCATTGGTATAACTCAAAAGAACCGCGTAAAACTGCTGCTTGAAAGAAGCAATTATCGGGAAAGTTAATCATAGCTAGTTCTGGATTGGTATTGATAATCAGTTCCAACAATTTAGCAACTTCAGTAGCGGTTGCAGAAGTAAATCGGTTCATTAAAAAAGCGGATAAAAGCAAGCTGGCATTGGCATCATCCGTCACTTTAAACAATTCTTCTACATATTTTTCAAACCCTTTAAAGTCGTTAGTGTCGGCGCAATTTTCTAATTGAAGTAGTAGCTGTTTATCAGTCATTTTTTCTTTTTTACAAAGGTACTATTTCTATTAGTGTATCTATGTTTACCCATGAAAAATAGTTATTATTTCTTTCTTTTCTCCTCAAAATTGCGTAACTTTACTTGTAGCCTTCATTATAAAAAACACTTTAAGAAAAATAGTATGGCATTCATAGATTATTATAAAATTTTAGAAATAGATAAAAACGCTACGGAAAGTGACATTAAGAGTGCTTATCGAAAACTAGCTCGAAAATACCACCCCGATCTTAATCCTAATGACAAAGAAGCGGAAAGAAAGTTTAAGGAAATAAACGAAGCTAACGAAGTGTTGCGTGATCCTGAGAATCGTAAAAAATACGACACTTATGGAGAGAATTGGAAACATTCTGAAGAGTTTGAAAAACAACAGCAACAGCAACAACGTTACCAACAAAGTGGTCAGCAGCAATATTCTGGTGATTTCTCTGGTGGTGGTGATTTCTCTGATTTCTTTGAATCGATGTTTGGTTCTCAAGGCAGAAGAACCGGACAACGAGAAACTCGCTTTAAAGGGCAAGACATCAAAGCCGAATTGCATTTGGACCTAACCGAAGCCTACAAAACCCATAAAAAAACTTTGACTGTTAATGGTAAAAATATTTCCATTACGTTACCAGCGGGCATTAAAAATGGGCAAACCATCAAGATTAATGGTCAAGGTGGTGCAGGAAGTAATGGTGGCCCTAATGGGGATTTATACATCACTTTTGTCATTAAAAATACCACTCCATTTCAATTGGACAACGACAATCTGTATGCTACATTTGATTTAGATTTGTATACTGCTCTTTTAGGTGGTGAAGTAGTAGTACCGACTTTTGACGGTAAAGCCAAACTTAAAGTAACTCCTTTAACACAAAGCGGCACTAAAGTAAAACTAAAAGGAAAAGGCTTTCCAGTCTATAAAAAAGAAGGGGAATTTGGCGACTTGTACATTACGTATCAAGTGAAATTGCCGACTAAACTTACCGATAAAGAAAAAGAAGCCTTTGAAGAACTAGCAAAAGACAGCGTAAAATGAACACAATATCCTACATACCCTTAACGCAATTGTGCGTACATTATGAAGTAGAAATGACTTTTTTTACCAATCTGGAAGCGTTTGGTTTGCTCGAAATCATTACAGTAGAAACCGGTCCAATAATTGATTTGGATAAAATTAGTAGCATCGAAAAAATGATTCGCCTTCACAAAGAAATGAACTTGAATTTTGAAGCCATTGATGTTGTGCTTAATTTACTCTCTAAGATTGAAGCGCTTCAAGAAGAATTAATGGCCGTCAATAACAAATTAAAACGTTATGAAAGAGACTAAAGAATAACGAAACGTTGTTCTTAGTCTTTTTTGGTATCGTTTTTATCTTCAAAAGAGAAGTTTCGCAATTTGGGTACTTTCGCATAGGTAAAAGCGATAACGCCCAACGTCAACACACCTCCTGTCACCACTGCTCTAACGGTGCCTAACCAATGCGCCATCACACCACTTTCAAAATCACCAAACTCATTAGAAGAGCTCACGAAAATAGTATTTACAGCGGATACTCTACCACGCATTGCATCGGGAGTGACCAATTGCAGAATTGTACTTCTAATCACGACACTCACGGCATCAAACATTCCTGAAAGTAAAAGCATTGTAAAAGAAAGATAGAAGTTGGTAGAGATTCCAAATACAATAATAGACAAGGCAAATCCGGTTACACAGAGAAATAATTTCTTTCCGGGTGTGCTTTTTAGTGGTAAGAATGCCAATAATCCCAAGGTGAGTAAGGCGCCTATTCCGGGTGCGGCACGAAGGATTCCGAAGCCCATTTCATTAACGTGCAAGATTTCTTTTTGATAGACGGGCAATAATGCCACAGCACCACCAAATAATACCGAAAACATATCTAGTAATTGTGCTCCGAGTAAGGTGGGTGTTCTAACCACAAATTTCAATCCTTCTCTGATGCTTTGTAAAATAGGTTCTTTTTCTTTTTTGAGAATTGGTTTTACTTTTATGAAAAGAATGATAGGAATGTAAATAGTTATCAAGACACAAACCACAGCAAAAAGTCCGGAAGCAATACCAAATAAAGCAATAAATCCACCTGCTACTAAAGGGCCTAGCACGGCTCCCATTTGCCATGACATACTACTCCAACTGGTTGCATTGGGAAAATGTTCTCTTGGCACCACCAATCCGAATAAGGAAAACATGGAAGGCGCAAAAAACGAACGCAAGACACCACCGATAAATACGAAGAGGTAAATTAATCCCACAATGACAGCAACGGTTAGGTTTTTCTCAGCCATTGGTAAGGCCAAACTAAACAAACAAATAGCCGTAATCAGATAGCCCGAAAGGCATGTAATGACCATTTTTCGTTTCTCACTTTGGTCGACATAATGCCCTGCAATTAGAGAACATCCTATGGCAGGAATAACCTCAGCAAGTCCTACAAATCCAAGAGATAGTTTGTTGTTAGTGATGTGGTATACCCAAAAATAAAGAATGGTGGATTGCATGTTTAACGCAAAGATGACACCCAAGCGGGTACCGAGAAAAGCACGAAATTCCTTTATCTTTAAAGAAGGATTTTTATAGAAAAAGCCTGAAGTAGTTATCGACGAGGGGTTTTCGTTTGGCATAATGACAGCAACTAAAACATTAATTAGAATTGTAAAATTACAGATTAGTTTTTAAAACCCTAAGCTACTAAAGAGGTTTGTGCTAAAATTAACAAATACATATCAATGGTTATATCGTTCTCCAATTACCTTTCTTATAGATGTAAACCCTATATTGTCTAAGTTAATATCCTTGCGTTCCACCCAAATAAGTTCCTTAATTTCATCTTCAGCATTGATGGCTATCGTTTTGGAATCCAAAGGACATTCGTAGAAAATATCCATCGTTCTATAAGGTACTGTTTTGTATAAATAATTATTAGGTGATGTAGTGATGTATTTTAAATCGTTTGGGGTGATGTGCAATCCCAGTTCTTCTTGTATTTCGCGACAAGCTGCTTCTTCGGCATTCTCATTGGGGTCTATGAATCCGCCTGGTAAATCCCATTTTCCTTTATCGGGATCGACGTTTCGAACCGTAAAAAGAATTTGGTCTTTGTGGGTAAATACTATGGCTACTGCGGCGGCAATGTTATGGTACAAAACAAAGTCACAAGCCCCACAATGGAATTTGAAATTGTTGACATAGGTCACATTTTGCGACCCACAATTAGGACAGAATTTGAAGAAAGAAGCTTCGTTGTTTGGCATAATAGTAGTTTGTTTTTAAACCATTAAGGGATTAGGGAAATTAAGCTCCTAAAACTTAATAAGACTGGCCTTCGTTATTTAGTAAACGTTCTATTTTCTTGTTCCAATACTCTAATAAACGTTGTTCGTTTCGTCAGTTCTTTTAATTTGGAAGCACCAACATAAGTACAAGTACTTCTAATACCTCCCAAAATATCATGCAAGGTTTCGATGACGTCGCCTTTGAAAGGCACTTGTACTGTTTTGCCTTCGCTGGCCCTGTATTCAGCAACACCACCCACGTGTTTTTTCATAGCGGTTTCCGAACTCATGCCGTAGAACAATTTGTATTTCTCTCCTTTGATTTCTATCAATTCGCCACCGCTTTCATTATGTCCAGCTAACATGCCGCCCAACATCACAAAATCAGCTCCCGCACCAAAAGCTTTGGATACATCGCCGGGTGTAGCACAACCTCCATCACTGATGATGTGTCCGCCCAATCCGTGGGCTGCATCAGCACACTCGATAATGGCAGAAAGTTGCGGATAGCCTACTCCTGTTTTTACTCTAGTGGTACATACCGAACCTGGTCCGATGCCTACTTTAACAATATCAGCTCCTTCTAAAAGCAGTTCTTCTACCATTTCGCCGGTCACCACATTGCCCGCAATAATAACCTTATCTAGAAATTGTTTTCGCATCTGACGTAAGAAATTCACAAAATGCTCTGAATAGCCATTCGCCACATCAATACATAGAAATTTAAGTTGTGGATTGTGTTCAAATATTTCGGCCACTCGTTTCGAATCAGACTTACCCGTTCCTGTGCTTACAGCAATATAATCACAAATATCGCTAGGTGCTTTTTTGATGAATTCATTCCATTGATGCAAGGTATAATGCTTATGAATGCACGAGAATAGTTTTTCTTTTGCCAAGGCCAATGCCATTTCAAAAGTACCGACGGTATCCATATTGGCCGCCATAATGGGAACACCTGTCCAAGTGGCGGTGCTGTGTTTGAATTTAAACTCTCGCTCTAATGACACTTGGGCTCTACTGTTCAGCGTAGAACGTTTGGGTCTAATCATTACATCTTTAAATCCTAATTTCAACTCTGTTTCTATTCTCATTTTGTTGTTTTTTCGTGGCTATCAAATGTATCACTTTCAGTAAAAAAAAGACACTGTATTTTGGAATTAAGTGATTGAAATTTATCAACAATTGTTAAGAATTAGGAATTACGAATGGGGGATTATAGGAAGGGTGAAAAATAAGGTTGTTGGAATTTGATTGGGGTTTAAAAGTATTAACGCTTTTTCAAATTTAGACTTAACTTAAGAGTTTCTTAATAACTTATTGAAAATGAAATGGTTTGAATAAAATATTAAATTTGTGAGAAAATTGATATTTTTTATGTCAAAACTTTTAAACAACAAACAAACTATAACTCAAAATTAAAAATGAAAAAAATTATTCTTTTGATTTCTTTTTTGACAATGAACTTAATGACAGCTAAATCTAACGATGTGCTGTTAATTTCAAATCATTTGATAAAAACTAGACCGCATGAAGTATTTAAAGTGAATTTCCCTGGTACACCTGAGAATACACCACCATGTAACACTCCAGCTCCTACAGGTAATGCCAATCAAACATTTTGTAATAGTGCTACTGTAGCTAATTTAGTTGCCACAGGAACAGCTATACAATGGTATGATGCAGCTACAGGCGGAAATTTATTGTCTTCTACTACAGCTTTAACCACTGCAACAACCTATTATGCTTCACAAACATCAGGTGGTTGTGAGAGCACAACACGTTTGGCGGTAACGGTTACCATAACCGTAGTGGCAACCCCTACTGGGAATGCATCACAAACTATTTGTAATTCGGGAACAATTAACAATTTAGTTGCTACAGGTACCGGTCCTAGTTTAATTAGATGGTATGCCGCTGCAACAGGAGGTACTCAATTAGCTGGAAATACAGCATTAGTAGATGGTACTACCTATTATGCTTCTCAAACTACAGGAACTTGTTCTAGTGGTGTTCGTTTAGCTGTAACAGTAACTATAACTACTACACCAGCACCAACAGGTAATGCAACGCAGACATTCTGTTCGGGAGCTACTATTGCCAACTTACAAGCTACTGGAAGTACAATTGAATGGTTTGCTGCAGCTACTGGAGGGACAGCATTAGCTACCACTACTACATTGGTAAATAATTCTACTTATTATGCCACACAAACAGTAAATGGATGCAGAAGTGCAACACGATTGCCGGTAACTGTAACTGTTATTCCAGGAACGCCAGCCCCAACAGGAGCGGCTGCTCAATCATTTTGTGCAGCTGCATTGATTTCAGATTTACAAGCAACAGGAACTGCGATTCAATGGTATGATGCGGCTACGGGAGGTAATTTATTAGCACCCACTACAGCATTAGTTTCTGGAACTATATATTATGCTTCTCAAACACTTAATGCTTGTGAAAGCCCAACTCGACTTGCTGTTACTTACACTTTGATAAATACAACTGCTCCAACAGGAATGTCAAATCAATCGATATGTCTTGGTGCAACAATAGCTGATTTACAAGTAACGGGTACTAGTATTCAATGGTATACTGCGGCTGTTGGTGGTAATCCATTAGCTACAACAACTGTTTTGGTAAACGGAACTACCTATTATGCTTCTCAAACCGCCAATGGATGTGAAAGTCAAACACGTTTAGCAGTTACTTATACTTCGGCACCGACTCCTCCGCCAACAGCAGTTGCAACTCAAAATTTTTGCTCGAATGCTACTTTAGCAAATGTAGTAATTAGTGGGGCGAACCTGCAATGGTATGATGCTGCAACAGGAGGAAATTTATTACCTTCAACAACTCTATTAGTTAATGGTACTACCTATTATGCTTCCCAAACAGCAGGAGGTTGTACTAGTAATAGAACGGGGGTCACTACTATTGTAAATGTAACGCCATCAGCTCCAACTGCTGCAGCAACGCAATCCTTTTGTACAAGTGCTACTATTAGTGATTTACAAGTTAGTGGTACGTCAATTCAATGGAATGATGCGGCAACAGGCGGTAATTTATTGACATCATCAACTGCGGTTACTTCAGGAACAACCTACTATGCATCATCAAACAACAATGGATGCGCAAGTCCAAGAACAGCTGTGACCGTTACTGTTTATTCCGCTACTGGAAGCCCTACAGGTAATGCCAATCAAACTTTTTGTAATAGTGCTACAGTAGCTAATTTAACTGCTACAGGAACTGCAATTCAATGGTATGATGCTGCAACAGGAGGTAATTTATTGACATCCACTACGGTATTAGTTTCAGGTACTACCTATTATGCTACTCAAACCCTTAATGGATGTGAAAGCCCAACACGATTAGCCGTTGCTGTTACTATCAATGTTACGGCGACACCAACAGGTAATGCGACGCAAACTTTTTGTAACGCTGGAACGATTAACAATTTAGTTGCTACTGGTACTGCTGCGATAAGATGGTTTGCCGCTGCAACAGGAGGCACACAATTAGGTGGAAATACAGCATTAGTTGATGGAACTACCTATTACGCATCTCAAACAATTGGAACTTGTGCTAGTGCCGTTCGTTTAGCTGTAACAGTTGTAATAACTGTTACACCAGCACCAACAGGAAGCACTACGCAAACCTATTGTTCTGGAGCTACTGTTGCCGATTTACAAGCTACAGGAAGTACTATTAATTGGTTTGCTGGAGCAACGGGAGGAACAGCATTGGCTACGACCACTACTTTAGTAAACAATACAACTTATTATGCCACACAAACAGTAAATGGATGTAGAAGCACTCCTCGATTACCAGTGACTGTAACAGTTACACCTGCTACAGCAGCACCTTCAGGAACAGCTACTCAAACGTTTTGTACCTCTGCAATGATTTCAAATTTGCAAGTTACAGGAACTTCAATTCAATGGTATGATGCTGCAACAGGAGGTAATTTATTGTCTTCTACAACGGTATTAGTTTCAGGTACTACCTATTATGCTTCTCAAACCCTTAATGCTTGCGAAAGTCCTACACGTTTTGCTGTGACATATATTTTGGCAAGCACACCTGCTCCAACAGGATCAACTGCACAATCCTTATGTAATGGCGCAACAATTGCTGATTTACAAGTAACTGGTACTTCAATACAATGGTATGATGCAGCTATTGGAGGAAATCTATTACCTTTCACCACTCTTTTAGTTAACGGAACTACCTATTATGCTTCACAGACAATAAATGCTTGCGAAAGCGCAGTTCGATTAGCTGTTACTTATACAGCAGCCCCTACTCCTGCTCCAACAGCTAGTTCAACTCAAAGTTTTTGTTCTAACGCCACCCTAGCTGATGTTGTTATCACTGGAGTTAACATTCAATGGTATGATGCTGCTACGGGAGGAAATCTATTACCTACCACAACTCTTTTAGTTGATGGTACTACTTATTATGCATCACAAACGGCTGGAGGATGCACCAGTACAAGAACTTCGATTACTACAACAGTAAATGTAACACCATCAGCGCCAACTGCTGTTGCTGTTCAATCTTTTTGTACGAGTGCTACCATCGGTGATATACAAGTTAGTGGATCATCAATTCAATGGTATGATGCGGCTACAGGAGGCAATATATTGACTTCTTCAACTGCTGTTACTACAGGAACAACCTACTATGCTTCTCAAATTAATAATGGCTGTATAAGTCCAAGGACAGCTGTTGCCGTTACTGTTTATTCCACTACTGGAACTCCAACTGGGAATGCCAATCAAACTTTTTGTAATAGTGCTACGGTGGCTAATTTAACTGCAACTGGAACAGCAATTAAATGGTATGATGCTGCTACTGGAGGTAATTTGTTGCCTTCTACAACAGCCTTAATTACAGCAACAACGTATTATGCTACTCAAACCCTAAATGGATGTGAAAGTCCAACCCGATTGGCGGTTAATGTGACCATAACAGTAGTGGCTCCCCCTACTGGTAATGCATTACAAACTATATGTAATGCAGGAACAATTAACAATTTAGTTGCTACAGGTACTGGTCTTAATTTAATTAGATGGTATGCTGCTGCAACAGGAGGTACACAATTACCTGGAAATACAGCGTTAGTGGATGGCACTACTTATTATGCTTCTCAAACCACGGGAACTTGTTCTAGTGGCGTTCGTTTAGCTGTAACCGTAAGCATTACTATTACTCCAGCGCCAACAGGAAATACGGCACAAACATTTTGTTCTGGTGCTACTGTTGCCGATTTACAGGCTAGTGGAAGTACGATTCAATGGTTTGCTGCCGCGACAGGAGGGACAGCTTTAGGTACCACTACTACTTTAGTAAACAATACTACGTATTATGCCACACAAACGGTAAATGGGTGTAGAAGTGCTACTCGATTGCCAGTGACTGTAACCGTTACGCCTACTACACCAGCACCATCAGGAACAGCTACTCAATCATTTTGTATATCAGCAATGATTTCAGATTTACAAGTTAATGGAACAGCCATTCAATGGTATGATGCTGCTACAGCAGGAAATTTATTAGCACCGACTACAGCATTAGTTTCAGGTACAACTTATTATGCTTCGCAAACACTTAATGCTTGTGAAAGCCTTACACGTTTGGCAATTCTAGTAAATATTACTTCAGTTACTGCACCAACAGGATCAGCAAGCCAATCATTGTGTATTGGTGCTATACTTTCCGATTTACAAGCGTCGGGAACCACTATTCAATGGTATGCTACTGCAACTGGGGGAACGGCATTGTCTCCAACTACTGCCTTAGTAAATGGAACAACTTATTATGCTTCACAAACTATTAACGGTTGTGTGAGTCCAACACGTTTAGCAGTTACTTATACTGCTGCTCCAACACCTCCACCAACTGCCACTGCCACTCAAAGCTTTTGTTCTAATGCCACTTTGGCCAATATAGTAATAGCAGGAGCAAACATCCAATGGTATACTGCTGCCACAGGAGGAACCGCTTTAATTAATACTACACCTTTGGTATCGGCATCTACCTATTATGCATCACAAACCGCAGGAGGTTGTACTAGTACTCGAACAGCAGTCACTGCGACTGTAAATGTTACAC
>Ga0214164_1001817_pt1 | contig 11701 bp, 7 predicted proteins | sample TroBogepilimnion_13_FD_153003 | JGI IMG/M metagenome (GOLD analysis project Ga0214164, IMG submission 153003) | Freshwater microbial communities from Trout Bog Lake, WI - Practice 03JUN2009 epilimnion v4 | ecosystem: Environmental > Aquatic > Freshwater > Lake > Epilimnion/Euphotic zone ...
CAACCTGCTTGCCAGCACCCTGTCGGCAAATGTGGGCGAACCGCCGCGCTGTATATGGCCGAGAATGCACGACCTGACATCGAGTAGCGGGAACCGCTCTGTAATAGCTGCCTGGAGTTCCTTTGCGCCACCGAAGTCATCGCCTTCCGCCACCACTATGAGATGCACTGTTTTCTTTCTCAGCTCATCATTATCTATTCTCGACAGAACCTCTTCAATATCGGTAACCTCTTCTGGTATCAGTATATCTTCGGCGCCACCTGCAATGCCGCTGTTCAGGGCAATGTATCCGGCATCCCGGCCCATTACCTCAATTATAAACAAGCGGTCGTGGGCTTCAGCCGTATCCCTGATTTTATCTATTGCCTCCATAGCTGTATTCACTGCTGTATCAAACCCGATTGTAAAATCAGTTCCGGAGAGGTCTTTATCAATGGTACCGGGTATACCTATTGCTGGAATTGAATATTTACTGAAGAATTCATCCGCCCCGCGGAAAGTACCATCGCCGCCTATCAAAACCAAGGCCTCAATATTATGCCGGCAAATTTCATCATAAGCTTTTTTCATTCCTTCTGCAGTCATAAACTCCCTGCTCCTGGCTGTTTTGAGTATAGTTCCTCCCCGCTGAATGATATTGGACACATCAGTAGTCTGCATCTTGTAAATGTCGCCGTTTATCATGCCTTGATATCCATGCCGGATACCAAACACATCCAGCTTATGGTAAAGAGCTGTGCGAACGGCCGCCCTTATGGCCGCATTCATGCCAGGCGCATCGCCGCCTGAAGTCATAATGCCTACATTTGTGATCTGAGCCATAATTTTACAGGATACAAAGGTAAACATATGTTTGCTTTAAATCCCGGAAAACCAGTTAAGTTAACTGAAATATAGCAGCTTCCCGATTGTGCTGTTATTGTATAGCTATAGCCGGTAAATCAGTACTTTCGCACAGCATCTCAAGTTCATTAATGAAAAACGCGTTCATCTGTTTATTTTTAGTCTTCCCATCATTTGTATTCGGACAGACTGCATGGCCTTCGCCTGAGATTGGCCAGATGTACCGTAACGCAAATGATGCTATTTCCAGAGGTAATTTCAAAGATGCCATAACCATAAGCAGGCAGGCCATTTTACTCGCCCCCCAGGTGCCGGTATTTACCAATCAGCTGGCTTTTGCTTATTATTTATCCGGCGACTACAATGACGCGGAAACCACCTTAAATAAACTGGAACGGCAAGAATGCGATACCCAATGTTTCAGGCTGCTGGCAGCAAGCCAGGCAGCACTGAAGAAAATAAAGCAGTCTAAAAAAACAATACAAAGCGGAATAGACCTCTTCCCGGGGTCAGGTTTATTATACCATGAAAAAGGGATTATCTGCACCCTGGCAGGGAAAGAGGAGGAGGCCATTAATGCCTGGCAGGATGGTATGGAACACGATCCCGGCTTTGCTCCTGATTATTATGATGCAGCTACAGCCTGCATTAGTTCCGGAAATGTATTACGGGGGCTTATTTATGGTGAAATTTTCCTGGCAATGAAACACGACACCGTTGCTGATACTGATCTTAAGAATAAGATGTATGCCGGCTATAAAACACTTTTTGAAAAAATAGCGGATAACGGAAAGCCTGACAAAAAACATCAAAAAACCACATTTGAGGATGCTTTGCTTAACACCTTTACTTTGCTGACACCTGTAGTAAGCGATGCTATAACTACTGAAAACCTGGTAATGGTGCGAACAAGATTCCTGATGGACTGGTTTGCAGACAATAGCGAAAAATATCCTTTCCCGTTATTCAGCTACCTGGAAGATATGATTGCCACCGGGCATTTTGACGTATATAACCAATGGCTTTTCGGGGCAGCGGAGAACAGCCAGCAGTACGAAGCATGGAACAGGTTTCATGAGGGCGATATGGCCCGGTTTGAGGAATGGAAGGCTGCAAACCCTTTTATTCCAACCAGTTTTTCTTTCGGAGCCGGCAGTTTAAAGTAAAAACAATAAAAGTTAAAATAAGCCTGAGTAGTATAATAAGGGGGTAAATAAGTTATTTTTGCCGCTTACATCTTTATATTCTCATTTAATTTTATGAGTATCTCATTATCAGTATTGAGTTCAAAATATTTCAAGTTAAGCCTGCTGATCCTGTGTCTGACATGCGGATTTAAAGTAACAGCACAGGAAAGCCTGGATAAAATAATAGCAATTATAGGGCGTAACCGCATCATACTTCAGAGTGACCTGGAGCTGGAGTTTGCAATGGCCCATGAGCGCGACCCCAGCCTCAGCGACACGGTAAAATGCATGATGCTGCAGCAGATGATTTTAAGAAAACTGCTGCTTGAGCAGGCCGAGCGCGATTCGGTGGTGATAGATGATGCGGATGTGGAAGGGCAACTGGATAACCGCCTGCGTTATTACATAGGGCTTTATGGCTCTAAAGAAAAGCTGGAATCTATATCCGGGAAAACAATATACCAGATAAAAGAAGAGAACAGGGATGCAATAAGGGAGCAGATGCTGGCCGAGAAACTGCAGGGCACTATACTTGAAAATGTAAAGATCACACCGGCAGAAGTAGATGCCTTTTATAAAAAAATTCCGCTGGACAGTTTGCCTTATTTTCCCGCAACTGTAGAAGTAGGACAGATTGTGATTGACCCTCCTGTCAGTAAAGAAATGGAATCGTATGCCTATAGCAAGCTTTCGGATATACGGAAAGATATAGCTGAAGGAAAATATACTTTTGAAGGAGCTGCAGGCCTCTACAGCCAGGACCCCGGCAGCAGAGACAATGGCGGACGGTATGACGGGGTAACCCGAAACGGCCCGTGGGCTGCTGAATTTGTGAGCGCCACCTTCAAGTTGCAGAACGGGGAAATTTCTCCAATTATAAAAACTAAATTCGGCTATCATATCATTCAAATGATTTCACGGAGGGGTGATGAAGCCGACATAAGGCATATATTGATTAAACCGGAAATTACTACAGTCGACCTGAATCTGGGTCTTCATAAGCTCGACAGCATAAGGACAATACTTGTTTCGGGAAAGATAACCTTCCAGGAAGCTGTTGGTAAGTTTTCGACTGATGACGCGGCCAAGAGAACGGGCGGTATGATTGGCGATCCGCAGACAGGAAGTACGGAACTGGATATGACCAAGCTGGATGCCGGAATGGTACTGATGCTGGATACCCTGAAGCCGGGCGATTATTCAGCGCCCCATATCTATCTGAATGAAGCCCACGACCGGTCATGCCGCATAGTATATCTGAGGTCAAGAACATCGCCTCATAAGGCCAATCTGACGGATGACTATGCCAGAATACAGGAGGTTGCCGTGGCGCAGAAAAAACAGCAGAAAATGAATACCTGGGTGAAGGCAAAATTACCTTCCTATTATCTGAAAATTGATCCGGAGTACCAGACCTGCCCTGTAATCAAGGAGTGGAAGAACGAAACGGAAACCGAAAAGTAACCTGCGAATTGTTTATTCCTTTCGGTTCAGTGAAAGGAATGCATTTCCCAGGTTACCAATTAAATCACTGGCTACCATTGCCTCTTGCGATAGTTGCGCAGCAGCAATGTCTCCAGCCAGCCCGTGCACATAAACCCCCATCATTGCGGCCTCGGCAGGCTTGTAGCCCTGGGCCAGAAACCCGGTTATAATGCCCGTAAGCACATCTCCCGAGCCCCCTTTGGCCATGCCTGCATTGCCCGTCATATTGTACCAGCACTCCCCTTCCGATGTTACTACTGCCGTATGGTGACCTTTGAGCACTATATTAATGTTGTAGCGCATGGCCTGTATGCGGGCATGATCGAGCTGAATCATACTATTGGCACTTTCTCCGAATAATCTGCTGAACTCTTTAGGGTGCGGAGTAATAATACTTCCTTTCGGCAGCTTTACAAGCAACTCAGGATGCCGGGCAATGAGGTTGAGTGCATCAGCATCAAGTACTACTGGTTCCTTATACTGATCTAAAAATGCGGCCAATGCATGGCCTGTGCTGCCGGCAGTGCCCATGCCCGGCCCGATTCCTATGGTAGTATATTGCTCAAACCCTTCTATTTTCTCAATATAATCTGTGCCGCTGGTTACACACATAACTTCTGGCACGGCACTTTGCACTATAGCATAGCCACAACCCGGCACGAGCGCTGTTACCAGTCCGGCGCCCGCACGCAGCGCGGCTTTTGCGCATAAAGTTATTGCACCCATTTTGCCATAGCTGCCACCTGTAAGCAATACTTTGCCATAATCGCCTTTATGAGTAAAAGGGTTGCGGGAACGATATAGGGCTGCAATGTCGGTCTGATCTATGGTTTTGTATAGGGTACCTGTGGCGTTAATAAAAGTTTTATCGAGGCCAATATCCATTATATGGATATTGCCTGCAAAAACACCTGATTCGGGGTGCAGAAAAGTGCGCTTGTAAAACTGAAAACTCAACGTATCAGAGACCTTCAGCACCGGAGCATCATGGTCATTGATCACATCAGATGGCAGGCCGCTGGGGATATCTACAGCTATTTTGCGGTTGGGCAGCAGATTAATGTGTTTAATAAATTCTGCCAGCCAGCTTTCTACCGGCCGGTTGAGACCGGTACCTAATAAAGCATCAATAATAATGATGTGTCTGGGAATATCGGTAATAAAAGTATCGGGCGCTACTGTACTCACCAGTTCAGGATCTATTGCCTCCAGCCGCCGGAAATTTTCACTGCAATCGGGCGATAAAATATTACTGAATTGCAACAGGAATGCCTTTACGCCATATCCTTTCTGATGCAGCATACGGGCTATTGCCAAACCATCGCCGCCATTATTGCCGGTGCCGCACAGCACCACAAATAAAGCATCCTTAGGGAGGTTTTCCCTTATCCATGCCATGCACCTGCCGGCGGCCCGCTCCATGAGATCGATGGAACTGATAGCGCCTGCTTTTATGGTATAGGCATCACAGGCCCTTATCTGTGCGGCGGTGAATATTTTCATACACTAACTCATTGATATTGATGAAAGATTGAATTGCACTAGCCTGCTCACAGGTGCAAAGGTAAGATTTAAAATTAGGGGTAATATCAGAGAATCCTCTGGTACCGGGAAAATGAGATAATGAATAAAAATTCTCCATTCTAAGCCATAAATTCATGTTTATTTATATTTAATTGTAACATCAACGAGAAAATATAAATGCTAAATAATTAGGAATTTCCAATTAATAATTTTACCTTTGAGCCAAATTTAAACAAAAATAACTACTTATTATACTATGAAACAACCCCGCAATCTTTTTTCTACCCTCTGGAACTATTTACACAAAAATTCTCGTTGATTTAGACGAATTTTTTCTACATAACAAGTATGGAAATATGTTATTGGGGTATAGATGATCAATATTTGGCGTTTTATTTTACAAGTGCAACCAAACATTCTCGCTGATTTAGGCAAAATTTTTTTTGCATTACAAATTCGCTAATAACACCAGAGGATATTTTGGTAATAAGAATAGCCTCTCGATATCGGAATGATATTTTTTCTTTTCAATTCATTAAAAAGAAAAAAAACTTTGGGCTTTTTCATTTTTCCCGAAGCCTCCTGAGTTTACCGGAGTAGTAATTTACATTATTTATAATGGATTAATCAATAATTATCCCAAACTCGGCAAATTTTCAAAATAAAAACTTAAACAATTATAAATCAACAATTTGCGCTTATGCAATCTACACAAAAAGAAAATTTTGGCCCCCAAAGAGGAAGCATACCATCTTACCCTAACAAAAACAGAACTCAGCAACTATTTTCCCGATGATATGCAGCATTTCCAGTCTTTTTAATGGCTTTATTTCTTTCAATGATGATCACCAATGGTAGCTGGGCCGGTAGAATATTGAAAATAGTAGTTAAATAATAGAGCTGTATGTTAGTATTTTCATTAAAAATATTAATTCCATTTCATTATTTATCCACAATGGCCTTAAAAGTTAAAAATAGTGAATAATTTATTTTTTTTATTCAAAAAATTAAATTTAACTTTAGTATAGCAATTTTGAGAAATAAACCCGTGTATTATTCAATTAAAACACAGTTCAATCATCATTTATTAACCATCAAAAAAAGTTTTTATGAAAAAGTTCACTATTCCACTTTTAACATTGGCATTGCTCATCATAACAGGCAATGTATTGGTACATGCACAAAGAGTGACCGTAACCATAGCAGGCAACGGCACTCCCGGTTTCACAGGAGATGGCGGATGGGGTAAAACGGCCCAGATATCAGCTCCCTACGATGTTTGCCACGATGCTGCCAATAATATATACTTTACTGATATGGCAAATGGCAGAGTGCGGAAAGTATCCGTACAGAATGGCAAAATTACTACTATAGCGGGTGGTGGCACATCAACCGCAGATGGCATACCAGCGGTAAATGCGCTTATATCGCCCAAGAATATGTGTATTGATGCTGCGGGAAATATTTACATAGTATCCAACAGCACCAACCAGATCAAAAAGATAGATGCTGCAACCAATATTATTACAACAGTTGCGGGTATAGGCACAGCCGGCTACTCGGGTGACGGCGGCTCTGCACTCAGCGCCCAGTTCAACGGGATGCTGGGTATATGCATCAGCCCTGCCGGTAATATTTATGTGAGTGACAGTGGCAACAACTGCATCAGGAAGATAGCCGCAGGCACAGGTATAGTAACAACTATAGCCGGTACCGGAACACCCGGCTATACCGGCGACGGCGGTGCTGCAGTTGCAGCCACGATGCACTCGCCCACTGCTATTAATGTAACTGCCGCAGAGGATGTATATGTGATGGACCAGAGCGGCTGGACCGTTTTTAGTGCCCATCTGAGGAAAATAACAGCTTCTACAGGTATTATAACCACTGTAGCAGGTGCGACATCAGGCGGCTCAATTTTTGGCACTTCGCTGCTGACTACCTACCTGGCTGATGTAACCGGGATGTGTATGGATGACTCCGGCAATTTCTTCTGTAATGAAGTAAGCTGCTCGTGCCGTGAACTGGATATGTCGATGGATATGACTTATGCGGTTGCAGGTAATTTCGGAATTGAGAGTTATGCAGAAAACGTGAACTCGAACCTGGCTTATATGAACACCCCTTACGGCCTGAGCATGGACGCAGCCCGTAACCTGTATGCGGCGGATAATTTCAATAACCGTATCCGTAAGATCATTCAGCTGACCCATACGCCAACTTTCTCTTATGGCAGAGGCGCCTATTTGTATGTCTGCCCCGGATCGACAGTATCTTTTGATTCGATGCTTACTGTAACAGATATAGATGCCGGACAAACGGAAACCTATACTGTTATTTCGGCACCGGCTCATGGTACCATTACAGGCTTTCCTGCAACCGTAACTTCTGTAGGTGATGCAGGCATTTCCCGGCCTTCAACAGGGGCTTCCTATACTTCATCAGCTACCTACTCAGGATCTGACGAGTTCAAAGTACAGGTTTCGGATGGTGCACTGATGGATACATTTACAATTTATGTAGATAACGGAGTAGCATCTATAGCCGGGGCAAATACAGTTTGTGCGGAAGCGGGTATAACACTTACCAATGAGTTCGCAGGAGGTGCATGGACGCTAAGCAACGCCAACGCATCAGTGTCGGGCACAGGCGTAGTAACCGGCAATATTGCCGGTACTGATGTACTGTACTATACTGTAGTTACAGCTTGCGGAGAGCAGACTACACAGACTACAATAACCATTAACCCGGTAGCAGTTGCGGGTGCAATAAGTGGTGTAGCCAGTATATGCAGCGGCGCCACAACCGTATTCACCAATCCTACAGCAGTGGGAACCGGGAGCTGGAGTGTAAGCAACAGCCATTCATCCATTACAACAGCGGGAGTGCTAACCGGCTTATCGGTGGGTGTAGACAGCGTGCTTTTCACAGCAACCAATTCTTGCGGCAGCGCAGCCGCCAGCAAGCTGATCAATGTGACTCATTGCAGCAATGCAGGGGTTGCTTCGGTATCCTTCCCTACACCTGAGATGTACCCTAACCCGGCATCAGCTGAGCTGAATGTTCAGTGGGATGAACTGTATAACGGCAATGCAACCGTAAGCATAGCCGATGTAACCGGCCGTGTGGTACTTACAGCAGCACTAAATACCAGCAACAGCGGCACTGCCACTGTAAATGTAGCCAGCCTGAAAGATGGCGTTTACCTGGTTACCTTCAGCAATGCAACTACCCATTTTACTGACAAAATGGTTATCAACAAATAAAACATCCTTTATTTTTATAAAACGCCTTCCTGCATTGAGGAGGCGTTTTTTTATGTATGAACTGATGAAAAGTTATATCTTCATGCATGACCACCATGCATTGAAATTGCGAAGGTGAAATCAAATAGTCCGGGCAATGTTAATGAGCAGAAAAATGGTAAACCATCCTAATAACCGCTCATCATTGTTAATAACCGTTCGTCACAATATGCTTTGAAGGCGGTATAAAACGGCTGAAATTTGACTTAAAATCTAAACAATTATGAAAAAGATCATCATCACTTTCACTTTACTGCTCTGCGCAGTGTGCCTGATGGCACAAAACATATCCGGTACCTGGTACGGAACCCTGGAGTTTCACAGCAAGAAACTGCGCATTGTCTTCCACATCTCCAAAACAGGAGAGATTTATACAACCACTATGGACAGCCCCGATCAGCTGGCATCCGGCATTGCTACCGACAAGACTACTGTTGCCGGCAACCAGGTAACCATAACCATAGCCAAAATGGGTATGACCTATACCGGCACACTGGTACCCGACAGCAGTATTATAAACGGAGTATTCAGTCAGGGCCCGGCAAACGTAGCTCTGAAGCTTTCAACAACCGAAAACAAAGAAGCGAAGGCAGCAGGCCCGGCCCGGCCACAGGATCCTACCTCGTTTCCGTATCGCCAGGAGGAAGTATCATTTACTAATCCAAAGGCAGGCAACACACTTGCCGGCACACTTACTATGCCTTCGGATGGCAATGCAAAAAGGATAGTGGTATTCATCACCGGATCGGGACCACAGAACCGCAACGAAGAGGTAGTACAATTCAACCACCGCCCGTTCCTGGTATGGAGCGACTGGCTTACCCGTAATGGCATCGCCGTATTGCGGTTTGATGACCGCGGGGTGGGCGCCTCTACAGGCGTATTTACAACAGCTACTTCAGCCGATTTTGCCGATGATGTGGAAGCAGCTGTCAGCTATATCCAATCGCGCAGCGACCTGAAAAACCTGAGCATAGGCCTGATGGGGCACAGTGAGGGCGGTATGATAGCGCCAATGGTGGCAAGCAGTAACAAGGCTGTAAAATTTATAATACTGCTGGCCGGCCCCGGAATACCTAATTCGGAGTTAATGATTCAGCAAACAGCAGACCAGATGCGGCTGAGCGGCGCATCCGACAGAGAGATTGCTACTGCAGCCAGGCTCAATAAAAAGCTTTATGCAACAATGGGTGAATATAAAAACCTGCCTGAAGAAGAGCTGAAAACCAAACTGCAGAAAATGATGCGTAATGAACTGAATAAATTACCGGCACAGGAACGCGGAGAAGACAGCAGTGACGCAAAGCTGCAGGAAGGGGTAATGAAGGTGTGCTCGCCATGGTACAGATACTTTATTACATTTGACCCGGCAGATTACCTGACCCGCACCCAATGCCCTGTGCTGGCTCTGAACGGAACCCTGGATATGCAGGTAAGCTGCGTACCTAATCTGAAAGGAATTAAGGACTGTCTGCAAAAAGCCGGCAACCGGAATGTGCAGATAGCACCATTGGAAGGGTTGAATCATTTGTTCCAGAAAGCAACCACCGGATCTGTTGAAGAATATGGTAAGATTACCGAAACAGTAAACCCGCTTGCTCTGAAAACCGTAACTGACTGGATAAACAAATTATAATGGATAGCAAGCGCACATGGTTTTGGCCGGTACAGATAGTTGCCTGGATAGTGATAGGGCTGGTGAATTTTCTGCCTCAGCATTTTGTAGCCGGAAAGGCTCAGTTCATCCAGTATTTTAATTTCGTGGCCATTACCACAGGTGGCTTTATCGTAACCTCTGCCTACCGGATGTATCTGAAAAAACGCAATTACCGGTTTACCCTAAAACCCTTACAGTTATTGGGATCACTGACAGTTTCAACCCTGGTGCAGTCGGTATGCTGGATGGCACTGCTGATGCTGGCATCGTTACCAATAGCCGGCAAGTACCATTTAAATTTAATAAGACTCACTTTGCAGATTATACCCCTTGGCGCGTTGATACTGATCTGGAACCTGGTTTACCTGGGTTACTACCTGATGAGGCAATACCACAGAACTGAGGTAGAGAAATGGAAACTGGAAGCAGAGATACAAAAAGCAAGCCTTGGCAATCTGAAATCCCAGATCAACCCGCACTTCCTGTTCAACGCACTGAACAATATAAGGGCACTGATACTGGAAAATCCCGAAAAGGCCAGGCAGATGCTTACCCTTTTCTCAGAGAACTTCCGGTATGCGCTGCAGCACTCCGAAAACAGTGAAACAACTGTGGCGAAGGAAGTTGGCATTGTATCGCAATACCTGGAACTTGTAGGCATACAGTATGAGGACAGGATGCAGTATACCGTGCATGCAGATGAAAGCATACTGAATGTGAAAATTCCCCCAATGATACTGCAGCTGCTGGTGGAGAATGCTGTGAAGCACGGCATAGCCCTGAGCCCGTCGGGAGGCATTATTTATATAGATATTCGGCCCGAAGGGAAGCAACTGGTGCTAAAAGTGAAAAACACAGGCACGCTTCAGGAAAAGAACCAGTTGGAAGACAGTATAGGCATAGGGCTGAACAATGTTGTGAAGCGGCTGAAGCTGCTTTATAACGACAGAGCGCAGCTAAAGATTACGGAAGAGGCTCCATTTGTAACAGTCACCATAAGTATTGAACAACTATGATAAAAGCAGTTATAGTAGAAGACTCGCGGCTGGCCCGGCTGGAACTGAAAACCATGCTTAAAGGCTTTTCGCAGATAGAGATAGCCGGAGAGGCTGAATCGGCCACAGATGCACTGGCCCTGATTGCATCGGAACAGCCCGATTTGCTTTTCCTGGATATACAGTTGCCGGGCAAAAACGGATTCGAGATACTGCAGGAACTGGACCAGGTACCGGCAGTAATTTTCACCACCGCTTTTGACCAGTATGCATTACAGTCGTTTGAGTATAACACAATAGATTATTTGCTGAAACCCATATCGCCGGAGCGGCTGGAACGGGCGATAATGAAAGCAGAAGAACAACTACAGCAGCAAAAAAAAACGGAAGCATGCACCGCAAAACTGACAGCTGCAAGTAGCATATTTGTGAAAGACGGCAATAAGTGCTGGTTTGTAACGGTAGGTACAATCAGGCTGTTTGAATCGAAGGGAAATTATACCCAGATATTCTTTGAAAAGAACAGCCCGCTGATACTCAAATCCATTCAGCATGTGGAGAATACCCTGGATGTGCAGCAGTTTATCCGGGTGAACCGGCAGCAGATCATAAATGTAAAATTTATCAGCGGTGTAGCCGAAACTTTCGGCGGCCGACTGAAACTCACACTCATTACCGGCGAGCAGGTGGAAGTATCGCGAAGGC
>Ga0214164_1001819_pt1 | contig 11688 bp, 15 predicted proteins | sample TroBogepilimnion_13_FD_153003 | JGI IMG/M metagenome (GOLD analysis project Ga0214164, IMG submission 153003) | Freshwater microbial communities from Trout Bog Lake, WI - Practice 03JUN2009 epilimnion v4 | ecosystem: Environmental > Aquatic > Freshwater > Lake > Epilimnion/Euphotic zone ...
GATTAAAAATTGAAGAAAAAGGAACAGATTGTCAGGCCGGAGGCTCCAGGCCATCTTGTTGGTGCTCTGGACGATCTTGATGAAGGCGATGAGCGCCTCGTGCATAGTGCACCCATAGCGCAAACCCTTCTGCATAGTATGGGGTTAGGCATGGAAAGAAAAAAAGGGGTTGGGAGTGCGAGACCTGCATCTTGATGATAAACTCCTCAAAGAAGATTCCGCATTCCGTGTTATCGTCCTGTTTTGGTATTAGAAAAGAAAAAGCAAACAAGTATAAACAAAAAAAGATGAGAAGGGCACACCGAAACGTCGTGCCCATCTTTCATCCGATCTCCTGCCATGGCTGCCCTTGCATTGGTGTATGTATCGCTACCTTTGGCGCGGGTAAAAGCCAAGGGAATGCTCATTTGGATCCATTGGTTCACAATGCTCAGCTTCTCCTGGACCTTTTCTTGAGGAAGGAGATTGACTGCATTCATAAAGCCCCTGCAAAAGGATGCGATCCTATCATGATGACGATGATCCAATCCCATCATATGAAGATCCACAGACCTGGACCACTTGGCATCGCCATTGCTGTAAAACGACTTGCCAGCAACCTGCTTCTTGCCCTTGAGGATCGTATTCCGTTCCTCCTCCCCTAAGGGATCCGTCAGCAAAATCTGAGAGAGGTCAAGGTCCTGCCGCGGCTCCGTATAAGCTCATCAAGAAAAGGCAATAAAAGAATGCATTGGGGGTTGTGAACCTTGATATTGAGGCGCGCTTGCAACAGTTTTACAGAGACAGAGGTGGGCAGCATGTGCATCATGCGTCCGAATTTCTCAAAGGTGACGGGTCCCGCCACAAACACAGTCGTCGAGATAAAGATGCAGATATCAGTGCTTGGGAAGCCGGTAATGCCCTTCTCCTGTATCCATGATCAAACTCATACTTCTACGAACACAAGGATCAACCAAAAAGCAGAAGAGTACCTCATCAAGCATGAACCCTTGGGGCGGCAATAGGACGATTTGCTCCAATTGCTTCTGAGAATCATCCTCCTCCTCCTCCTCAGCATCTTCCTCCTCCTCTTCAGCATCGTCCTCCTCAACATCGTCCTGAAGGGATTCGGAGAGGGAGGACCTCGCTTGCTTTTTGGAGCCGATGGATTTCCTCTTCTGCTTCTTCTTCTTCTTCTTTTTCTTCTTCTTCTGGGCGCCATCGGGGTTGGGTTCGCCGTATGTCAAGGCGATCGCGATATCGACTGCCTTATCGTATGTGGCACAGGAAAAAAGAAAGGTTCCAGAGGGCGGCTCAAGCTCATCAAAGACCAAGTCGCCAAACCCCTCGAGGTGGGCTTGGGTGGCTTGCGGGTAGAGCTGGAGGTAATGGCATGCAATCCAGTGGACCATGCCTTGCACGCTGAAGAGGGGCGTAAACGAGTGCTCGTTGGACACCTTCATCCAGTCGATGGAATCGCCGCGCTCGAGCTCGTTCATGAGCGGGACGCCCAGCGTCTCTCTTAGGCTCTGGGCATAAGAATTGATGGCGATTCGTCTCTCGTCGGTCTCTGGGACAATGGTTTGGGAGAGAGTATGAATCAGCGCGTGGCGCAGGGAAAAGGCGGCATGTGTTCTCGCGATGAGGACGAGGTAATTCTCCTTTTCCATCGAGAGGATCCGAATCTCCATCTGCACCACCACCACCAAGAAGTCAGCATAACAGCAAAAGAGTGCATTGGCAGTAGGCAGGACCTGCATTTCTGCCTGAATGGCGCCTCCTTCCTCCACAATGATGGGCTTTTCATTCTTGCCACGAAATCGGCATGTGAAGGGTACGTCTTTCTTCAAGTTCATAAAGGCATGTGTTTTTCCATTCTGGACATTGCACTGCGTACTATGCAGAATCCACACTATTTTCAGCAGCTCTGCTGGCAGCGCCGATTGCTCCTTGAGGTGGAAAGGGAAGCAGATCAAGGGCCCTGCATTCTGCTCATTATCATGAATGGCCCTCGGGGGCACAACCATCATCCCGCTGCTAAGGTCGTCTCGATTCGGCTCAAGGCCTCCTCCTCCTCCTTCGGGGAGAAGGGGCTGAGACGACGACATATGGGCTCTTTTTCGGCTGAGCCTCTGGTTGTGAGGTCTTATTTATTATGCCGAGGTTGCCCCAAAATAGATTTTTTAATTTCTCCTCGAAATAGCCTTCTTTTTTGAAAATTGGTTTTTTTTAGAAAAAAGCATCTTTTTTGCAAAGTTGCTGGCTTATGAGCCACGATCACGACGAAATGGAGCGAAATGCGCCCTCCGTCGGCGTCCTCCTCGAAAAATCAAAAGACCAAAAATGTACATGTCAAAAAGCAGGCAAGCGCTCAAGAAGAATCAGGCCAAATGGAGGGCGGGCATGCAAGCAGTGTTAGTAGTAGTACAGCCACGGGTATGACGATGGTGGTGAACGAGGAGGACTTTTTCCATTACACGAATTTCCGAATTTTGGACAGCATTGGCTATCCTGGGGCGTATCGCAAATTTCTGCTGCGAAGAAAGGATCAGGGTTCGGAATGGGCCATCAAGATGAACAACCACGTGGTGGTGGTGCAGCACTCGATCAGGGAGCTTTCGATCCTCGAGCAGGTCTCTTTGTCTGTTGCACACGCTGCTTGTGGCTTGGATGACTTGGGTGGTGGGTAACAGGATATCAAAAAGTCGAGCATTCTGAAGAACTTGGACATTATTTGGCAGCATGTGGTGGAGAGCAACACGCCGCCATCGGATCAAAACCTGACGATTGGGACGTGTTTGATCACAGGGAAGACCAACTCACCCTGCATCATGATTCGTGGGAAGGGGAGGGGCGCCAACAACTTTACTGTGAGCAGCAAGTTCTTTCTATTCCTGTATCACCTGTGGGTCGTGTACAAGCTCGACGTTTTGATCAAGGTTTTTATTTTTAGTTACATCTGTGTGCAAACTCCTGACAGTCAACAGGTGTACACCCGCAAGACGCTGGAGGAGGTGGATCCTCGGAACGAGCTCCTGCTTTCCGACATTGCAGCCAAGTTCAAGGATCGGGAGGGGGAGATGCACTGCCTGGCGCGGGCCATCCACGCTGCCTACAGTCACGTGTATCGATCGGCGATGGGCGGGCTGTTGGCTGTGGTGTGAATACTGATATATAGTGGGCGCAAGTTTTGTGATTAAAGGAAATGGTGGTGCTGTGGCTGCTATGCCTTTGGCAAGCAAGAGCCGTGGATGCGCCATGGTGGTCTGTGGTTTTGCTCACGGTGTCTCTTGGCATGGGCTTGTGGCTTCTTGTCAGTCATACTGGGAGTAAAGCTCAGAGCAGCCTCTCTATGACTAGCAATAGTAGCACTAGTAAAGCTCAGAGCAGCCTCTCTATGACAACAAGTACTAGCCTCTCCATGACAAGCAGTACCAAAGCACCGAGCAGCGTCAGTCCAACAAGCACTAGTACGAAAGCAGAAAACAGCACAGGCAGCAGTAAAGCACTGCAGGCAGGGGTCCACTTGATAATTATCATGTAAGAAGGCTTTTTCTTTTTCTTTTTGGGCTAGTGTGTGAGATGATTATGAGCAGGTATGTAGGCGGCATTTTGTTTTCCAGCATCCCCATTTTTGCTGTGCCGTTGCTGGTCATCTTATGTGTTGGAGGGATGGTGAACACCCCGCCTGTCACTTACGATGTGGATGATTACATCGGGTTGCTGTTGGGCATTGTCCTGGCATGCACACACAGCAGCGCGCACGCCTTCCTGCCTGGAGGGGGAATGGGGTGGGTCCAGTTGGTCTTGACGGTATATCATATCTTGAGGATGGAGGGGGGGTGGAAGGGGGGCGGTGGCCTGCTCCTCCTCAGCTTCCTTCTTCTGCTGGGTCCAAGCCTCATGTTGATGCGAAGACCGCTTTCCGAGGAGCTGCCTGCCGTGCTGATCTTGCCGTGCCTGTGCCTCAAGGTGCGACGCCTGGTGGTCGTGGGGGAGAGCCTTGGCAACAAAAAACAGCAGCATGACATCTTATTTTATGGGATGGCATGGGCCTTGTTTCTTGGGATAGTGAGCCAGGGCTATCCTGTGGTGCTGTTCTGCGCCATGGTGGTAGGCTCGTTGCCTCCTCCTCCTCCGTCTTCGTGTAGCCCCACAGTGCAAACAGGAGGCAGCGTCACTCGTGGACTACTAAGGATGCCTGTCTAGGTTGCCACACGTGACGGTACATCCTTCCAGGACAAAGGCAAAGGCAGCATAGCGTCCTATGGTCTCCCATCTACCTCCTGCTTCTTCTGCAGCACACCCATGTTCGGCAGCGAGCTCGATGAGGGCCGTTCGGCCTGGGTGTGTGGTGAAGACGTCTTGCAGGGCCTTGAGCGCGTCCAAGGTCGTTGGCGCGCTTTGAATCATATCCAAGAGGTTTGGCACTGAGGTTTGTCGAAAGTAATTGGCATACACGGTTTGGAAAAACAGAGGAGAGGCGCCTTCGGGCCAGCATACAACATTCGGAAGGAGCATTTTCACAAATGCGGGCGACACATGATCATCATCATGAGGCTGCTGCTCAGGCTGCGGCCTGCACATATAGGGTCTTTCTAATAATACAATAATAATACTATATCCTAAATATCACATGATCTTCAAATTGGCAATATCAGCCTCTGCATTGCCTCGGAGCATGAGGTAGCTGATGGCCATGCAGTAGTCCTTCTTTCGTTTCTGCTTCATTTCGCTGATTTTCAGCTTGACGTCGGGGGAGGCGGCTCCGTCGACTACCACGATTTCAGGGTGGTCCACGACAAAGCGGTCCTTGTCATAAGTGCACAGCTTGGTGAAACAGTTTTTGGCGATGAGAACTGCAGAGTTGGGGAGTAAAGCGTTGGAGAGGACCTCCTCCCACTTTTCCTGTACCTTTTTCTTTGACATGGACTCCTTGGGGTCCCAGAAGAGGCTGGATGGAAAGTAGGTGGCGTACATGTGGGAGGCATAGAGAAGGGTGCTGCATAAGCAGGCGTTGATATTCACGGGGGGGGCGGGCAAGGGATCATGCACGCTGCAGTTATTGGCGATGATTTCCCACCATGCTTTCGGGGGGCAGCGCATGCAGCCATTGAGGATAATGGGAATATAGTCTGCGTTCATGAAGGCGAAGCAGTCCTTGGCTCGGGTGCGGAGGATCTCGAGGAACTCTTGGACATGGGCAACGTCATCCTGTTGGTCGTCTGGTTTCTTGCAGTCATCCCATACGGCTTCGACGCAGCCCTGAAACGCCTCCAGGCTGATGGCGAGAATTTGATGGGTGGTCATCATGGCGGGGACCGAGACCTGGAGGAGGGCAGCCTGATGATTGGTGCGATTGAGGCCGAGGGTGGTGAAGAAGGAGATCAGGTATTGCAGCAAGGGCCTAGCCTCCTGCATGGCATTCAGGGTCCTGTATTCTGCCTGGAGCTGGAGGATGTCCTTTTCCAGGAGCTTCAAGCCCTCCATGCGCATTTCGCTCTGAAAGGCCTCGACCTTCTCCCTTTTCTTGCCCTTGCGTCCTCCTCCTGGGGGTTGATTCTCTTGGGAAGAAGAGTCCTGGAGAGTTTGCTTGGATACGCCCAAGGAACGCAGCAGCTTGTCGAGGACAAGGGACGACTTGAGGGTCATCATGTTGAGGGTCATGCGTCCAAGCATGTTGGAGACGATGGAATCGGAGGTGGTCTGATGCCGCATCATCCGCGTAATATCCGCCAGGCTCTGGGACTCGGCAAAGGCGTACTGCAGGGCCTCGTAGGAGGCGTTCATATTGACCTGGTAATAGATCTTCCAACCTGCCACATTGGGGAGGTGGACCATGTAGACAAACTTGTTGGGGGCCATGATGTGGTAGGTGAGATCGGTGTCGCTCCTATCCAGGTTGAACTGCAGAAAGTAGAGGTACTTGAGGACCATGGGGAGGCTGACGGTGGCGGCGGTGGGCTCCCTCTCGTACATGCTGCAGGACCCGCTCAAGACGTAGGTCCTGACACCGTTTCCCGCGAGGACGTCCTTGCCATGCTGCAGTTCGATATCCTTGCGCTCCTCGGTGGACAAGCCGACGCTAATGTCCTTGGCGTCGTGGGGCTCCAGATCCATGCCCACGTCCTCTGCGAGGCTAAGCATGGAGTAGCGCATGAGGCAGAAGCGCTTGTCCATGGAGGTGGGGTACATCTGATGATACTGGGACTCGTTCATCGGGAGGGGAGGGCTTTCCATAAAGACCGTGATGTTATCCTCACCCGGACTGGCCACGGCCGTGATCTTGAGGAGCTTGCCCGACTTGAATTTGACGAGTTCCATGCTGACGGGGCCCATGCCCATTTCGCCCGGGTTTTTGAGGAGGGGAAAGGCCTTGATTTCGACGGACATGTCGCAGGCCCTGAGGAGCGGGCAGTTCAAAAAATGGACCTGGTAGTTGTCCAGGGAGGCGATAGGATCGGGATGCATGTACTCCTGCTGGGTATCCATGTCGCGGATGGCCACATAATAGAGCTTTTGGGTCGTCACGGGCTGCATCATCGGGATGGCTACGCAGCTCTCGTGCTGCATGATTTTCTGGACGATGGTGATGGGCATTTTCCAGCTCTCCTCGTCGTACATTTTGCTTTTGTTGTGGGTCCTGCTGCTCCCGCTGAGTCGGACGGGAGTTGCCATATGATATGTCAGTGCATCAAACCAAAAGCAATCATATATAGTCTGGGCCCAAGCTAGAGGATGACATGCTGCTGCTGTCGTCCTCCTCTATGAACCGACATGGCAATGTTGCGCATGATTACGTGAGTGTGATTTCCAAGATGATTTACGACGAGCCATGCATCTTTGGCATGATATCGATGCTACAAGGGTTCTGCCTCCGTCACGGCATCATTGTGCGGTGGGGGCAGGCGCCGCCCACACCCGCGTTTCAGGCCCACATTCAGAAATATTTTGTTCCGTTTTGCAAGCAAGCGATTCAATCGTTCCTGGCCGTGGGCTTCGCACCCTTCCGGTCTGTCCTTTGCTATTGTTCTCTGCTATCGTTCTCTGCTGTCATTTAGAGTCCTATCCTTCAAGTGACTGCAGCAACAGGATCAGGCGAGAGGGTCCTCAGGCGCTGTTAGTTCCCGAGGTGCTGCCCCTGGGCACATACACGTGGTGCGTTAACAATGCACGGCGGAGCAAACGGCGGTCGGCCAGAGGCAGCTCTGAGCTGCTCTTTTACGACGTGACGAGCTCGTACTGCGATTCGGAGGAGGAGATCTACGTCTTCAATTACATGCAGCCGCACGCGACGCTGAACTGCTATTCGCCACTCTCCTCGCTCATCCCACAATACAACTCGCTCATCACGACACGGGAGTACGCGCTGCAGGCCACGTGCTGGAACGCGAAGCCCAAGATGGCGCTGGAGGAGCAGGACAAGGTGATGCTGAACAGCATCGCGGAGAGCGGGAGCTGCATCTCACAGATTTCGCAGAGCAATCCGATTGCGCAGGTCTCTTGTGCGTTGGGTTGATTTGAAAGGAGGAGAGCCTGATGTGTTGGGTTCAGGGCTTGGAGACCGACGCTCGATTCCAAAGACAGGAGACGATGAATACGCTGCTGGAGGTGTCCAAGGAGCAGAGCAATCTGCCGCCCGAGAGCATCGCGTTTATTGCACCGAAAAACAACAGCATCAAGCCATTGGAGAGACTGGAGGCGCCCCCTGATATGCTGGAATTGGAGGCTAACTTTGTGAGGAATGCGTGCAGAGCGCTGGGGATTCCCACCAGCATACATGAGGGCTCGAGACAGGCATGTTACCGTCTGCTTTTTTCGCATATTGCTGTTGTGTGAGAGGTAACACCAGCAAACACAAGCAGGGCTCCAACAAGTCAGCGTGGAGCGACGGCCCTGAAATGTAAGCCTCTTTTCATTTTCACAGTCCCTCTGTAACTAAGAAAAACGACAGGCATCAGCGTGTATTGGCCGAGGGGTGCCTCAAGCTGAACCAGGCGCTCCAAGGGCTGCTGACAATGGCATACGAGCTCATATACGAAGACAGTGCTAATGGCAGAGCGCCCACGTTCAGCATCCCTCTTGCGCCCAACCTGCCGTACGAGCTGTTGCTTCCGCTGTTTGACGCGCAAGTGCTGGATGAGACAGCGTACAACCGGCTCTTTGAGGCGTCTGTGGGGTTTTCGCTGGGCGAGCATGCGCTCAAGGCGCGGGAGGACCGGCACAAGGCCCTGACGGTGGTCAAGACAGCTGCTTCAGGAGGCGCTTCAAAAAAGGAGTGAAAATCATTGTCCCAAAAGCCCATAACTTGGGGCTTTTATTCAAAGTATCTTGGTTTGAATATTGGGTATTTATCGTATTCGGAGTTCGTTGTGAGACTTGGCATATGATTCTGCTTTGATGTCGGTATGGCCTCTTCATATATTTAAGTTAAGCAAGGATACTTAAATTGTATTCTTACATGTCATTCACATACAGCGGATATATTGGATCAGGCAATTTATACACGTATTTCTGTGATACAATGAGGGCAAAGTTTAATGATGGAGGATTTTTCATAGAGCCTGTTTTCGATTATATCGTGGTTTATTTTCCACTAGGCTTTTATCCTATTCCATATTTAAAATCTGGCAGAATTGACACAGGTTATTCTAGAAATACTTGGACATATGAATTCACCACAGACAACAGCACGTATGGAGTGCGTATCCATGTCTCACGTGTAGTCAAAATCAAATTACATGAAGATGATAAAACACATGGCGGGTACCAGTGCTGGATAATTAAATCAGATTATGGAGAAGAGCTAAAACTCACAGTGGAAGAGACCCTGGCTTGTTTTCAACATTGGCAGCAAATGACTCTAGCGTTGGCAATGGGCACACATCACAATCTTGGTGAAAGCTCGACACTTCGGGGCATGCCGAAAAACGTATTTCGCAAGATTGTCACTGACGTTGGCAAACAGACATTAGGTCCTAGTCCTTGGAGGTTCTAAAAGACGGACTTTTAAGGACCTATTGCCTACATTTGCTCTTGGCTGATATGAGGATGAGTACTAGATGGCCGGCAAGAAAGGGATCCCCCTGTCGGCCCTCGACGAGCAAATCAGCATGTACATGGCGGCGCTGCCGTGTCCGCCGATGCCCCTGATCGTATCGCAGGAGAGCGCGGACGATCTCCCCAAGGAGGCGTACAGCAACTCGCACGACCTGATTGCGACGCTGCTGCGGTTCGTGATCACCTACGAGGAGCCCACGCTGCATAAGCAGAGGCGAGAGAAGCAGGAGGAGCTGACGGCCGCCCTCTTGACGAAGATGAAGGAGGCCAACCAGGATCTGGGCAAGGCGTACAGTGCATTTTCGGAGTTTACTTCCGGGTACATTTGTGCGTTTGCCAACATTGATGTGTGTGTCAAGTTCATGCCGCTGGACCACGTGCAAAAGGACGACGTGGTGCACAAGGCGTGCTGCTCGTGGCACAGGGCGCAGGAGGTGCTTGCATTCAAGGCCATGAGCGGGTTGAAGGTCGATGCGGCACAGATTGAGCGCATCCTTGCCAGGGATTTCTCGCATGTGTCGTATGAGCAGCTGCTGCGCATGCACTGCACGCGCTTTTTCTCTGAGCCTGGTGGTGAGGGGCTTCGTGGCGGCTAGTTATTGAAAGCAAGGCTGATGGCTTTTAAAGAGGTCCATGCTGTCAGCGTTGACTTCTCAAGCGCCTTCCCTCAGGAGCAGGATGTTTTCCAGAGAGATAGACTTGATAATCCCTGCGCACTAGGTAGTTTGTCTCTTGTATGGCCAAGCGCATCCCTTCTGCCATCAAGCACTGTTGAAGCTGTGCAGGGTCTGTGTTGTTCAGCCCCTCGAGAAATGTGTCGAGAGAACTCTGTCCCTCCCTGACGAAGGCTGCTGAGGTTCGTGGCGGATAGTACTTCACTATCTGAGGAATCACTTCTGTGCATATCGTAATAATAACATCCAGGTGCACTTGATCAGATAAGCGGGCATACTCCCAAAAAAACGTCCAAAACACATGTGTATTGTAGCTTGCAGTCACCGTGATGCTACGAATAATCTCGTAAGATAGCGAGGGGGCGTGGTATACCACTCTTCTGACCAACTTAACTAATTCCCAAAGATCCTTCCATGCATCAATGATTTTGTGCCATGTGCTCCAAAGTGTGGATGGATTTATAGCCGTCGTATGAATCATAGCTTGATAGTACTCGGCATTTGGCCCCAAATGCCGTTCAACATGCTCTAAGCACTCTATAATTTCGCTCATTGCTTGAAAGCGGGCATGGAGGCCAAGGTCCGGCTCCAAATCATGAACATTCAGCTTTGCTGTGTCAAATGTGGTCAAAAGGCCTTCGATGTTCTTTGCACCTCCCACCCAGATTTGCAAGGCAGAGACATAGTCATCATACCTCGCCTTTCGGCTCCTTGCAGACAGATCATGGCTCCTCACAACCTCCAGCATGGGCAGTCCTGACGAAACTCTGTGAAACAGATCTGCCATGAAAATGGCAAGGTTTTGATTTAATGCCATACTAATAATATATGATGAAAGACTGGTTCTACTTAAATACTTGGGAACATGGCTAATTGTCATCATTATCATCAGAAAGGTATTGGCCCAAAACGGAGTCTACAGAGGAGTCCTCCCCATACTCTTGAACCATGTGTTCAATGTTTTGCACGTCTCCTACAAACTCTCTTTTCGTCAGAAGGTAATAGCTTTCCTCGTCATAGTTGTATCTCCACCAGTACAAACCATAGCCCGGTTGTATGGGCTCTGCATTATCATGGTCCACAGGATACTTGGGATATGTGGAAAAGAAATGGGTTACTGTCTTATCTAGAGGCATCACTCGCCATCTTGGATGCCATAGCATCATCACCACATGCCCATTCTCGTGATACAGGGTGGCACGCATCTCTGGAATTGTGATGCGGACCAGGTCAAAAAGCTTTATCAAGGTGTCTTTGTCACATGGCATGGGGCTGTCTTGTGCGTCGTGCCAAAAGGCTTGAATTTGGGCCTGCTCCTCTGGATTGAGCGGGTGAACTGGCAAAGGGTCAAAGACATAGCGAATGAGACAATTGTCCTCCTCACTTGGAGGAACCATTTCAGTAAAAATAAGAAAGCTGTTGCGGATCTTGGCCCATTGCGCGGTGGTTTCAACGAATATGTATCTCGAAGGGCTGTATTCAAACCAGCAAAAGAAACCGTAATTGGATGTCACATGCTCGGGAGCCGCTTGTCGAAGGGAACTGCACTGTTCTGGAAATACAGTGAAGAGGACCTTTCTGGTCCCCCATACAGTTGGATTCGTGAGTTCATATGAGTGATCGCTGAGTTTCCTGCTCATATAGGAGGAATCATGCCATTTCACGTTTCAGAGCAAAAAAGCTAGAAAAGTATCGTCACGAGGTATGCGAGTTTCCCTTTCAAGTGAAACTTCGAGTCTTTGGTGGAAGGATTCCATGATGCTATGATGTCACAAAAAGAAAGCAGGTGGTTATATACTCACACTGGTGCTTGCAGTCTATGTGTTTTCATGGATCACTTGCAGTCTATGTATTTCATGGATCATCCATCATCATATTCGTCAAGTGGTCAATACCTCAAGACCTCGACGTCGTCAGGGTCCACTCTATCGATAAAGTTATCATGGCGATACTTGAGACTTTTTACATGGCCCAT
>Ga0214164_1001821_pt1 | contig 11683 bp, 10 predicted proteins | sample TroBogepilimnion_13_FD_153003 | JGI IMG/M metagenome (GOLD analysis project Ga0214164, IMG submission 153003) | Freshwater microbial communities from Trout Bog Lake, WI - Practice 03JUN2009 epilimnion v4 | ecosystem: Environmental > Aquatic > Freshwater > Lake > Epilimnion/Euphotic zone ...
GTTAATGCCAAGGTTAGAGATTTAATTAATCAAATCGATACTGCTATTAGTACAGCAGATGACCCAGCAGACATTAAACGTATATCAGACAAACTTGCTAAAATGCGCAGAGCAGGCTTAGATGAAGCCGGTGAGTTTAGTACAGAGAACTTGGCGTTTAAAATATTACGTAACATGAAATACATTGATAGATTACACAAAGCATATCATCAGCAACAAGATGATGAACTTAGTTTGAAATAAAATTATCACCTTAGGACCGGTAATTCGTTACCGCAGGTGGGGCGGCTACTGCCCTGGGGAAACAATTCGCTACTGCGTACCCTAAAAGTAGCAACTTGATTTCTGTAATAAATACACTATAATAAGAGAATCCTGATGCGCTTTAAAGAAATCAAAAAACTATTTGAAACTACACAACTTGATGAAGTTTCAATGAGTCCAACTAACTTACAAAAATTCCTTAATAGTCCAGAAGCTATTGGTATGTTAATTGGTATCGAGTTTGAAATGGCTGTGCCTAATGTAGACGGTAGCGATGATGAAGATTCGAACTACGAGCCAGATTATAGTTACAATGAAAGCTGTACTGACATTAGCGAGATTGTAAACTTCTTTCAGCATGGTGACTTTGCTAGCATGGGCCGAAGTGATGCAAATCGTGTACGTGATGATTTGTTTGAAGAATATATGAATTGGTCGTATGATGCCGCAGAAGATTATGTAAACGATCACGATGATGACTTAACCAGTAACATCCGTAGTCGCTTATTTGACAATGAAGTTGATCGTGATGATACCGCAGAAGAAGCACACACACGCTGGGTAGAGGAAAATCCAGACGGCGACACAGCATCAGAAGAAGCCAGCGAAGAAATACGTAATCTAACATTGCAAATGATGGAAGATAAATTAGATGCTATGATGGAAGATATTGAAAGTAGTGAATATCAAAATGCGTACGATGAAGCAAAACAAGAAATGGAATATGACTTTCGTAATAGTGGCGACGGAGACATGGAAGCATGGCTAAGTGATATAGGCGTCAACGATATGCAAGATGCTGCTGGACAATGGGGACTTGATTGGCCGCACATGGAAGACACTAACTATAACAATGGTGGTGCTTCTATAGAAACTGTAGCAGACGAGTTTGCCGAATGGATGGGATTAAGTAATGTAAACAGTTCAAGTAAATATCACGGTGCTAGAAGAGATGGCAAATCTTGGTGTATTGAACCGGATGGCAGTATCGATCACGATGAAAACGAAGCTGGGTTAGAGTTTATTAGTCCACCACTACCATTGAAAGATGGCTTAGAGCAAATGACTAAAATCATTGCGTGGGCAAATGATAAAGGTTGTAGAACTAATAGTTCAACTGGTCTACACATGAACATTAGTGTGCCTGATTATAATTTCGACCATTTAGACTTTGTTAAACTTGCATTGTTTATGGGCGATGAACATATATTAGAACAGTTTGGCCGTACTTACAATAATTTTTGTAAGAGTGCGTTAAAAATTGTTAAAGAAAAAATTGATAAAGAAGGTGTTGCTGGGCCATTACTACAAGCAATGCGTGACCATTTGAACGTTGCCGCAAGTAAAGCAGTACACAATGGTACAACACAAAAGTATACAAGTATCAACACACAAACTGGTTATGTGGAATTTCGCGGCCCGGGTGGTGATTATTTAAATCAAGACATTACGCAACTAATTTCAACAGCATTACGTTTAGCACAAAGTTTACGTATAGCTACAGATCCGTTAGCACATAAACAAGAGTATGCTAAAAAATTATACAAACTTGTAGTACCAACCGATAAAGATACAGACGATGATAACAGTGTTGCTATGTTTACTCGTTATGCAATGGGTCAGATTAAGAAAGATGACTTGTTAAACAGTTTACGTCAGGCGCAATCAACTCGTAAAGCTAAAAAATTCCCACATGGTCCGAAACGTGAATGGACAGTTGTACGTAAGAGCAATCCAGGATACAAAGTATCATTCAACGCATCATCTGCAGCAGAAGCATTACAGTTAGCTAAGAATCAAATTGGTGGTTGGCAAGGTGTAGCAGATGAACACTTTAAAGTAACAGCAGATGCTAGTGGTGATTCTGCATACAATAAAGCAAGAGAGGAACATTATCTATCTACAATGAATCCGGTGTGGCAGAAGTTTATTCGTGATATCGCAACTATAGATACTGATAGATTGAAAAAACGAAAAGCTGAATTTGAAACGAAATCTGAAAGTACACCGTTAGAAGAGTGGGAAAAAATAGCACTTACTAAAATCAATAATGAATTAGCAACACGTAAAGACGATGTTGCAGCTACTGGTGCAATAGATGATTTAGAAGAATTACCACAACAACATCGCGAGTATGCGCAAGATATACAAAATAAATCAGAAGATACATTAAACCGTATTAAAGCCGAGATAGAAGCTGGCGACTTTAGAAATGCGTTAACAAACATACAAGCATCAATTTTCCTCGGCGTTGTTGTAAATGAACTTGCTCGTCGTGCTGGATTAACTGCTGATATGGCTGACTTAGATGGCTTTGTTAATACGCTTGGACAAACAAGCACGTGGCAGTTGTATAATCCTGCAACAGACGAAGTATTAGCTACATACACTGGATTAACACAAGGGCAAGCAATAGACAGACGTTCAGCAATGCGTTCGAATCAAGGCAATGAAAATATTGAAATGCGCAACTTAGGTAGTGCAGAACAATCAACAGCGCAAGCCAATGCTACTCCCTCAACACTATGGGATAACTGGATACGTACACTTCCAACTAGAAATACAGACTCTATTAATAGCTTTAGAGATCAAATACGTGGCGGTGAGCACAATAATACATTGCCATCAGAACATGAAAGAGATGTTGTTATTATTGCTATTGATGATGAACTACGTAGCAGAATGGCACGAGGCGAAGGTTCGGGCACAAGAACTTATACAATATACGATGGTACAGGCAGAATTGTAAATACTATTCGCTCAACATCAGTGGCAAGGGCATTAGATGACTTTGGTGAGAATAATGATATCGATACAACTCATTACACCGCTCGCGAACTTGGAGTTACATATAATAATTATGGCGATGCGCAAGCGGCTGCGGATACACAAAATTCAGCACAACGTCTGGGACCGGGTCAATCAACATACAGTGTTGAACATATTCCAACCGGACAAGTTACTAGTCAGATAGGCAACGATGCTGCAGATGCTATACAACGTGTTGCTAGACTAACTGGCAGCACTCCTAATAATTTTAGAATTGCACAAGCAGCACCAGCCAACAACTTAAAACGATATAGAGTGGGCAATCATACATACGGTCGTGAAATTATACATGCAGCAAATCGTGAAGAAGCTATTCGTTTGTTTGCTTTCAACAATAACATATCAGTTGATGACGTTACTTCGGGACCGAGCTTTGTAGCAGATTTAGTAGATGACGAACAGTCACAAGATGCAGCCGCACAGTTAGCAACTCAAGTAGCAGAATCACTCAACCGTATGCGTAAACTAGCAGGGCTGAAGTAATGAACATATTTGAAATGTTCGACGAGCCAAAGCAACTAACGCTGATTGATGCGTTACGTGACTTTTTACCTATCGCTATTGCATACTTAGAGTTAGATCACATTCCTAAAATTAAGTTAGTTAAATCATTAGACGATACAACATTTGGGCATTTCAATAGCGAAGAACAAGTAATATATGCTGTAGTTGCTAATCGTAACCCAGTTGATATTTTACGTACTATTGCACACGAAATGACACACTACAAGCAAGGACAGGAACATCAACTTACTAACGACTCTGGTGAAACAGGTAGCACAGTTGAAGACGAAGCAAACGCAGAAGGTGGTGTTATTATGCGTGAGTTCAATGAGCAATTCCCACAATACTTACAATCTAGTTCAGTACAGTTAGCAGAAAGTGTTAAGTATGAAATTAAAAGTACAAAAGAAAATGGGCAACTTGAATTCTTCGGTACTACTGTAGACTTTCGCGGGTCAGCAATGAATAGAGCAATTAACGCATTAGATAGAACTAGCCGTCCAGTACAAGTATCTACTATAGAATACAGCAGTGAAAAGAAACGTTTTGTACCTATTAAAACAGTAATTATTAATCCGGGCGAGAATGTTAAGACTAAAATACTAAGTCTAGATGACTAACTCATGAGAGCAACTGAATTTATAATCGAAACAAAAGTCGGCACGTTACATATCAACGGGTTAATTATTGATGTTGATGATCATTCATTTGAACGTACAGCAGGGCGCAGAGTAAATACTGCAATGATTGACAGAGTTGTGCGCAGACTAGTTAACATACAAGATCAAATAATCAAAATAGAAGCTGGTCAGAAGTTTTGGGTTTATAGTCAGGCATTTGATATAGGACTTGGCTTAAGAAAACAATCAGATTCAAATCGTATATTACTAAAAACTGTAGTAGGTGATCGCCCATGGGATAGTGATATTCCAGTCTTAGAACTATAACATGACTAACTGGGAAACTTACGTTAAAGAATCCTATTCGCTAATCAAAGAAGCAGAGCAAGCACTATCAATTACATTAGAACATAATGTCGAAGCATATCTTGTGCATTTGTTTGCACACTTTATGGATAAACCCAACATCAACACAGAACCCGTTTGCATTAAATTAATGGCAAGTGCTAATCTACCTATTGCGCAACGTAAAGTATTACTCAAAGATGTAGGTGATGAGTGCTTGTTAATTAACGCAATGGAATGGAACAAACGTCGTTGGCCAAGCAATAACTACTATGCAGAGATGGGGCAGATGGCTTACATGAATCGTGCGTTTGTAGTAAGACCTATTGAAGATATCTACGATGATTTGTCAATGGAATTTACAACAGTTACCCAAGTTCTACGCAAGTGTAGAATATCTTAGCCATACCGCTTGACTCCGATAAGTAATTCGTATATAATATATTTTTAACTAAAGGAATGACATCATGGCATTAATGTTTTCAGCTGAGCAAAAGGCAAAACTTATTCAAATCGTTAACGAAGGCGTACAAGTACTACAAGAAGTAGAAGATTTAAGTGCTGGCCTTAGTGACACAATTAAAGCAGTGGCAGAAGAATTAGAAATCAAACCGGGCTTACTTAAAAAAGCAATTAAGATTGCACAAAAATCTAAATTTGGTGAAACAAATGAAGATCACGAAACTGTTACTGACATTTTAGAAACTGTTGGTCGTACACTATAATGAAAGCAAATTGGCACAAAACTGTTAAGTTTATTCAGGACGATTGGTATAGCCACCCTGGCAGATTGTGTATAGAAACAGTTAATTGGGTACTGAATATTGTAATTGCTTCGGCGGTTTCATTTACAGTGCCTGATACTAATTGGTTGATAGTATATCCGTTATTTTTTACTGCGTTAGGCATTAGTATATATTCTGCTATTAGTCGAGGCAGTTTCGGCATACTAATAACAAGTATAACTATATTGTTAATCGATATAGTAGGATATATACGAATAATAATGTTATAATAAAGAATCGTACACTTTACGTACAAGTACAAGGTTAACCGGCCATAAGCGGTAAAAGGAGTTTCAAATTTCATACGTCGACGCATTATTCGATAGAGCAAAAGATCGCATCTATGTCGTAGAAAGAAAAGAAGGCATACGTGAGTATGTCGAGTATCCAGCAAATTATGTTATGTACACAGATGATCCAAAAGGCAAGTATCGCACAGTATATGACACACCTGTAAGTCGTTTTAGCACTCGCATTGGTAAGGAATTCCATAAAGAAACGCGAGTCAATTCAAATAAGAAGATATGGGAAAGCGATATCAATCCTGTATTCCGTTGTTTATCAGACAACTATCTCGGAGCAACATCCCCTAAGTTACAAACTGCGTTTTGGGATATTGAAACAGACTTTGACCCAGCACGTGGATATGCGCCAACTAGCGACCCGTTTAATCCTATTACTGCTATTTCAGTATACTTGGATTGGCTAGACAAGATGGTTACACTTGTTATTCCACCTAAGAGCTATTCATGGGAAACTGCACAAGAGATTTGTGACCAGTATGAGAACTGCTTTTTGTTTGAGCGTGAAGCAGATATGCTGGATACGTTTCTTAATTTAATCGATGATGCAGACGTATTAAGTGGATGGAACAGTGAGGGTTATGATATTCCATACACAGTTGGACGTATTGTACGTGTATTAAGCAAAGATGACACACGACGTCTTTGTCTATGGGGTCAGTATCCAAAACAGCGTGAATTTGAACGTTTTGGTGCCACAAGTGTCACCTTTGACCTCATTGGACGTGTCCATTTAGACTACATGCAGTTATACCGCAAATACACATACGAAGAACGACATAGCTATGCGTTAGATGCAATTGGCGAGTATGAGTTAGATGAGCGTAAAGTTGCATACGAAGGTACATTAGATCAATTGTATAACAAAGACTTTCCAAAGTTTATTGATTACAACAGACAAGATACTATGTTGCTGGCTAAGTTAGATAAGAAGTTACGCTTCTTAGATTTAGCTAACGAACTTGCGCATGATAATACTGTATTGCTGCAAACAACAATGGGCGCGGTAGCAGTTACCGAGCAAGCTATCATTAACGAAGCACATCAACAAGGTCTGATTGTTCCAAATCGCAAGGGCAGAGATGACATGGGCGATACGCAAGCGGCTGGTGCGTATGTCGCAACTCCAAAAGCAGGCATGCATGATTGGATTGGGTCAGTCGATATTAACTCACTGTATCCAAGTGCAATTCGTGCGCTTAACATGGGACCAGAATCAATCATTGGACAGATTCGTCCAATTATGACAGACCATTATATTACTGAGAAAATGGCAGACAAAATAGTTAATGGCAAAAAATCTAAAGGCTCAAGTTTTGCAGATGCGTGGGACGGACTATTTGCTACATTAGAATACACCGCAGTCATGGAAGGTAAGACAGGTATTGAGCTTACTATCGATTGGGAAAGCTCAGGCGAGAGTACTGTACACACTGCGGCAGAAGTATGGACCTTAATCTTTGATAGTAATCAACCGTGGATACTTAGTGCAAACGGTACTATCTTTAGTTTTGAGAAAGAAGCAGTTATCCCAGGTTTGCTAAAACGTTGGTATGCTGAACGTAAAGAACTACAGGCTAAAATGCGTTCATGTACAGATCCGGAAGAGATTGCATTTTGGGATAAGCGTCAGTTAGTTAAGAAGATTAACTTGAACAGTTTGTATGGTGCCTTACTTAATCCGGGCTGTCGTTTCTTTGATAAGCGTATCGGACAGAGTACTACCTTAACAGGCAGAACTATTGCTAAACATATGGATGCGTATATTAACGAATGTATTACTGGCACGTACGATCACGTTGGTGATGCAATTATTTACGGTGATACCGACTCATGTTACTTTAGTGCATGGCCATTAATTAAAGATGAAGTCGAATCCGGTAAGATGGAATGGAGTCCCGAGATTGCAATTCAATTGTATGATGGTATCTCAGACCAAGTTAACGAAAGTTTTCCAGCAATGATGGAACGTGCATTTCACGTGCCACGCAATATGGGTAATGTAATTAAAGGTGGGCGTGAACTTGTTGCAAGTAAAGGACTATTCATTAAGAAGAAACGTTATGCTGTATTAATTACAGACTTAGATGGTAAACGTTTAGATACACACGGCAAGCCCGGCAAAGTTAAAGCAATGGGCTTAGACTTAAAACGTTCAGATACTCCGAAGATTGTACAAGACTTCTTAAGTGACATCTTACTCGATGTGCTAACAGGTGTAGATAAGACAGATATTATTGATAAGGTGCGTGAGTTTAAAATTGCATTCCAAGATAGACCTGCATGGGAGAAAGGTACGCCGAAACGTGTAAACAATCTTACTAACTACACAGCGGCTGAAGTTAGAGAAGGTAGAGCTAATATGCCCGGGCATGTACGTGCGGCAATGAACTGGAATAACTTAAAGCGTATGCATGGTGATAACTATTCAATTAACATTGTTGATGGTATGAAAACTATTGTGTGTAAACTTAAAGATAATCCAATCGGGTTTACTAGTGTGGGCTATCCAACAGATGGGACACATATTCCGCAATGGTTTAAAGATTTGCCGTTTGATAATGACTTAATGGAGTCAACAATTGTTAATCAGAAAGTAGAGAACTTATTAGGTGTGCTTAACTGGGATATTGCCGGAAGCACAGACATTAAGACTACATTTGATGCATTGTTTAGTTTTGACTAATGGGTAAATTAGCAGACTTAGTTAAGTATAGAAACGAGTTAACCAGTGCAGTCAACTCGTTAAATCTGCAGAAAGCAATCACTAAGAAAATTACGTTATTAGACCAAGTACAAGGAAATAATGCCGTAGCGTATAATGTCGATCATATTACTAACAATTATAAACAACTAATACTAGATAACGATAGTAATATCAATCAGCTAAATGAATTAATAGAATTAGTTAATTTGGATATTACTATCCTAGCAACAACATTATTTGCGAATAGAGAATTATTAGCATATACTGGCCGAATCGACTTGCCGTTTGAGTCGGATCTCAGACTACTTGTTAAAACTAAAATTAAACAATATTGTGATTGGCATTATCCAGGTTTACAAATTAATTCCGACAAAAAAGAATGGGTCGATTGTATGGTAACTTCTGATCCGCTGTATCTCGCTAATTCGAATGAGGCTACGGCAGTTAGAGAATTAACGGATATAATTAGTGAATATCCAGATCAATATCAAAATCGGTTACGATTATATCCAATCGATGGTCGAGATTTTTCTATACTACCACAAGAACAGTTTAGTGTTATAGTGTGTTGGAACTTCTTAGATTATATTGAACTCAAAGGTATTACAGAATATATGCAACAAATGTTTAAATTGCTACGAGCAGGCGGTGTGTTTATGTTTAGCTATAACAACTGCGATATAGTTGAATCTGCTAGATTAGCAGAAGAGAATGGTATGAGTTGGGTAAGCTCACGTGCAATCAAACAACTATGCAATGATATTGGGTTCGAAGTTATTACATTTGAGGATCACGAAACTGGCGATGCGTACATTACACAGATTAGTTGGGCAGAAATACGCAAACCGGGCGTGTTAACAACAGTAAAGGCGCATCAAGTCGCTGGAAAAATACTTGAAAAATAATTACCATATGACTTGCATTTTCTAAATACATCATATACACTATACATTACATTACTTTATTAGGAGAACTACATGCGTGATCAATTATTAGACATCGTTAAAAATACTTACGGACTGGGTATTATCGATTTAGTTAAAGTAACAGGAACAGATTCAGAAACAACAATCGAAGCAATTGCAGAAGATCGTAGTGTTATAGTGCAGGCAAAAGTAAACAATCCAGTACCGGAGTTCATCGGTACATTTGGTATGCCAAACTTAGGTAAACTAAGTACAATTCTCGGTATTCCAGAGTACAAGGAAGATGCTAAGATTAGCTTAACTAAACAAGATCGTAATGGCGAATCAGTTCCGTCGGGCTTACATTTTGAAAACAAATCAGGTGACTTTAAAAATGATTATCGTTTTATGACATCTGAAATTGTTAACGACAAACTTAAAACAGTTAAGTTCAAAGGTGTTAAATGGAATGTTGAATTTCAACCAACAGTTGCTAACATTCAACGTTTGAAATTCCAAGCAAGTGCAAACAGTGACGAAACTACGTTCACTGCTAAAACAGAAGGTACTGACTTAAAACTATTCTTCGGTGATCATAGTTCACATGCTGGTAACTTTGTGTTTCAAGCAGATGTTGTTGGTACGTTAACTAAAGGTTGGTCATGGCCAGTAGCGGCAGTTATTAGTATCCTTAGTTTGCCAGGTGATAAAACATTCCGTATTAGTGACGAGGGTGCGGCACAAATTACTGTTGATAGCGGTATGGCAACTTATAACTACATTTTACCTGCACAAAGCAAATAAATGATCAAGTCAATCCAATCATTGTCGCCACATGTAACTGTTGACCATTATAGTCCACCATATGTTGGTGGTAATTCTCAGTCAGCTGGGCAGATGCGGTTTAATACTAATACGCAACAAGTAGACGTATACGATGGCAATAGTTGGATTAGCATGAGTCAAAATGTTAATGTTAGAATGAGTTACACTGCCGAAGAAGCTATTCGGTGGGCTACTATTAAGATGCAGGAAGAGAACGAACTTAAAGCTAAAATGGAAAAATACCCAACGTTAAAATCAGCTTATGAACAATATAAGCTAGTTGAGGCGTTGGTTTATGAGGATGATAAAGTTGGAACGTGATAATTTAACAGCAAAACAACTCGGAGAAAACAATACATCGGGGTTGAGTCAGTGGAGTGTCTTTTTACCAGCACTGTCTGGCTTTTATGCAACGTATGTGGGAAAGCAACGCTTCCCTGATCCAGTAAAAGGATTGTATGTTGATGCAACTCGTATGCCGCCAGACTTTGAAAATGGTATGGAAGGGCTCAACTGGCTTAATCCAGAACAAGCATACTTTCCGTATCATTGGTCATTATATTCTGCAGGTCATGCTGAATTAGATGTTAACAAGTTTAGTCCAAAAGAAGATATGGTTCGTAACAGAGATCGTAGTAAATCGTTTATTCTCGGTGACAGTGGTGGGTTCCAGATTGGTAAAGGTGTATGGGAAGGTGATTGGAAGAATCCTAACTGTCCTAAAGCACAAAAGAAACGTGAGCTAGTGTTAACTTGGATGGATGCATATATGGATTATGGTATGTGTTTGGATATTCCAGCGTGGGTTGCTCGTAGTCCAAACGGTGCTAAAGCTACAGGTATTAGCACATACGAAGAAGCTGTACAAGGCACATACATTAATAATGATTGGTTTATTAATAATCGTACAGGTGCTTGTAAGTTTCTAAACGTATTGCAGGGCGAAAACCATACAGATGCAGACGATTGGTATGATCGTATGAAGAAGTATTGCGACCCTGTACAATATCCAGGCCGCCATTTTAATGGATGGGCAATGGGCGGGCAAAATATGTGTGATGTACATTTAGTACTTCGCAGACTTGTTGCATTACGCTTTGATGGCTTGTTAGAAAAAGGTTTGCATGATTGGATGCACTTTTTGGGTACAAGTAAACTAGAGTGGGCAGTGCTATTAACTGACATTCAACGTGCTGTCCGTAAATATCACAACCCTAACTTTACAATATCATTTGATTGTGCTAGTCCGTTCTTAGCAAGTGCTAACGGACAGATTTATACTCAAACAGAAGTTGAAGATGGTAAGAAATGGGTATATCGTATGGTACCAAGTGTAGACAATAAGAAATATGCACTAGATACACGTAGATTCCGTGATGCAGTATTACAAGATGGTAAATTTAAAACGTTTACTGAAAGCCCAATTAGCGCACGTATTCAAATTAATGATGTGTGTGTATATCACGATGGTGTGCGTAAAACTAAAGCAGAATTAAACGGTGAAGAGTTTGATGTAACTAATCAAAATCATTATAGCACACCGCCAGCACTTAATAAGATTAATAAGGTTGGCAAAACATCATGGGATAGCTTTGCG
>Ga0214164_1001822_pt1 | contig 11682 bp, 9 predicted proteins | sample TroBogepilimnion_13_FD_153003 | JGI IMG/M metagenome (GOLD analysis project Ga0214164, IMG submission 153003) | Freshwater microbial communities from Trout Bog Lake, WI - Practice 03JUN2009 epilimnion v4 | ecosystem: Environmental > Aquatic > Freshwater > Lake > Epilimnion/Euphotic zone ...
CGCTGAGCAAAGTGGTCAGTGCGATGGCAGGGTTTTATAAAAACTATGATATTGCTACAGATAAAGATGTGTTCAAGTCGCTGATGGCGCTTTACTTCGGTAAATGTGCCACATGGCTTCCGGCAGCGTTTGAGACGCAGTACATTGTGCATAACCAGGACTTCAGCGCCTGGGCCAATGACCTGTACAGCACAACAATACTGGCATCGCCCGAACTGCTGAAAAGCTTTGCTGCCAGCGCCACCAATGCCGACAGCGTAAGGCTGAAATATGACCCTGCATGGCAACTTTTTGATGCCTTAAATACCTTCAGAAAACAAAAAATACTGCCCCGGCTAAAAGATTATTATACCCGGATGCGCTACCTGGACCGGCTCTTTATGAAAGCACAGATGGCGATGCAACAAAACAAGGCCTTCTACCCCAATGCCAACCTGACACTGAGGCTCACCTATGGCAAAGTAAGCGGCCTTGATCCCGATGGCCCGGCACCCTACTCGTTCCAGACCACGCTGGACGAAGCAGTAGCGCTGGATGATACTACCCAGGATATTTTTACTGTGCCAAAAAAACTGAAAGAACTCTACAACACCAGAGATTATGGCCGCTGGGGTGTAAATGGCAAAATGCCTCTGGCTTTTATAGCCTCTAATCACACCTCCGGTGGTAACTCCGGAAGCCCTGTGCTCAATGCAAATGGCGAGCTGATCGGCACGAATTTCGACAGAGCTTATGAAGGCACTATGAGCGATTATTATTTTGATCCGAACCGGTGCAGGAATATCTCGGTGGATATAAGGTATACCTTGTTTATTGTTGAAAAATTTGGTGGGGCGGGATGGCTGATTGATGAGATGAGTATAACCCCTGAAAACCTGTCCCTAAAGGGAACCACGCATTAACCTAACTGTTAAACCCTGTCCCTGAATGGAACCAGGTATTAAGCTTTCCTTCAAAATTTCAAGTTAGAATAAGAATTCAGCACAGGGTTTTACGGCTAATTTTACAACCCTGTCCCTATAGCGAACCAAACTTTGTCAATCCTGAGGGTGTATACAGAATATTGATGATTTAGGTTAAGGGCCTTTAATCTGCTTAATGCTCGAGGGATAAATTTGTAACTTCAGACCACATACAAATCCTTCTGCAACGGGCCGCCCGGATTAACGGCATAATGGCCCAGGTCGGTAATACCTGCCGCGGCCAGAACATACTCATCAAGAAACAAATTGCCGGTACATTCAGTGGATGGTTTCTGAATAATATGGAAAGCACAGTCGGCAAGGATATCTGGTTTCCGGCTCATATTCATCAGCATTTCACCACCAATAATATTCTTAACTGCTGAGGTAGCAATAGTCGTTACAGGCCACATGGAGTTAACTGCAATGTTGTACTTTTTAAATTCCTTCGACCATCCGAGGGTCATCATGCTCATGTTGAATTTGCTGATGGTATAGGCCACATAGGGAGCAAACCATTTCGGATCCATATCGAGCGGCGGGGAAAGGGTGAGAATATGCGGATTTACTGATTTGCGCAGAAATGGAACGCAGTGCCTGGTTACCAGAAAGGTACCTCTCACATTAATATCGTGCATGAGGTCGAAGCGCTTGGTCTCCAGTTGTTCGGTATTGCTGAGGTTGATGGCCGAAGCATTATTAATAAGGATATCAATACCGCCAAAAACAGCCACAGCCTGCTGCATTGCTGCAATTATCTGTTCTTCATCGCGGATGTCGCACTGCACTGCCAGGCCTTTACCACCTGCTTCATTTACCTTTTGGGCTACCGAATGAATGGTGCCACCCAGGCGGGCATCTTCAGTAACAGATTTGGCAACAACTACAATGTTTGCCCCTTCTTTTGCCAACCTTAGCGCTATAGCCTCCCCAATACCCCTGCTGGCGCCGGTAATAAATACAGTTTTTCCGCTGAATAACATAATAACCTGATTGTATTACCGAAGGTAAGGAAAGATAGATAATACGGATAGGTATTTTTGCGAAACTATTTTGATAACAACCGTTGCCGCATACCTTCATATAGTATCATGCCTGCTGCTACCGAAACATTCAATGAATCAAAGGTACCCACCATCGGTATCCGTATCAGCTGATCGGCACGCTTCAATACATCTTTGCTGATACCGGTATCTTCAGCGCCCATTACTATAACTGTAGGAATTTTCAGGTCGCACTCATAAACCGGTACGCTGCCTTTCATCTGTGTGCCCAGAATCTGGATACCATTAAGCCGGAGCACATCCATTGCTTGTGGAACTGATGGTGTGCGGCACAATAATATTTTTCTTAATGCCCCTGCCGATGTTTTTATAGCTTCATCGGTAAGGGAAGCAGCATGAGATGTGGGCAGAATGATACCTTGCGCCCCGCAGCAAAGAGCAGAACGGGCTATAGCACCTACATTGCGCACATCTGTAATGCCATCGAGCAGTAAAAACATAGGCACCTCACCTTTCTCCACCACAAACGAAATAGCAGCCTGCAGGTCGGTATACTGGAGCAACGACGTCCAGGCAATAACTCCCTGGTGCTGTACTTTGGTCAGATAATCCAGTTTCTCAACCGGTACCTGGCTGATGGGTATATTAGCTTCCCGGGCCAGTTGTTTGATATGGTTAATTTCCGGGCCGGCAGCAGTACGTAATATAAATATTTTCTCAATGGTTAGACCTTGTTCCAATGCTTCCTGAACAGGTTTTCGGCCTGCTAACAAGGGGAATGATTTAGTTGGTTTATTATCTCTGCGCTTCTCCAAAGGTTCCTGAAATATGATTGTATTGACCCTGCTAAGGTAATATTAAAAGAATAAATTCAGCAGGGCATTTTATATATAGGTCTTGTCAAGGTTGCGTTTTCACAGATCACAAACAAAGCAGGCCACCTGGCATATGCGCTAACTGCTCAAAGTAGTTTGGTGGTTTATATATTGGCATTATCATCAAGGCCTATCATACAAATAAATAATATCCGTTATTTTACCCATCCTTTTAGAAAATCTACATGTCTTAGATAATGAGAAAACAGAGGAATTTCTGAAATATTTGCTCAGTCCAATAATATTATTAATTTTATAGTAAAACAAACACTCCACATGAAGCCCCTTTATACATTTGCCATAGCAATATTATTGTCATATACTGCACAGTCGCAGTTGTTTATGCTTCCCTTTTTTACCGGAACTACTTTTTTCGGATCATATGGCGTCACTGTGACAAGCGGGGGAAGCGTTTCAAGCGGGGGCGCATTGGCCTGCCTTGGGCCCACTACCGACCAATACTGGATCGGTTACCCGGGCACAACACCCGGGCCGGGTGCTTATACTTATTCATTAACCAGGCCTGTATACAAAATCGCGGTTCATGCATGGGGTATCAACGGAGGAGCAGCCGGAAGCGGAGAATATATGTCGATGTTTATAAATGGCTCCCCACATCCTCTTGTACCAGCAGATATGGCCTCCTATACCGAATGCTCACCGGGCGGAGGCCTTTGCTATCTGAGTACCGGATTTCTGATGGGGCCTGTCGGACTTACCTCTGATTATAATGGAGGGGATATTATAATTTCATCCACAACCGGTATTACCTCATTTGAATGCTATACCAACGGAATAACATCCGGTATTGCCTACGTAGTTTACCTCGATACTTCAGCATTAACGGTATGCCAGGGAGATACCCTTCAATTATTAGATTCGGGTACTTCGGTAGGTGCGACTTATTTATGGAGCGGACCTATGGGCTTTACAAGTACTTTGCAAAACCCATTTATTTTCCCTGCATTACTTACTGATTCAGGTGTTTACCAGGTTGTTGAGACAATTGGCGCTGTTTCCGATACCATGCTTACGGTAGTAAGGGTTAATCCTAAACCCCTATTGGTAGTTACCAATAATTCACCTCTATGCTCTAACCAGATCAGCGCTCTTGACCTTTATGCCGCTCCAGATTCCATTGGGGAAACCTTCTTTTGGAAAGGACCAGCCGGATATACCTCAACTACAGAGAATCCGGTATTAACAACTTTCAGCGCCTCAGATACCGGCACATATACCGTTTATGCAACTAATCAATATGGCTGTAAGGATACCGGAACTACCCATGTCATTGTAATACAGCAACCGCCGAAACCGGTTGTTACAGATGAAAATTACTGTCAGGGCAATACGTTTGTTGCCTATGCCATCAGCGACACCATAGGAGGCGATACTCTGCTGTGGTATACTGTAGCCACAGGTGGCACACCCAGTACTACGCCTGCTACAGTCAACACCCTTTTGCCCGGCATGAATTATGTTTGGGTAAGTGAAAAATTCGGTGGTTGTGAGAGCCTGAGAGGTATGGATTCTGTAAGGGTTACTACTACCCCACCCGCGCCTGCTGTTACCGGTATTATGCAGTATTGCCAGTTTATCGGTCCTGTAATTCCGCTAACGGTTACTACTACGCCTACCGGGGTTGCAAGATGGTATACTTCTGCCTCAGGTACTACCTATTCTCCAACAGAGCCATCTGTTGACATTACAAATCCTGGTACTTATAACTGGTGGGTAAGCCAGATTGATTCGGGATGTGAAGGGCCGAGGACACCGGTAACGCTTGTTATTCATCCCAAACCGAATAAACCAATTATTAATCCAACACCCATCTGCCAGTTCCAGACGCCGGTTCCTGTTTCCTGCAGTCCGGATACCACTGGTATAGGCACCACCCTTATCAGTCCGAACCCATTCCTGTGGTATGGTACCGGAGTTACTCCCGGAATGAGCATACCTCCTGTGCCAGCTACCAATATTGCGCCGGATACATTGATATTTTATGTTACTGAGACAACTGTATATGGATGTATCAGCGACAGCGCTGTGGATATTGATGTAATAAAAGTTAAACCACCGGTTCCGGTTACCAATGTTACCAGGTATTGCCAGTATGCCAATGCAGCGCCATTGAATGCACTTGTAGACAGTATAGGGAATTCTCACCTGAACTGGTATTATAATGCAATAGCAGTTCCACCAACACCTTCACCGGTTACCGACACCTTGCCCGGAACCTATACCTGGTTTGTAAGCCAGACGGTGCCCAATAATGCTACAGGTTGCGAGAGCGACAGTGCAGCAGTAAATGTTACTATAATTTATAAGCCTGTTTTTGATATCCTGCCACTTACGCCTTATGTATGCCAGTTTGATTCTATCAGGTTGTCGTATAATCCGCTGGGCCAGCAATTATTTGCACCTGCCTACAAATGGGTACTGCCTTCAGGTGCTGTTTTTGCCGCCGGAACCAATCAGTTTGATTCCACTGTAATGGTACAATTTGATCAGGCAAACATGAATAACTATGTTTTCCTTTATGCCAGCGACGACAGCGGTTTCTGTACCTCAGATACTTCGGTCTATGTGAAGGTAATAGCACAGCCTTATATGAGCGCATTTACCAAGCCAGATGTATGCCTTGGCGATACGGTTCAGCTGGCCTTAAACACATCAGCCGCTGATGCCAATAATTTCAACTGGTATATCGACAATACATTATTAACTAATTCCCCGTCCATCAATATTATTGTGAGCAATTCAAACAGCGCCGGTCCATATAAGATTACATGGATAGATACCGGACTGCATGTGATCAAGGTTACAGGCCAGACTTCAGAAGGTTGTAAATCACTTGCGGCATTTGACTCAGTTAATGTTCACCAGCTTCCCGATGCATCATTCCTCATAATGGGTATTGATTCTGCAAATGAATTCTGCCTCCAGGACAGTGCACATTTCAGGGCCAATTCGTGGAACACCAACTATGCTTACGCTTGGTCGCCTGCCAGTTATTTCAGTAACCTTAACAAGCCGGATATCTGGGGTAAAATGGATAATACAGCAAGCATAGTTACCCTTACTGTAACAGATCCGTTCGGATGTATTGCCAGTACCAGCCAAACACTTTATCCGGGTACCTGCTGCAGTGTCATATTCCCTAATGCATTTACCCCAGGGGGCACCATAAACAGGCTCTTCCGCCCGATAATGACAGGATTCCATTCTTTCAAAGAATTCCGCATTGTTAACCGTTGGGGCACTACCGTATTCGAAGGAGGCAATACAAATGTAAGCTGGGATGGTAATTATAACGGCGTACCTCAGGACATGGGTGTTTACTATTACTATATCAAGTATGATTGCGGAGGCAAAGCCATTGAAGCTAAGGGCGATCTCACCCTGATCAGATAAAAAAGAAGTAAGAAGAAGTATAAAATACCACCCATTACCGGTGGTATTTTTTTATGCATACAGAGTGCCATTTACAGGTATTTTACCCAAGGTCGAATATCACAAAAATCTTAGAAAGTATAGGCTTTGATGTATTGCATCCTGGTTTGCGTTTTGCTGCAATCAACCTCATAGTAATCATAAAAGGTAGAATCGTCCGGCATTTTAAAACCTATAATAAAGGAGCAGGGTACAGGGCCGCTTTTTATTACTAACCTGAAGTTGCCCGCACCCTTAGGCATTGTCAGCTGACCCTCGGCAAAATTAGGCCCGTAATCTGCATCTACATCATAAACACCGGCTGCAATATTACTGTCGGCAACTACTTTTACACTGCATGAAAAATGATTCAACTTATCTTCATTTACCGGCATGCTCATAGAAGCAACAACCGTACCCGGAACAGTTAATGGCATTGCTTTTGCTCCCTTGCTGCCTGTTGCTGCATTCTGGCAGGAGGAAAGTAAGCTAACAGCCACTAACAACGCAGGAATCAGTTTATTTTTCATTTGGGTGCAAAAGTAGCAGATTCATAGAATATTGGCATCGGGGCCATCAATAAGTTGTTGTTTATTAAATTACTTATTGGCAGGACAGGGCTAAATGTGTGCGGAAAAGAACATCCAAAACTGTCAATCCATCCTTGTAATATGAATTTCAAGATGTCTGAAGTCGTTTGATGTAGTGCCAGGATCAAATTCCATCCATTATGACAGATAAGCTTTTTTTTAAACTCATTATACCAGCGTTAACGTGAGCAATATTCAACTAACTTTGCACCATGCTAACAGTAGAATTGAAAGACCTGATACCTTCAGATTTTGCCAGTGATTCAAAGGTTTGGATATTCCAGTCCAGCCGTGCATTTATTGAGAAAGAAGAAAAAGAGGTAAACGAACAGTTGTTCCAGTTTTATAAGCAATGGATGAGTCATAATGTGCCTGTGAAGGGATGGGCAAAGTTGCTGTACCGGCAATTTATTGTGGTAATGGCCGATGAAACAGGAGACACTGTGGGCGGATGCAGCATAGATGGTATGACGAGGGTGATAAAAAGCCTGGAGCGGCAGTATGATGTTAATTTCTTCGACCGGATGATGATCACTTTCCTGGTAAAAAACAAAGCTGAAATGCTTCCTTTCAACCAGGTACAATATGCCATAGATAAAGGTTTTATTGACAAAGACACTCTTCTGTTTAATAATGTGGTGAATACTAAAAATGAATTGCTGGATAACTGGCTGGTACCTTTAAGTAAAAGCTGGATGGCTGGCCGGGTAAATTTCTGATGCTGCAAGGATAGGAACTGTTCACTAAAGCATTCTGATTCCGGGAGGCAGTGCCCTATCTCTGCCAAATTGCATTGATGTTGATAATTTATACAGCCCTTTTCTCAGGCAGTGCATAATAGCTCATTGTTATTTGCATGGTTTTCACAAATATTAATTGAGTAGTTAAATCACCGTTAAACTGTATATTATTGATAGCCCTTGCTCAGGCTACATTTAGTATATTTGTTAACCAATGAAAAAAATATTCTCCTTAATAGTAGTTCTGATCACATTGTCTGTACTGGGCATTCTGCTCATACAGATGTCGTGGATCAATAAGGCGCTGGACCTCAAGCATGAAAATTTTCAGAGGGCAGTAGAAAAATCCCTTAAAGATATTGCTTCTGAAATCCAGCAGGAATTTTTGAATAAACAGCAGGAAGTGCCAATGGACACAAAAACGAAGCAGTATGTTTTGGAAACAAAATTTACTACCCAGGGCAATTTCAACAAAGAAGATCTGCAAAGTATAATAGGGAATGTGCTGAAGCAGAATAACATAAAACAACCCTTTGAATTTTGTGTATTGGATATGTTCAAAAACCCGCTGTTTATTTCTGACGGTTTTAAGCCCCAGGACCTTGACCATGCCTATACATTTTCCATAGGCCTGGCCAACGATAACAATGCCATGCAGCAGGAAGTACTGTATGTGAAAATACCAGAGGATAACGGAGTAGTGATCCGTGAAATGCTATGGATGATCATTGTTTCCATTGTTTTTACTACCATAATTATCCTTGCATTTTTTGTAACCGTGCGCACCCTGTTTAACCAGAAAAAGCTATCGGAGATAAAATCTGATTTTATCAATAACATGACCCATGAGCTGAAAACCCCGCTGGCCACCATATCCCTGGCAATAGATGCGCTGACCAATGAAAAGGTGATTCATGATGCAGATAAAATAAAAATCTACAGCAGCATGATCAAGGAGGAAAACAAGCGGATGAACAAGCAGGTGGAAAAAATACTGCAGGCTGCCCGGCTTGAAAAGGAAGAGATAAAACTGAGTGTGCAGGAACTGGATACCCACGAAATCATACACAAGGTAGCCGATAATATGATGCTGCAGATAAAGGAGAAAAACGGCACCCTGGCCCTTGACCTTACTGCTGTGAACCACAATATAGAAGCCGATGAAGTGCACTTCTCCAATATCATATTTAACCTGCTGGACAATGCCATGAAATATTCGGATAAGGCGCCGCAGATAGAAGTAGTTACCTTGAATACAGGCAACGGAATGCTCTCTATAAAAGTTAAGGATAATGGCATAGGTATGGATAAAGAAACCCAGGCGCGCATCTTTGAGAAATTTTACCGGGCACACACCGGCAACCTGCATAATGTAAAGGGTTTCGGCCTTGGCCTCAGCTATGTAAAAGCCATAGTAGACGCCCATAACGGCAAGATAAAAGTGGAAAGCACACCTGGTAAAGGAAGTACCTTTACGATAATATTGCCCACTACCCTGACCAACGCCAGCTGATTATTTAACTTCTCCCATCCTTAATTATAACTGACAAAAATCAGTTATGCAGTATTAGTAAATTATAAAGTTTTGTTTATACCTTTATCTGGACAATTCTGCATCAGAGCATATTGTAAGACCGATTTTTATAAAACAGATAAATTTTCATCAACTTTATTTCATTTTAACTCTAAAAAACTCAGTAATGAAAAAATTTACATTAGCAGTAACTGCATTGATTATCTCAGCTATAAGTGTATTCGGGAAGGAGGGAATATATCTGGAATTCAAGCTCAGTTCCACTTCATCCAGAATGTCGATGTCTGGTACCAATAAAAGTTATTACTCTGATGGCGACAGCAAAAATATAACCACTGTAGAAATCAATGGTATGCCCAATGGCCCTATGGTGATAGCAACCCTTGTTCTTAAAAATCAGCCAGGCAAGGCTTTTTCTCTTAACGAAAAAGACAAAACCTACATGGAGACCGATATTACCAAGGCCCAGGAGAACAGGGAGGATGATGAGTATGATATTACTGTGCATGGTAAAGAGAGCGTAAACGGATATAATGCTACGCATGTAACAGTGCTGAATAAAAAAACACAGCATAGTTCGGAAATGTGGCTCTCGAAAGATGTGAAAGGATATGCTGATTATACTGTAGTGAAAAGCAAGTACCTGGGCGGGTCTAAGTTTTTTGCTGCACTGAAAGCAAAAGATGCCGAGGGTTTTGTGGTGCGTATGGAAGTAACAACCGACAGAGGCGGTACTATGCAGATGGACCTGGTGAAAGCCGAAAAGAAGGATATAGATGACAGCATTTTCAGCCTGGATGGATATAGTAAGGGTTCAGGTACTGCATCGCCAAGCGGTGTGGAGCGGCCTAATGTGCAACAATTGCAAAACATGACCCCTGAAGAGCGCAAGAAGTATATAGAAGACATGAAGGCCAAGTATGGCAAGTAGCATAAAAAGAGTTTCAGTTTTACAATTCAATCTATTACCGGTTGTTTCAGAAGCACCTTTTTTTCAGTAAAAGGTGCTTCTGTTTTTTTGAACAAAACCCAGACCCCATACATGACTTAGGGACTAACCGGATGTAAAGTGGCTATGGTTAAATAAGGTTAATTACAACTATTAACAGAAATCCTGATCTAATTTTGATGTAAAATGATACTGGTCTCAGCGACTGATTATTAACATCATAAATTCAGAAGACTCATGAAAAAAATCTTTTTAGTTTCCATCGCATCGCTAACGCTTCACATGGCTGCCGTAGCACAAACAGCTGGTAAGTATAGCGACCTGCAGGTCTTTCAGCCCGGATTTAAAAACTATATTGCTGAACTGCATATAGATGGCGGGCAAAGCGCTTCCAAAAGCCTGATTCGCGACAAGGACGGCAACAAGATGAAATTTGCCAAACAGGCTGAGGCACTGAATTATGTTGCGGAACAGGGCTGGGAGCTGGTTTCTTCATGGCACGGAAATGGGATAACCCACTTCATTCTGAAAAAGAAGTGACCCCAGGTAATGGTGCCCTTGCTCAGCTTACCAGCCTGGCTAGGAAAAAGGCTGCTGCGGCTGCGATAACACCGGTGAGGGCAACCTTGATGGTGCCTTTAAGCAATGGCTGGCCGGTGACTTTGCTTTTCAGGAACCCGAATATAATGAGGGCCAGCAATGTAACTATACAGGAGCAGATTAAACCCGTGTGGCTGTCGCGCACAAGCATGTAGGGAAACAGGGGGATAAATCCGCCTACCAGGTAGGATGTAGCAATAGTAGCGGCGCTTTTTGCTGCCCGGTTCCTGGCGGGCCGCTCCATTTCCAGCTCCAGCTTCATCATAAAATCGGCCCAGCGGTCTTTGTCCTGGCTGATCTGGATAGCGGCCTGCTTACTTAATTTTTCATCCACACCTAAATTGATGAGTATATCTTCAACTTCTTTAAGCTCCAGGTGGGGAACACTTTCTATTTCGCTGTATTCCCGTTTCAGCAGAAAATCATAATGCTCTACTTCCGATTGGCCGGCAAGAAAGCCCCCCAGCCCCATAGATATGCAGCCTGCAGCAATCTCAGCAATGCCGGATACAATGATGAGGTGATTGGTATCGAGTACGCCACTGAGCCCGGCAGTAAGCGCAAACGGCACAGTAAGCCCGTCGGACATACCGATTATGATATCTTTTACGAGGTAAGAATTGGCTTTATGCTGCTTATTGTTCATTTCGACTGGATTGCGGGGCAAAGGTCGGGGGATAGTTCGGTAATAAAAACGATCTTGGTCAGGTGTGAGTTGAAAAGCAATTTCTAAAGTTTTGGAAAAAATCAGGAAAGCTCATTTAGAAATTGTATGTTCAATAATTTACCAAAAATTCCGTTAGTGTATTTTAGTAAATTTGAAGTTCAGGACAAATGTGGCCGGATGTATAAAACAACATTTTTTTTAAGCGCTTTTATATTGGTGGTTTCGCTGGCGGCTTTTACATAAAGTCCATTAAATAATTACACAAATATTTGTATCTTGTGCCATAAAACTTAAACTTATGGCCAGACCAGTACTTCAAGTCAAGGGAT
>Ga0214164_1001824_pt1 | contig 11676 bp, 20 predicted proteins | sample TroBogepilimnion_13_FD_153003 | JGI IMG/M metagenome (GOLD analysis project Ga0214164, IMG submission 153003) | Freshwater microbial communities from Trout Bog Lake, WI - Practice 03JUN2009 epilimnion v4 | ecosystem: Environmental > Aquatic > Freshwater > Lake > Epilimnion/Euphotic zone ...
TAAACGATCTATCTGGATTAGGAACTAATTCGGATATAAAACAAAAACAAGTGGACTCGTCTTCTTTAGAAGAGGGAATGAAACTTGAAGCCTCATCCCTTGTGGGTGAGGTAGTTCACTAGGCCAATTAAAATCTAATGAGTAAAACAACACGCCATTATGCATCTGATCCGTCTTTAGATTTCTTTAAAGATGAATCAGATGTAAAAGTTATAACTTATAATCCAGACGAAGACGGGATTACACATATTAACGTATATTCAAAAGGACAAACTGAATTAGGGCGTTTTCTTAGCAATTTTACACGTTCAAGTTTTGTGTGCGAAGATGGAGCATTTGAATCCATTGAAGGATATTGGTATTGGCTTGGCACAACTGATCCTGCGAGAGAAGAATTAAGAAAAATGTATGGTTGGCAAGCCAAAGAATACGGAAGACAAATTAGAGCTTTAGATTGGCAAAATAGTCCAGAATTTAAAGAGAAGATTTGCAAAGCGATAACGATCAAGTTATTGAATAATCCTCAACAATTAGAATTACTTAAAGCCAATACTCTACCATTGACACATTATTATGTGTATGGAGGAAAAGCTGTTGATGTTAAAGATGGAAAGTGGATTTTAGAACACATAAAGTCTTTAGCAGAATAATTGTTATGTTTAAAGGTAAAATAGTAAATAGTCTTGAAAGATAAATTATCATATTGTATTTTTGGGATTATTTATGAATAAAGTGGATATATTAAAAGAATTATCATTGATCGCAGACGAATTAGATCAAAAATCTTTAATTAGAGAATCTAACGTCATATCTGATGTTATGATAAAAGTTGCTCAGTGGGATAAAGGCATGGCTGATCTTGCCACTGGACAACAAAATCCCTCTACACCTGCTAATGCTCCTAGAGGATCAAGCAATATAGACTATAATATAAATCCTGCATTACTACTGCAAGATATAATGAAAAGTTTAAATATTCCAATGACTTCTCAGAATATTATTAGTCGTGCAAGCGATATTCTCAAAGTGGTTTATGATAAATATCCACAACAATATAATCAAATTGCGTCTTATCTAAATACTTTAGTATCGACTTTACAACAAGGACAACAAGGACAACAACAAGGATTGGGCGTGACAAATGATCAAATAGTTGCCGATTTTCAAGATAGAGTGAAAAACCTTTTATATAAAGCGGAACAAATAATTACTGAATCGGGTAGAAATGAGCAAAATTATGGTGGATATTTTCAATATATTCAAAATGCACTAAATGGTTTTATACACCATAGTTCAACAAGTACAGATTATAAAGAGGCCGATACTTTATTGGGAGATTTTAATTCGATGAAGGCAAAATTAAATAAACCTGTATTGCCTGATGATATAATAAAGCTTGAAGATGCTTTGGTGCCCATTACCAATGTTCTTAATGAAAAATGGGAGAAGGTAACTAGCGCATTTAGTTGGCGTTCTGGATATGTTAAAAAAGGATGTGACGAGCGAATTGATTATATTCGAAGGGAATTTAGTCACATCAATGATGAATCAGAAATGCACAAACATACTTATTAATTATCTTTTAACATCTAGGAAATATTTTCCTAGATGTTAAACTTTTTATCGTTTATTAACGTAGAATAGTGTATGAGTGGCGGACATTTTGATTATTTGCAATACAGAATTCAAGAAATAGAAGATTCGATTGATAGTTTGATTAATTCGAATGAAGATGGCACATTGAATGAATGGAATGAACCAATTGGAAATTTTTATTCTCCAGAAACCATTTTAGAATTTAAAAAAGCTGTAGAATATTGTAAATTAGCGCGTATTTACGCTCAAAGAATAGATTGGCTAGTTAGTGGAGATGATGGAGAAGAAACGTTCCATAAACGATTAGCCGAAGATTTAAACAATGAAACAAATCCTAAAAAGGTAAATTCTACTCCATTATGAAATAAACAATATCCTGTTTAATTATGGAGTAGAATTCAATGGAGAATTTACTAATCTATATTATTGTTTGTTGTTTTATCTTTGTGTACACTTGTCTGATTAATTATTTAAAAAGGAAAAACTAATGTTCTTATTATTTTGTTACCTAGCTGTGGCTTTTTACTTTTTTGTTGAATTATGTGTAGATTATAATTCAGGTAAAGTCAGACGTTCTGAATTTTTTAGCATATTTTGGGCAATCGTTTTCTGGCCTTTTTTCTTAGTTTTTATTATCTTTGTGTACACTTGTCTGATTAATTATTTAAAAAGGAAAAACTAATGTTCTTACTGTTGTGTTACCTGGCTGTGGCTTTTTACTTTTTTGCTGAATTATGTGCAGATTATAATTCGGGGAAAATCAGACGTTCTGAATTTTTTAGAATATTTGCGGCAATCGTTTTCTGGCCTGTTTTCTTAGCTTTTATCATCTTTAGAGACTGAAACTATTCAAACAATCTACACGTAGAAGAATTTGATGGATATTTTTATTAAAGGTAAAGGCGCAGTTAAACTCACACAAAAAGAGTTTAAAGCATCTGGTGGCGAAGGATCAGTTTACGTTAAAGGGAAAACTGCTTTTAAGATTTACAATGATCCTAAAAAAATGATTCCTGTTGGTAAAATTCAAGAATTATCTTCTCTAACTATGCCAACGATTATCAAACCAGAAGATACTCTGTTAGATAGTAAAAACTCCCCAATTGGCTATACAATGCAAGCCTTGTCAGATACAATGGCTCTTTGTGCCATGTTCCCAAAGGCGTATAGAGATCGTAATAAAATCACGCCTGATATGGCAATTAATCTTGTTAAAAAGTTACAAGAAGGCGTGTCACATTGTCATGCTAATAAAATACTCATTGTTGATTTAAATGAAATGAATTTCTTAATCAATAAAGGACATGATGAATTGTTCTTTATTGATGTTGATTCATATCAAACTCCACATTATTCTGCTACAGCATTAATGGAGTCTGTGAGGGATCGCCATTCAAAAACATTTAGTGAATTAACAGATTGGTTTTCTTTTGGAATTGTTAGTTTCCAAATGTTTGTTGGCATTCACCCATACAAGGGTAAACACAATACCGTTAAAGGATTAGACGAGCGAATGTTGTCGAATATCTCTGTCTTTAATAAAGACGTATCTATTCCTGGCGCATGTTTGCCTTTTGACGTCATTCCGCAAGCGTATAAAGATTGGTATGAGGCTGTTTTTGAGCGTGGCGCTAGAATAGCTCCACCTGATTCATTGATTCCTGTAATCGTTGTTAATCCGCGTGTTAAGAAAATTACTGGAAGTCAGACATTTGATATTAGTCAGATTCTTGTGGCAGATGGAGATATTATCTATGTTTGTGATAATGTAATTGTATCTAATAATGGTATTTACAATAATACAAGGAAAATTCTATCTCCAACAGATAATGTGAATATAGCTGTTACACCTAAAATGAATCGTATTATTACGGCAAAACTTCATATGGGACAATTAAAATTGTATGATGGATTCTTTGCAAAAGAAATCCCAGTTTCACTATATGCTGATGAAATCATGTCATATGATGGTAGACTATACACAAAGCACGATACGAATCTTTATGAGATTGAATTTATTGATCTGCCTACAAGCACAATGGCGGCGGCAAAACATGTAGGAAATGTATTACCACAGGCTACTCAGTTGTTTGAAGGCGTGGCAATTCAAAGCATTCTTGGAGCTTATTATGCTTCTTTATTGGCGGGTAGCGGAAAGTGTTATCAGTGTCAAATTAAGGAACTAAATGGATACCGTGTTGTTGACGCTAAATTGGATAAAAATGTTCTAATCATTGTTGCTGAAAAATCAGGTCAGTATGATAAATTTATCTTTAGATTTGACGAACATTATCAAACATATGATCTTCGTTTATCACAAGATACAGGAACATTAAATGTAAACTTTATCGTATTAGATAGCGGCGTAGTATTGCATATGAATGAGAACGAAGAACTTGAACTTTTTAGTAAAAACAAAGGTTCAAATAACGTCAAATTGATATCTGATCCTGCAATAACGGGAGACTGTATTCTTTTCAAAAATGGAGGTCAAGCATGCTTCGCTAAAGACGATACGCTTTATAGATTTACCATGAAATAACCGATAATTCATTAAGGAGAAAAAATGAATAATTTCTTTAAGTCAATTCTGTCTCTTGTATCTTTAGCCGTGTTTTATTTTTGTTGGACATTTCCAGTAGCAAATACAGCAAGCGTTAATCAACTACAAGATACACCGACATCAACATCGAATGCATTAGTAGTGCAACACTTCTTATCTTTTCTTAATCCAGTGATATTCATCATTGTATTAATTGTTATCTGGTACGAGAACCTTAAAAATCTTTTTGCGAAATTAGCAAAGGACAAAAAATAAAAAACTATGAAAAACAAAATTCTAATTATTCTGGCAATCTTTGCATCTTTGTTTATGGCTGGATGTAATCCAAACATTCCAGAGTTGAAGATAGTCGAGCCTTCGCAAACCGCATATCTTATGCCTTATGATGGTCAAACTTCTAATCAGACAAAATTCAATTCGGAAGCATTTCTTGAACAGGCAAAAGTAGCTTCAAAGCGAGTGACAATTACACAAACTTGGCGATCCACTGGTGTATTTCCTTGGTCTGGTGAGTGGATTCCCGCTGTTCGTTTAATTGTTGTTGAGCGAAAGCCTGTGGCCCGTCATTGGGTTGATAAGAACGGTATCACCGCTGAATCTAAAGAGTCTATTGGATTTGTCACAGGTATTGCATGTACTGCTCAGATTGACGAACCTGATGCAACGCGATTCTTGTATCGCTACAATAACAAACCTCTCGAAACTGTTATGGATGAAGAAATTCTTAATCGTGTAAGATCAAAGTTTGTTGAATTGTGTGCTACTTATAATCTTGCTGATTTGCTTACACATAAGACAGATATTATGCGTCAAGTACGAGAAGATGTAGAGCCTTTCTTCAAGGATCGCGGAATTAACATCACTTCGCTTGGCCTGGTTGGTGAACTTAATTACATTGATGAAGGTATCCAAGCTTCAATCAATCGTAAATTCCAATCACAACAGGATTTGATTGCTCAGCAAGCTATCAACGAAAAAAATGTTAGCAAAGCAAAAGCAGATGCTCAAGCGGCACAAATTCTCAATAACCCCAATGCACTCAAACTCAAGCAACTGGAATTGCAAAGCAAATTCCTTGAGAAATGGGATGGAAGTATGCCAAAGGTTGTTGGAAACGGAGGCATTATGCTTAACGCAGAATCTTTGATGGAAAGCAAAACACCAGCATCTAGTCAGTAAACTCTAAAAATAGTATGACAATGGAAATATTTCCATTGTCATACTGAAATGTTTTCTATGGGCAAGTCTTTCTTAGTATTTTCGAAAGCATCATTATCTAATACAACTAAAGCAGGGAAGAATTTCATTCCCAATTGTTTAATGGCATCGAATCTATGTCCACCTTCTAAGATATAAGGCCCGTCTTGATCCACAACAACTATTAAGGGATCAATATATCCATTTTGCTTAATAGACATTGCCAAATCATTTGATCTTTTAATATCATCTGAGGCATAATAGCCAGAACTTCCAAAAAGCGAAAACGGAACTTTTCTAATTCCAGATAATATTGTATAGTCCATACACGTAGCATCAATTGATGACATATTTGGTATATGATCTGTAATCTTTAATCCCTCTATTTCATCGCCAGCAAGCGTATTAAAATCTTTTAATGTAGCATTTAGCCACGGTTTTTCTTGATTATTTTGAGCTATTTTTCTATACCACATAATATCAAAATTCTCATGTTTTTAGAAAAATCCTCTTTATGTAAGCAGGTGGAGGAGAAGTGTTATGTGTATTTAATATCATTAGTGGTGATATTATGTTGACAAAGATAGCCGAAATAGCAAATGAACTCGACAATATGGGATATACAGAGGAAGCAGATATGCTTACAGAAGTTTTAGAAAGACTTGCAGAATCAAATAAGCCTCTAAATAAACCAATTCGTACTCCTGGTGGACCTAAAAAATTTACTGTTTATGTAAATGACAATGGTAAAACCAAGAAAGTAAATTTTGGTGATCCTAATATGGAAATCAAAAGAGACGATCCTGCACGACGAAAGAACTATCGAGCAAGACATCATTGCGACAATCCTGGCCCTAAAACAAAGGCAAATTATTGGTCCTGCCGCATGTGGGAAAAAGGAAAGTCTGTCACTGATATGACTGACGGCAAATAAAATATTTAATAAGTGGAGTTTCTCTCCACTTATTAAATTATGCAATTAATTCACAAGTGAATTCAATTCTAAAACAGCTTGATATAGTTCATCCACATTGTATTCACTTAATTTTTGTAAATCAATACCATAATCTTCAATAACTTTTTGTTTATTGATTTTTTCGCATGATTTACTATCTTTATTCGTCTTAATTAATAAAGTGGCTTGTTCTGTCATTTGTTTAGCAGAAAGACAATTTTGAATCAGTTCTTCTGCATAATCGTTTGCTTCTTCTGGTTTCAAAATGCATTCTTTAACAAGTTTATTTACGATCAGATAAGCTGTTTCTATTCTAGTTGATTTATTATCTATGTGTCTATTTGCTGGATAAAGTGCCATTATTCTTCGCCTTTATGATTTAATTTTATGAAAAAATATGGCTGTTGACATTTAAATCTACAGCCATATTTTCATTTTTTGAATAAACATTTATTTTATTTCATTGTGTTTTGATTAAACTTTACTTCAATGCTAAACACTTGATATACGTTCTTACGATATTTAGCCAAATTAAACGAAACATCTTTATAATTGACAATTACATGATCTTCATCAATCTGAAAAGAATCTGGATTGCCCATTTTAACAATTACATTCTTAAATGTATCGCAAAGACGAACTCCTTTATAGTTTACAGATTTATTCAATCCCACAGCGGAAAGTTCATATAACTTGCCTTTATTATCACAAACAGCAATCGCGGCGTATGCATCACGTAGATACACAAATTTCTGATAATTAGTTGTCTCTGTATTTTCGACAGAAACAGGGCTATTAAATCGATTAGTTACATCTAGCAAAGTAGAATTGCTATTAAATCCGAGAAAGCTTACAGATGCAAGCACAGTACCAACAATTAAATTCAACATATTATTTTCTTCCTTTAAAAATTAGATAATTCGAATAAACCAGATAGGCGTATATTAGGAAAACAAGTACTGCTCCTATACCCAACCAAAAGCATGTGAGTTCATTTTCATGAATGCAGAATCTAAACAAAGCACTGCCTAAAGTAAAACCCATTACATAATAGGCTGGAGTGTCTGAGAGTTGTTCTGCACTATAACTTAATAATTCTTTTACATTCATATTATCTATCTACGTTTTTGATTATGAAAAGTTAGCCATTTATTTGCTGAATCCAACTCTAAATTCAGAAATAATATAATATGACCATTCATTTTCGCATTTCCATTTATAGTTATTGATTTCTTTCCAATCATCTGTATATTTTCCAAGAACATCTTGAGACTTGAAATGTTTTTTGGCTGTTTCTTTAGCATCTTCTATTGTGGATTCCACCGATACAATATCACTACCTTCATAAGGGTAGCCATGTATTAAAACATAGACGGATTTGTATTCCTTTTTAGCCATTTAAACTCCTATAATATTCAGAACGTTGTTTTTCGTAGGCTTGAAAAACAGGTGTCATTTGTTCGCTCCACTTTTCTGCATCTGGGATTAAATCTTCTATTAAACAGCAATCATCAGAAATATTTGATCCTTTTTCATTATGATAGACATAACACCATCTTCTACCAATAATGACATTATATAGATCACATCGAATAGTTTGGAAGTCGCTATATGGTGTAGAGGATTGATCATCTTCTGCATCCATATTGTTCCAAATGTATTTAACAGTTTCTACAGCAGAATGAAGTGGAATATCTTCAATATTTTGAATATATTTAATCGCAACTCTTGGATAATCTCCATCAGTATCAGTGACAACTTCGTATCCCTCTTTCAAGGGTCTTAAATAAACGCTAGTATCTATAGACATAATACTCATATATTCGGACAAATATATAATATTTTAACAAAAAAGCCTGGAAATATCTCCAGACTTTTTTGTTAATTCGCACACCAAATAATCAAAAGACAAATAATAACGAGAACTATAAGCAATCCAAACATTTTCTTTCCACCTACCTCCAATATTAAATTAGAAAATCACATAGAAAATCCTTTAGAAAATCAGAAACTTTTCTACCTATTATTTCGTAGAACGAAGAATAAAGGAGAAAAATTAATGGGCGTAAGTTGGTCAAGCAATGTTATTTTGGGTGTTAAATTAAAAGATTTAAATCCTCAAGAAATTACCAAAAATGAAAAAGTCGTCAGATATAATGAAATCACTGGCAAACCATATGAAAAATCTTTATCGGAACAATATGTAGTATTTGGCACAAAAGTATATAAAGGTACATTAAAAGACTTTTTAAAGTATTCATATGAAAGATTTGAAGAGTTTAATAATGATTCTGAAATCGAAGTGAATTTGTGGTGTACGGCATATATTGAAGATATCAATCCTAAATCATATGGAGATGAAATTGTTATCGGAGTCTATATTGGCGGAGCCACCGAACATAGCCAAATTGATCAAATTAAATTAGATAATCTACACGATTTGTCAAATTATCTGTTCGTATTCCTTAAAGAAAAATTTGATTATTCAGGCGATACAAACCTATATAATCTTTTAAGCGTGAGTTATTAAATGGAACAAAAAAAATATAAAGATACAATCACAATTATTGGTGCAGTATGTGCTTCTGAATTAAAAGCTGGAGATTGGATCACGGAAGAACCCTGGTATGATTGTTTTTACGTTGTAAAGAATCCATATTGGAATGGAAGCTATATGGAAGTTGAAGCTAAAGAAGTTGACACACAAAGAATATGTCACTTCGGAGGAATTGGGGCATATCATCCATGTATTTATAAAATTGAACCTATTGAGGAATTTGTAGATAAGTTTAATCCTGTTAAAAAGGAGAGTCAATGAACATTGTTGTCTTCACAGAAGATTCTCCTAAAAATGGGGACACCTTTGCTAATCGCTCAGAAAAAGCTTTTGCAGAGGCATCTAAAACGTATGGGGCTAAAGTATATCCTATTCCTGTCAATTTTGAAGATTCAGACGGAGCAGATAATGCTTTAGCCTATTTGCCAGATCAAGATAATGTACTGGGCATGATTGCAGGATTTATCCCCACTAGAGAGCGATATAAAGAGCTTTATGAAGCATCTTTACGTAAAGGTGTGCGTATTATAAATACACCAGAGCAAAGTACGCTTGCAATGGAATTTGATCAGTTTTATCCATATCTTGAAGGTATTACACCTAAAAGTATTGTCATCGAAACTATTGACGATCTTCATAAAGTTGAAGAATTGGGATATCCAGTTTTTACAAAGGGAGCTATCAAATCTCTTAAAGAGGATGGATGGGAAGCATGCGTTGTAAACAATTACGAAGATTTGCAAGATCGTGCAAGTTATTTTCTTAAACGATCTTTTGCGCGTAATAAAATGATTGCTAGACAAGTAGTTAATCTAAGATATACTAAAAAGACTTCAAGAGGATTCCCTGTAGGTAGAGAATTCCGCACAGTTTGGTATTTGGGGCAACTTGTTGGCTATGGATATTATTGGCAATGGGCCGATTGTCCTTTGGCTTCTCTAACACCAGAAGAAGAAAACACAATGCTTACAAAGGCAAAAGAAGCTGTTAAAAAACTTGATGTTCCTTTTCTTGTTGTGGACGTTGGGCAAATGGAAGATTTAAGTTGGATTGTCATTGAAACAGGTGATCCACAATTTTCTGGATTATTACAAATTCCTCACTTTAAATTCTGGACACGTTTTAGCGAAATATTAGAAACAAATCGTCAGTAAATGACGTAGAAGAATATATGGATAAAGAAAATCTTTTAGCGGAACGCAATCGCCTTCAGGAATTGATTGCAGATATTGATTCTAAACTTAGTGAGAAGGCGAAAATAGAAGAGTCTGAACTCAGCGATAAACTTGTTGACATGGGTTTTGTTTATGTTAATAACGGTTCTGCATATTACGAGAAAAAGATTAGTTATGGTTGTTGCCTTTGCGTGTGTGTAGAAGATTTATTTGTCTGTGTTTATGACAAAGAAGATTTTGAAATCATGGGGCCAAAACAGTTTAGAAACGCGCAAACGCTTTTAGAATATATTACTGACTTTAAAATTGAGAAATATAAAATAACTGCTAAATTTGAAAAAGTTGGATATATTCTAAATGGTCTGACTCATTCGGATGAATATCTGATTGAAGAACTTAACGATGATTGGCCTTTAGATTTTCTAAAAAACTTTAAAGTTCAACGATTTCAGGAAAAATGAATATTACCAAAGAATTAGCAATAAAACTTCGCAAATGGGCACCCGAACAATTCGCTATTACAGGTGCCAATCAAGTTTATTTCCGATTAGAAGAAAGTTGGCGTCTTTGCATAGCTTCTTTAATTTTTTCTCTCAACCCATGTTTCCTAGAAATATAAAGGATTAAAATAATGAATGAATCAACAAATAAGAAATGTTCGGCATATGCGACAAAATGCGTTTGTATTGAAATAAAAGGAACTCCACATTCTAAAGGTTTTCCATATTTGCCTGATGATGGGGATTTGGTTTCCGAATTTTTGCAGTGGAGCTTAGATAACAAAATTTATACGTTAATTTCTGGCGGACATAGTGGCGGAGGCTCATATAAGGGATTTTATAGTGAGGAAGATGCAGATAAAATCTGTGAATGGCTTAAAGACAAGGTGAACAATGCGACTTAAATTTTTGTTCAAGGTAAAGATATAAAATGAACGAATTGATTGCAATAGCCATATTATTTATCCTTGGATATTTGATTTATTTAGCCTTTGTAAATCCGATTATTGTTTTGTGGATACTCGGTTTATTGGTTGGCTTTGTTTTTCTTGCTTGTTCAGATGGAACTGCTTATGAGAATCCAAAGGCTCTCGCCAAATATGAAGAGAAGTTAAAGAGGCTTCAGCGAAAGCAATCTCGTCAACAGAAAGGCTCCAATCGTCGCAAGACGACTAAAGCTAAGATCGCCCAAGTTTGGGCAAAGATTCGTAACATACGCAAAGATTCAATCCAGAAAGCTACTACAGATATTGTGAAAATCAAGCAGTCTTCAAGTAATCGCCCTTGAAGACTTGAATGTTTGTGGTATGGTGAAGAATCAAAAACTGGCTAAAGCGGTATCTGATGCGTCCATGAGACAATTCAGAACAACTCTTGAATATAAACAAGAATGGGCTGGTGGTGATATTAAGCTAGTGGATCGTTGGTATCCATCTAGCAAAACTTGTTCCGATTGTGGAACAATCAAGAACGATCTTAAACTATCAGATCGTATCTTTAAGTGTGACTCTTGTGGGTTACAAAAAGACAGAGATTATAATGCCTCTGTAAATTTGAAGAATTATACTGCGAGTTCCGCAGGAATTAACGGATATGGAGATGCTAAGTTTCATGAACTACTTGTAGTTCAGGTG
>Ga0214164_1001826_pt1 | contig 11664 bp, 5 predicted proteins | sample TroBogepilimnion_13_FD_153003 | JGI IMG/M metagenome (GOLD analysis project Ga0214164, IMG submission 153003) | Freshwater microbial communities from Trout Bog Lake, WI - Practice 03JUN2009 epilimnion v4 | ecosystem: Environmental > Aquatic > Freshwater > Lake > Epilimnion/Euphotic zone ...
TCAATTGCTTTCATCGAAAGGGCAGCCTCATTAAATAACTGATAAAGATGAATAGCGGCAATAGTTGATTTACGATTTTCTAAGGGTATATTCTCTGTTTCTGCTCCCTGCCAAAAAAGACCATAATTGTTTTCGTTACCCAAAAGAAACATCAAAAGACCCGGCGTATTTTTATATTTTATAACCATTGAATCTACTTCTTTCAACAGTGTCTCTCTTACCAATGGGGAGGAATAGTCGGTGTTTGCCTCCCATTTTCGATTGAGGGTTAGTCCATACCTGCCAAAAGTGTGGTTGAGAACGGTATAAATTCCATAATTTTTATAGATATATTTTATCCATTCGGGAGGAATGACTGAATATTGACGAATGGTATTTACTCCCATATTCTTTAAAAGTGGCATTTCATAATCCAGCGCTTCTTTGATTGTTGCAGCAGGTCGTTGCCACAGACTATATTTATAATTTGTTCCAATAGGGTAATAATCCCAGTTCATGCCAGTAATAAAAAATGGTTTTCCATTAACTTCAAGTGTAAATCCATTAGTGGCTTCTTTAATGTTGACCTTAACTACTTGTGAGGAACAAAAGTTTGATATTAGCAACCAAAAAACAAAAAAGGGAAAGTACTTTCTCATACAGCGAGCTCTAATTCAACACAAACTAGTCTTTAAGTATTTACACGTTAACAACCACAGCCAACAAAAAGCAAACCCTTTTCCTAGATTAATAACTAAAAATTTTTCATTAATAAGTTTCTACAAGTTTGTATCTGTGATAAACATTCTACTCCTGTTTTCTAAACAGAACAATTTTCACATTCTAGTATTTTATTGAAAAACCCTAACATAATCAACAAACATCCTTTGTGGAAATGCAGACGATTGAACTGTACCAGGGAAATTTCCACCAACTGCAACATTGAAAATAAAGAACTGAGCCGCATTAAATGGCCAAGTGCCGTTGGTAACATCAGCACTAGTTCCTGTAGCATAGGGAGTATTATCTACGAGGAATTGAACAGAGTTTTGTTTCCAAATCAAACTAAACACATGGAACTTTTGAGAGAAGTCTCCAGGTGTAGTAGTATATTGATTTGTGATAGTTCCCTCAGAATTATCATTGTTATGCCAGTGAAGAGAACCAAATATTTCCGCTGAACTAATTCCACCTTTCAATTCCATTATATCTGTTTCCCCGCAGAGAGGCCATCCTGCTGTTGTATAATTGGATCCCAACATCCACAAAGCTGGCCAAGCACCGGAACCAACAGGAAGTTTTGCTCTTATGTCAATTCTGCCATATTGAAACTGCTGTTTGTTCATTGTATTGATACGAGCAGAAGTATAACTATTCCCTGCAAATACTTCATTCCTTGCCTCAATAACCAAACAACCACTAGTTAAAAAGGAATTGTTTGAACTATTTGTATAGTACTCAAGTTCATTATTACCCCAACCGTTGCCACCAATCTCATAATTCCAGTTATTTGTGTTCAGGGTTTTTCCGCTAAATTCATCGCTCCAAGCCAATGTGTAGCCAGGATAGCTTTTGGGACTAGAAAAACCTCCAGTTGTACTAGATGTATCTATTGGCATATAGGTTCCATTACATTGAATGGTACCTATTGCAGAATCTGATCCACTTATTGTTGCATTAGTAGGATTAGAAAAAGCAACGTAAAAAGTAAGATTATTTTTTCTAGTGCTATCAGCTAAAACACTTACATCGACGTAACCAGTTGATTGTCCAGAAGCAATAGTTAAAATTCCTGAATTAGGGATAAAATCCTGATTAGCAATTGCAGTTCCCGAAACTGTAGTATAGGCAACCGAAATATCATTTGTGCAAACTGTACTAAGAGATACAAAAAATCTAAAATTAACACTAGAGGTGCCATTATAATTTCTCGCCGCCGATACATTATTTGTACTTAATGTGGGCAAATTAACTTGACTACCTCCGCCACCACTCGATTTTGAACATCCCATTGCAAGCAACAATGACAAAAACAAGAGACCTAAAAACCTTTTCATCTTAACCCTTTTTATTTTGAAATAATTAATTCCTGTTAATTTGTTGAAACTAAATAAAATGTCCACCATTCATTACTTGTTTTAACAGTGTTTATGGCAAGTTCCATGTGACCTATTCCGTTGTTATCTGTTGTCATTGAAATAACATCATAAGTAACCGAGGGAACTGTGGGAACAGTAGTTTCAACTGTATTAGTTACTTTGGGCAACGCTAAATGAGCCCCTAGCCCAACCAATTGAATCTGACCTAATCCGGCTTTACCTGCATTTGGAATAAAGTTATAATTAAATGTACCAGACTGCCATAAAGCACATGTAGGAAACATTTGTGCATCTGGTAGTGAAGTGTATTGAGTACCACTTAAATAATTATCACTAAAGAAAGTGCCATTATCATTAAAGCCATAAGTTCCTGCTGCATTAAAATAGAAAGTATATGTATCATCAAAGTCACCAGACCTAGCACCGGCAGGATCTGTTGCAGCATTACCCCACCATGCACCATCACCAGGACCAGAAGGTCCAACTTCCAACGCATGGGCAATAGGCGCAAGCTTCCATGAACGAGATGTACAACCTGCAATAAAATTAAGAGGAAGCCCAGAAGTACAAGCATTAGGGTCGTTTTGGCTTACTACAATTGTCTTAGTAATAGAATCAATACCACCTTGTGCTGCTGCGTACAAGGTTACGGTATAAGTACCAGCAAAGGTAAAATGCAAACTATCCGTATTACCTGAAGCTAATTTGCCTCCACTTGCACTTGTTGTCCAATAAGCCATACAAGGGGTAGAGGTAGTATTCATAACTAAAAAGTGGTTACCGTCAATACTATCTATTGAAAAACTCGGTTTAGGCAAAGCGCCTAATCCTGGTGTAGATACTGTGGGTTTACAAGCATTTATAATTGTGACAACCACAAAAGCAATTAAAGCAACCATTAGCAAAACCCTTCTTTGATTAAAATATTTCATATAAAAAAGTATTAAGAATAAAAAATTAAATAGTTTGAAATTAATTATAACCAGGATTCTGTACCAACTTAGTATTATTAAGTTCGTCTAAAGGAATGGGCAAAATTTCATTTATACCAGCCTTAAATCCTTTAAATGCTAATACAGATAGAGCCTGTCCAGTACGAACTAGATCGAACCATCTATGTCCTTCGGTTGCTAATTCTAATTCTCTTTCTGCATATATGTTAGCTAATGTTGCTGGAATAGAAGGTAAACCTACTCTTGCACGAACTTGATCCAGGTAATTTTGCGCTGTTGCTACATTTCCACCGCCACGTAAAATAGCTTCAGCTTCCATTAAGTAGGTATCAGCCAAACGTATCTCGATATAATCGTTGGTAAAGTTTAATGCCTGATTACCTGTAGTGGAAGCATATTGTGCCAATGGTACGTACTTAGCTATAAAAAAACCCGTATTTTGGTAACCTGGTAAATAGCTTGTTCCATTCGCTTTAGTCAAGCTATCAATATTTAAAATAGTGAACGGATACCTCGGATCGTTTTTCATAAACTGTTGAAAAGCTGGGATGATTGGATTAAAGCTCCAACCTGCAGAATAGTAGGTAGAACCTGTGTAAGTTCTTGGTCCTACCATTTGTACATAAATGTTACCGGTTACTCCTTGAAGATTACTCCAGTCATTCCCTACATTGAAAGAATGGGTAATCTCGAATATTGATTCGCTATTAAATTTATTTGCAGGATCAAAAATGCTAGCAAAGTTCGATTGTAATTGATAGATTCCAGAGCTATTAACCTTATCAAACCAATTAGCAGCCTCTTGCATTCTCGAAGTGTTGTTTTGAAAAAGAATAACTTTACCTAGCAAAGCCATTGCGGCACCACTTGTTACTCTACCATAATCGGAAGATTGAATGATTGCAGGTAAAGCAGGAATTGCTTCGTTTAAATCTTTTTCTATCTGAGAATAAACATCAGCAGGTTTAGATTGAGTAATAGAAAAAGCTTCTGCAATTGGTATTGGCGTTGTAGTTAACGGTACATTTTTAAATAGAGTAACTAAATCAAAATAATAATACGCCCTTAACCACTTCATTTCTGCAATATATCTGTTCTTGTTCGCAGTTGTAAGTCCCGGTATTAAAGAGCCATTCAACACTTGCAACATGAGGTTTGCCCTGTATATACCAGTATAGTTTCTATCGAATAGAACACCCTGTGGACCAAGTGCGCTACTTAAGGAATAGGTATTACAAGCTTGTAAACCAGGAACATCGGTAGCACCCCCGCCACCTGCATAACATTCATCCCCAAGTGTATTGGCTACAATCTGCTTATCTACATATTCGTCGGTGTATGAATTTACGTACTGCCAGCCTAAGGGGTTATAAGCAGCTATGACACCAGTAAAAACCTGATCTGAGGTTTGATAATAATTAGACTGTAAGAATTCACCCGCAGGTGTTGTCTCTAGAAAACTCTTTTTACAAGAGACCAAGGACTGTATTATAACAGCCATAAGAAAGTATATGATTATCTTCTTTTTCATTTTATTGAGTGTTTTAAGATTAAAGAGTAATGTTAATTCCTGCCAAGAAAGAACGTGCCTGAGGATAAATACCCCTATCTATACCATAGCTACCGCCACCAATTTCTGGATCAAAACCATCATACTTAGTAAGCGTCAACAAGTTGTTGCTGCTTATGTAGATACGAGCAGGTTTTTGTAATCCAATCTTTTGAGAAAAAGACTTTGGCACGGTGTAACCCAGTTGCAACGTCTTGATTCTTAGGTAGGCACCACTTTCCAAATGAAAATTAGAAGGATTTGTAAAATTACCGTTAGGGTCACCATCCACTAACCTAGGATAATCATTAGATGTTCCAGCACCAATCCAACGACTCAATGCCTTAGTATCATAGTTTGAACCAGAAATATCTAACCTCCGCAATCCTTGAAATATTTGATTGCCTGTAACTCCTTGTGCAAATAATAAGATATCGAATCCTCTCCAATTAGCTGTAGCCGTAAAGCCAAAAGACCAGTGTGGTGTAGGATCACCAATATAAGTCCTATCGCTGCTGCCAATTACACTGTCGTTACTTAAATGTGCATATTTAAAGTCACCTGGTTTAGCATTGGGTTGCAACTTCTCACCATTTGCACCTACATAGTTATTTATTTCCTGTTGCGTTTGGAATATGCCAAGCGTTTTGAATCCGTAAAAAGCCCCCAAAGGATGACCCACTGCCGTCCTGCTTAACTCATAATTGCTGGCTTGAAAACCTGCCCCAACAAGGTAAGGATTTGTACCAATATTGGTAATCTCATTCTTTATATAGGAAAGATTTCCTTTTAAACTAAAGTTTACTTCACCTAGTTTCTTAGTGTACCCAACTTCCAACTCTATCCCCTTATTCTCCAGACTAGCAATGTTGCCAATTGGTTGTCCCGTATTTCCAAAATAGCCAGGTAGGTTTAGATTTAGCAACATACCTGTAGTTTTCTTGTCGTAAACATCAAAAATTACATTGAAGTTTTTAAACACTACCGCGTCAATACCAAAATCTGCTTGAGAGGTTTGTTCCCAATGCAAGTCTTGATTTTCAGGCGCATTAGGAGAATAACCTACAAGTTGACCAGGTGCCGTACCAATAGTGTAATTTCTTACACCACCACCACTAACTGTTGACTCATAAGCAAAAGGCCCAATATTATCATTACCATTTACACCATAAGAAGCCCTAACCTTAAGAAAGTTAACCACATCATTCTTACTCCAGAAATTTTCTTTGGTTGGTACCCAACCTAAAGAAACTGATGGGAATGTTCCATACTTTTTATCTTCACCAAAATGGCTCGAACCATCTCTTCTTACTATTGCTGTTAATAAATATCTTCCATTATAATCATAAGTAACTCTTCCAAAAAAAGAACTAAGGGTATACGGCTGATATTCATATCCACCGCCAATTCTGTTAGCTGTTGGAACACTAAAGTTCATAGAAGCTTGCTGGAATGTAGTTACTGGTAAGCCGAAATAAGTTGCATTAGCATCGGAGCCTGTTGCTTGTTGTGCACCTGTGCCACCTAACAAAGTAAAGTTGTGTAACCCAATACTTTTAGAATAAGATATTGTATTATCCCAGTTCCAGTTCAGGTTCTTTGTGTTGTCACGATAGAAAGAATTCTCTGCTAAGTTATTTACTGTAGGACTCAAGTAATATACAGGTTCAAAACTTTCAGAACCAAAGAAGCCCATTTTAGCCCCCATGTTACTTCTTATTTTTAAACCCTTGATTGGTTCAATCTCTAGGTAAACATTACCTACAAAATTATCAGACCAACCATAGTTACCCTGCACTGTTTGTATGTAGGCAAGCGGATTTGTCATTTCTTGACCAACATATTGTGAAATGCCATAAGGATGGCCGTTTGCATCCTTAATTAACGGAAGGGAATCGATATTGTAAGGACTAGTTGCTAAAGTTGCAGCATCCGTGACAACTGCTCTTGTGATAGGGTCTAGATTGATAGCAGAACTCAGTGGCCCCCCATACTCACTGTTGGTATTTAAACTCCCTTGACTCTTAATGTGGGCATAAGATATGTCATTTCCGAAGGTTACCCAATTATTCAATTTCTCTTTAGAGTTAAAAGAGGCCGTAAATCTTTTGTAGTCTGATATAGAAGTAGCAACAATACCCTGCTGCTCAAAATAACCCATCGAGCCATAATATGTAGCCTTTTCATTACCGCCGCTTACACTAAATTGATGGTTCTGAATCTTGGCATTATTATTAAAAACTAAGCTCTGCCAATCGGTTCCTGCACCCAAACTTTTAGGGTTTGAGAATACAAGACCACCACCAGCAGCTAAAGAAGACTCATTTCGAAGGGTAGCATATTGAGTGGCATTCAGTAAACTTAACTTATGAGCAGGAGCTTGCGAACCAAAGTAACCGGAATAATTAATTTGAGCATCACCCGCTCTACCTTTTTTTGTTGTTACTAAAATTACACCTGGAGCAGCTTTAGTACCATAGATGGCAGCAGAAGCTCCATCCTTTAACAATTCAATACTTTGTATATCGCTTGGGTTTAAATAATCAATTCCTCCTGTTATTGGAACACCATCCACAACATACAATGGGTCGCTATTATTAATGCTAGTAACACCTCTTACATAAATTGTAGATGCAGCACCAGGGCTACCAGAAGATGCTGCAATGGTTACACCAGAAGTTCTACCCTGTAAAGCTTCTTCAATACGCGGGGTAACTTGGTTTTCCAAATCAGCAGCTTTTACACTTGAGATAGCACCTGTTACAACACTCTTTTTTTGTGTGCCATAACCAATAACTACCACTTCGTCACCTGCTTTAATATCTTCAACCATTGTGATATCAACATCACCTGATCCTGTTACTTTGTATTTAATGGATGTCATTCCAACGAAAGAGATGGTGAGCGTGGCGCCCTTTTCAACAGAGATTCTAAATTCTCCGGTTTCATTGGTGACAGTAGATTTGTGTGTCTTTTCATTTATTATAGATGCACCGACAAGCGCCTCTCCCGTCGTTTTGTTTCTTACTTTTCCCGTTACAACAATATTTGTTTGGGCAGCGACATGTAAAAGTAATCCACTCAAAAAAATACCGATACATAACAATCTGACTTTTAATTTCATGATGCAATCGTTTTAAAACGTGAAGAAATTCTGAAGGACAAAAGTACCTTTTCGTGAACTTGTAATTAGATTGACTCCTACATCAATACTACTTCTAAAGAATCTTTTTTGAACTATTAATCCTACTTTTTAGTACATCATAAGCATCACAACGCTTTCATAATGTTTGTCGCTTTCGTCTTACAATTACTAAATAGAACTTATTTAAATTATTTGAACCGGAAGGAAAGGAGGCTGCCTTGCAGACAACCTCCTGAATAATAACTATTTTGATGCAACTTCTTTTATTCTACAACAACCTTGGCTGTTTTTACTGTAGCTCCATCCTTTAATGTCAATACATAAATACCCTTTGCCAAGCCTGCAACATTTACCGCCACATTGCTGTTGGAACTCTGAGTTCCTAACTGAACAGTCTTGATAGTTCTGCCATTCAATCCAACCAAGCTCAAACTTGCAGTATTGCTTTGGATAGCTGGGATATTTACATTCATTACACTCTTTACAGGGTTAGGATAGAAAGAAATTCCTACAGTTGCTTTAGAAAAATCAACTGACAACGTAGAGCTGTAAGTAACCTTTCCACTTGCGTCAACTAAACCTAAACGGTAATAGCTAACACCACTTGCTGGGCTATTATCTACAAAAGAATAGCTGGAACCTGTTCCTGCACCTGCAACATATTTCAAAGTAGCCCAGTTTGTACCATTGCTGCTACGTTGAACATTGAATCCTTTGTTATTTGTTTCGCTTACAGTTTTCCAAGTCAATGATGCTGTATTGCCAATCTTTGAAGCTTTAAAGTCTGCCAATGAAACTGCTAAAGGTCCATTAGCCCAGAAATAAATGTTTTGTAAATAGATAACACTACTTGTTGCTGGAGTCGCGCCTACAAACATCACCTGATCAACCTTAGTAAGATCTACTCCTTTGAAAGCAGTAACTGGAATATCAATGGCGTTCCATCCACTAGTTGTAAGTGAGATTGTGTCAGCAACCTGAACCGCTGCACCACCTGTTACTAAAGCAGAATTAATTAAATTTACTACCACCGCAGTTGCATTTGGTGTCCATACATCAAGGTGAAAGTAACTAGCCTTTCCAACATTTAGAGGAGTTGTTGTTTGAACCCCTTCATAGTTTAGGTTTGAATATTCCAATGTAGTATCACCACCAATATTTGATAATCCAAGTTGCGTTGCTTGTCCCCAATTTGGATACCAGTTAATACCATCTACATTAGCATAATTATTACCCCATAGAGAAATTACATTAGTTGCAGATTGAGTTGGGGCTGTTGCAGCAGTTGTTGGCGGAGGATAAGACACAACTAAGGTTGCAGAGGCGGATCCCTTAGAGAAACTTCCGGCAGCTGCTTGATTTGCTGTGATTACAGTAGAACCTGCACCAACAATTGTTACTACTTTTCCACTGATAGTTGCAACAGTTACATCGCTACTGGTGTAGGTAAATGCACCTGTACTATTACTAGCTGGATCGGTTAGGGTAAATGGTGCTGCACCCAACAATAGGTTTGAGGGAATAGAAAAGCCTGTGATAGTTGGTAGATTTACGTGGGATACAAAATAAATGTGCTCTAAATAAATAGTTCCACCAGAACTAGGTGTAAGCGCCGTGAAAGACATTTGATCTAACACGTTTAGTTTTAACCCTGTGAATTTAGAAATAGGAATGCTCACAACGTTCCATCCACTGTTATTTAATGTTAAAGTAACATTTGGTTGGATGGGGTTACCGGTGTTTTGCACCGCGGTAGAATTTATCAAGCGCACATCTAATGAGGAAGTATTTGGAGACCACACATCCAAATGCAAAGAATCCATATTAGATAAATCAATTGGATTAGCAAAAGCAACCCCTTCATAGTTAAGGGCTGTGTAAACCAATGTTGTGTCGCCACCAACACTAGAATAAGCTACTTGAGTTGCTTGCCCCCAATTTGGATACCAATTGGTTCCAGGTACATTGGTGTAGGTATTTCCCCACAGTGATACTACATTAGAAGCATTGGCTGTTGGTTTGGGAGCAGGCGTACCTGGCTGTGCTTGTACCTTGCATATAAAGAAGGTAAGAATCGCAAGAAGAATGTAATTTTTTTTCATCTTTTTTGTTTTAAAGTTTAAAAATTAATAATAAAAATTTCTAGTACCAACTTTTACTTAAAACTACTAAGTGGCAAATAATCGTTAGTGTTTTTCGGTAATTTGTAGTACCCGACATTTCGAGATGTAAAAGTAGCAGGTTATAAATTACCCACACAACAACCCCCACACAACAATACTACATCGGTATAAAAATTAAATTGGTTCAAATAGTTCACTACTACATCAAACGTACATCAATCAAATGTATTACCACTACAACAAAATGAAATTAAAAAAGTATGGACACTCATTTTTAATACTAACAGTTCACTTTATCGTCCCGAAAAACTAATAGATTGATGAACTAACCAATCAACAAGGAACTATAAGAATAACTAAAACAAAAAAGACTGGCTGTAGTTTATAACAGCCATCGCCACCTTTACATCTGGTTTTTTATGCATTTTTGTGTTAATATTATTTCACTTGAAATGTAAGAAAGGTTGCTATCAGTAATTATACAATTTGAGTTGCTAATTATAGAATGAGTAATCATAAAAAGAGTCTAAAAAGTTAACTCACAATTAGACACTGACTGTGAGCACTTGACTTCTCTCCATTGGAGAAGGGTTGGGCTGAGGTCAGAATGAGAGAAATATACTTATCCCAACTTTTATTCAATCAAATACAACCCAATTGATTGATTATTGGTCATTTCCTCACTTGAGGCTGACGTTCCCGCACTTGCGGCAACCTCTCACTCAATTGAATGAAGCTCTGACTCACGTGAGTTAAAGCCTCACTCAACTGAGTCGAAGTCTGCCTTTTGTATAAACGGGGGTGACTCAAGCAAATGGACAAAAGATTCACGTGGGTGAACGTCTGACGCAGGTGCGGCGGAGTCTCACCCACGTGAGGAAATGCGCTCTTTTAAAAGAAATGTAATGATAGACTTATAGTCATTCGTCTGATCGAGTGCTTTAAACCGACCTTCTGCTTAGTCGGATTATCATCCAGACTTGCGTTGTAAACCGTTTACTCCAAAAAACGTTGTTTATTTGCAACTATTGTACTTTTAATAATCGGCCTACCGCTAGGCGCAGCAAAATATTATGCAGCTTTATTGTAATTCTCTTACCGAATACAACCGTTTAATTACGAAGGAAGTAAAAATTGGCGATCTCTTGCTCGGCAATGGTCACCCTATCCGTGTGCAAACGATGACTACCACCGACACGATGGATACACTGGCAACGGTGGAGCAAACCATCCGTTGCATTGAGGCGGGCTCGGAGTTGGTGCGCATTACGGCCCCCAGTAAAAAGGAAGCGGAAAACCTACTGAACATCAAGAACGAATTGCGCAAGCGAGGCTATAATACCCCACTGATTGCCGACATTCACTTTACCCCCAATGCTGCCGAAATTGCCGCTAGGATTGTAGAGAAGGTTCGTGTAAATCCGGGCAATTACGTCGATAAAAAGAAGTTTGAACAGATAGATTATACCGATGCGGAATACGCAGAGGAGATTGATCGAATACGTGAACGATTTACGCCGCTGGTGAAGATTTGTAGGGAATATGGCACTGCTATGCGGATTGGCACCAACCACGGCAGTCTGAGCGACCGAATAATGAGCCGCTATGGCGATACACCGATGGGCATGGTAGAAAGTGCGATGGAGTTTCTGCGGATTGCACGGGGCGAAAGCTATCATAACATTATCCTGAGTATGAAGGCAAGTAATACACAGGTGATGGTGCAGGCATATCGATTATTGATTCAACAGATGGATGCGGAGTTTGGGGAATGTTATCCTTTGCATTTGGGCGTTACCGAAGCGGGTGATGGTGA
>Ga0214164_1001829_pt1 | contig 11659 bp, 16 predicted proteins | sample TroBogepilimnion_13_FD_153003 | JGI IMG/M metagenome (GOLD analysis project Ga0214164, IMG submission 153003) | Freshwater microbial communities from Trout Bog Lake, WI - Practice 03JUN2009 epilimnion v4 | ecosystem: Environmental > Aquatic > Freshwater > Lake > Epilimnion/Euphotic zone ...
CTTCCCCCCATGAAGCCAGTAGGCGGCCATCGGATTTCTTAATCACAATGAAACTTCCATAGTTATCGCTAATGTATGTGTTGAGTACATCTTCAGCCGTACGGACACTGCTACCAATCACAACGCGAGCTTTCTCCACCAGTTCTTTCAACGATGTGATGACTTTATTGATCTCCACATCAAGAATATTTGCGTATTCTTTGCGCAAAAGAATGGCTGACGCCACAATAGCGGTGCAGTTGGCATGCCAAAACCGTTCGTCATCGTTAAAGTTCATCACTTTCTTCAAGTGGTTGTTTACTTTCTGCATGATTTTCTCAACTACGTCTTGGTTTTTCACAAGCCAACGCACCCATGCTTCACCTGCAACGCCGTAATTGCCCTTCAAGTCTTGCAAAATTCTGCGTTCTTCGGGCGTCCACTGCAACTTAACGTGCGGTGTCCACTCCAACATCCTCAGAAGCTCACCGTTTGAGCTATGCTTACGTGCACCCGCCATGTAATCAGTCAGCTTTTCATTCGACGTCATACTGCAAGAAGACCGCCAAGTACTGTTATTGAGACGTTCCTTATTGGCGTGGGACTCCATCCGTTCCTTACCCTGCGCTTCAGCAAAGTCAAAAATAAAGGTCGGCGCCCATTCCATGTCCTTGCGCTGAGCACTTGTGATTTCGTCCACCAGTAAGGGCAGACTTCCCAACAAACCCGCACGTTGTTGCATAGCAACTGGAGATGTGCCTTTGCCGGTACGGTATCTCAATGGGTGACCCCAAACTCCTGCCTTGGCGCTGAGCACTAGGGATTTACCAGTACCTGACCAACGTGAGCCGATGTGCCAAACAAAGCCTTCTACCGGAGTAAAGCGCATGAGCGCTGATCCAAAGGAGTCCAAACATACCGCAAGCGCCATCTCCATGTTGGGCTTGTTGATGAAGATCGTCTCCCACAATCTGCGCCACGTAGCTAAGTCACCCTTACCCGCCGTGTTGCGGTTGATATTCTCAAGGCCGGGCATCGGAACCTGCGTCTCGCGACCGTCAGAACCGAACACGCGGTTGTTGTAAACGAACGATCCGTCTGTCTGCCATCCAAACTGGAACGGCACTGTGATGGGTTTCTTTCTTTGAGATGCGTCCCGAACACAGGCGCTGACATACTCATAAAGAACTTTGTCGTAGCCCACGAATGTCGACACAATGTTTTGGGCGGCGAGCCACTTGAGCGTCTCGTCCTTGCTGACAATAGATTTCTGTGGGAAGTTTAAAGTTTCCACGCCTTCGGGTCGGCATGCGGCCATGTGCACCAAGTGGTCGTTGTCCATCTTCAGCAAATCAACCACAAACAAATCGTAGGGAAGCAATTGAATATTGCTCTTGGACTTCTTGCCGGTTATCTCATCCTCAATAGCACGCGTGCAATAAACACCGCCGTGTTCGCCGTAACTGTATCCGCGTGGGGGCTCGGGTCTTGTAATGCTTGGCGCCACTGGCAAGTCATCATCCTCGGGCCCATAAGTTTCTTCTTCGTCTAATTCAGTTTCATTGAACTCCGCAACTGGAGTTAGAGCAATTTGTTTCTGTGTGTTGTCAGTCTTGATCTCACGACCCAATACTAACGGATTTGTAATTTTTCCCCAATGCTTACATTTTGTGCAGATGCCGGGGTTCTCGCTATCCATCTTGATGCAAGCGTATGGTCCTTTGATTTCTGCCAGTTTCTGTTGCATCCGGTGCATGGGGTATGGGTGCATGTCCGAGAGCCATATTGCTTTCTCGTCACCATCTTCGCAAACCTTGGCCCAAGAAAGAAGCCCGCGCCATATTGGTTCTTTGCCATCTTCCTGCGCCGTGGCAATGTAGTCAGCTATCTGACCGCACTCACCTTCGAAGTTACTGAAAAGCGTATAGCTATCCTGCAACATCTTGACCTGCCCAACCGTGGAGTTCTTGGGGCGTTGGCCTAGCAGGGGGGCTGAAACAGGCGCAACAACTGCCGGTGCCTCAACTTTGTCATAGATAACTTTGGAGAACTTGTCCAGTTCAAACATGTCGCCCTTGGTCATGATCTTGACAGGGCGTGGGAGTCGATACTTCTTCTTGTAGTTGTGGGTTCCCGGAACGCGCAGTATGCGTGCGCTATCCGCAGTCACCGTCATGTCAATCTTAAAATCTTCCTGCGCTGCCAACCGTTTTAGATTCTCAGCAATAGGTTTCCAAATACCCACAGGGATCGCATCGGTCAATGGCCAGTAGCAATGGAGCCCACCGCCTGAACTGACGATCCAAGGGCGCCCTATTTCATCAAGGCCAGTTTTTTGCAAGAAAGAATCGAGCGCCATCGCCGCGTCTTTCTTTGTGTCATAGCCATCCAAATCAACGAAGAACGCCTTGATGTACTCAGCTTCCTCTGCCTTGCGTGCGCTCTTGAACGTGGACACGGCGAAGAAGATGTCGTACTTATGGTTGTTCCACTCGTCGATTTGAGGCTGAAGTTCCTCCAACGTATCAGCGTATACGTGTTGTTTGTGGTTGAGTTCTACCACGCAGTATTTTCCCAAACCTGCGGACGGCAAAACCACCGCTAGAAATTCAAGCGGAGTCATGTGTATCCTCGGTTCAGAAAAGTTCTAGCTGTTTTGGATCTTTTGGGGGGAACGTGTCTTCAGGGCTAAGTGCCATGAAACGGCGCAGTAGTTCCTTCTGCCAGTCAACAGGCAAATTTTGATGCGAGTCGATCAACATTGCACCATACTTAATAAGTTCTGCGTTGGTTAAGTTTCTAGGTTGAATGTCTTGCATACATCTCTCCAAGCCACGTCCGCATTTGGGGACGCTTGCAATATTTTAATGAGCGCTTTAACCGCAGGACGGTAAGCAACAAAAACCTCTCCACCACCAAACCAGTTGTAGACAGACTGGCGCGTTGCGCCAGTTGCCTTTGCTATCTTGGTAACTGGGAAGTCATGGTGAACGGCCCACCGTCCGAGTTGGTTGCCCAACGTCTTAGGTGCGACCTTCACGCTTTGAATGACTTGCGTGGAGTATCCCATTACTCGTCATCCCAATCGTCAACCATGTCTGCAAGTGCGGCTTTCGCTTTGGGTACGGCAGTTGGCTTCTTCTCCTCTTTGCGAACCACTGGCTCCTCGTCCTCCTGCGCCACAGGTGCGGCTACTTTCTTGGGCTTGGTTCCGGGGATGCTAGCGGGTGCAGGAGCGGCAACGGCTTGCTCAGCTTTAGCGGCAGTCATTGTGATCGCGTTCTTGGCGTCTTCTGTATCGCCTTGGCGAATTGCAATTTCATGCTCGTCATCTGTTAAGTAACGCACTGCTGAGAAGAATAACTTGGGAGACTCAGACTTGGTATCGAACTTCATGCGTGTCACCACATCAGAGGGATCAATACTTTGTGCGGCCAACCAACGTGCGTATGCTTGCAATGGGCGCTTGTTGTCGCCTTCGTCTTTACCAAAGATAGACTTTGATGGAACTGGCAACTGCATCACATCGCCTTCAATGTCGTTCGCCAAGACCACGGCAAGACGTTGTTGGAAGCGGCAAGCGCGGCTATTGTTCTGACCTGAACCCGCAATGTTCTTTGGGCAAGTTCTGCATGCATCGCTTTGCTTATTGGGTGAGTTCTCCAAAGGAGTCTCGCCATCATCTGAGGAGCAGTCAGGCGCAGTGATAGCACCATCGTACGACTTCAAATAAAACTGGCGTTGCACTTTAGGCGCGGCATTGACAATCACGACGTCAAGATGACGGTCTTCAATCGCGGCCACTTCTTTGCCATCGCTATTCAAGCGGAATACACCGCCCTTGATGGATATTTTCTTGCCACCACCGCCACCTGCACCACCGGCAAGAGCTTTAGCAACGGCTGATAATTCTTTGCGATTTTTCACAAAGGCGGGGAGTTGTGAGGGGTTAAAGAGAGCTACTTCGCTCATGGTCTTCTCCAATTATTTAGTGGGTTTACGAACAGAGATTGCGTACTCAGTGACTGAGTTCAATCCGGGGGGTAATAGCTTGGGGTTCTCTTCCAAGAACGTCGCCATGTTGCCTTGCGCGATGCGCTGCTCAAGCAAGTCGACGGCTTGGTGTTCAAGAACGAATTCTTTGAACGAGTCCCAATCTTGTGTGTTGTAGCGTGTCTTTGTGGACAACACCACGGTGCCTTGATCTGTGCGAACAGAGGACATACCTAACGCTAGCATCTGATCTTTGAGCGCAAGCTTAACTTGTTCTTGTTGAGCTTTGATGACTTCAACTTCGTTCTCGAAAGCTTGCGTCAACTCTTGGATGCGTGTGGCCATCTTGCGATAGACCTTCGCCAATTTATCCATTGGGATGTTGGCTAATTCATTTGAGGGCTCTTCTTTTGGAGGCTCCTCATCATCAATATCTAACATTTACTTCTCCTTTTGTTTTTGTCTAAGGTTTAACATCATACAATAAAATTTTCCAAGCGCAACTCCTTTCTTAAATATTTTTTACTTCACTATCGAACATACCAACCAACAACGCGTGGTCATTAACTTTAGTATTCATCGCCTTGAATAATTTTTTCTCGATAGGGCTTGACTCAATATGCACCACGGTGACCTTGTCTGAGTCTTGTCCTTTGCGATCTGCTCGCGCTATACACTGCGTATACATCTCCACGCTCATCAACGGCCCGAAGAACACAACCGTGTCTGCGGCAGTCAGGGTAATCCCGTGTGCAGTTGCTTGGGGTTGGAGCACCAAGACTTTAATCTTGTCCGTGGTTTGAAAATCGTTAATGATTTGGCCGCGTTTGCTTGCCGTCACGTCGCCGTGGATTTGGCCAACAGAATGACCGTTCCCTGATAAATGCTTGACGATGGAGTCAATGCTTGAGCGAAACATGGCGAAGATAATGACTTTGCGATCTGTCTCCTCCAACACTTCATCAAGGACGTTCAAGCGTGGAGACGCATCGAACTCAATCACTTCTTTGTCATCTGTGTACGCCGCTCCACAACTTATTTGTAAGAGCTTGCTGACCGCCACACCAGCATTGACCGCACTAATGGTTTCCCCTGATGCGCGCACCATCATCTGCTCTTTGAGGAGCTTGTAGTATTTGTTTTGCTGAGGCGTCATGGGCACCTCACGCGTCACCGTAATCACTGGGGGCAGATCAAGACATTGTGCTTTTGTGAAACGTATTGCAGGTTGAAGTGCTTCGTGCACCATGTCCTTGGCGTTGGGCTTTGGCATCCACTTGAACATGCTGATCTTGTTCATAACCTTGTCGCGCCATGCCGTCTGAAACTTGGGCACTCCACTTGGATTCACGAGCTTGGCTAAGCCATACGCATCCACCGGAGATTGAGACGCGGGGGTTCCTGTCATCATCCACAGATACGTGTCAGGCTTGATGACTGATGCGAGCGCTTTCCATCTTCTTGTCGATGGGTTCTTATACGCGTTGGCCTCATCCACAATCACAAGATCAAAGCGCCCATCGTTGTTGATCTCGCTTGCAATTAAGTTCAGCCCATCATAGTTGGTGATGACGAACTCGTAGTTTTGTTGGATCATCTCGATGCGTCTTGTAGCTTGCTGATGGTGCGCGACCACGGCAGAGCGATGGATCACACTTCGATTGATGTCTCCCATCCACGCACTGTGCATGATGGACAAGGGGCACAGTATCAACACGCGCCTAACTTCACCACGGTTCATGAGGTAGTCAGCGGCCCACAATGCGGACAAAGTTTTGCCAGTGCCGGGGTCGTTGAAACAGAACGCACGACGATGTAATGTGAAGAATGACGCAGTCTCTATTTGGTGAGCCATTGGCAAATACTTGCCCGGCCACGTATAGCGCTTGGTTATCGGCGAGGGTACATCTTTGACGCCTAAGTTCTTCAGCACCCTACACTCATCGAGTCCCCAATACACCGCTACTTCGTAGCCGTCTTCAACCTCAAACACTTTGTGCTTTGGGATGATGCTGTATTTGTCAGGGTTGCGTGTGCGAAACAGTAGCGCTTTGTTTTCTACGATTTGCATGCGTCTTCCTTCAATCTAAACCAATCCCCTTGTATTTCAAACTTACCATTGTGAGTAAGCCTGTCGCATGCATCTGCCCAAAAACGATCTTGAAATTCGGGATTACCTCTCGTTGAATTAAGCCAACGATCTCCAAATAATGCTTGCCACATATCTACCAAACGACTCATTGGTATCATGTATGCTTCTTTTGTGTTGGGATCAAAATTAAAACCTTGCATTCGTATTTCATTGATTTTTACTGGCTCCCATTCGTCGTTACTATAAGTAGATCTAGGATCAACCCACCCAAACATAGTTTTTAACGTACCCATACTTACTCCTCTCTTGGTTTTCTACACATCAAGCGCGCCCTATCCGTCAGGAAGTGCGCTTCCAATTCACCTTCTGTTCGTAGTCTTATCGCTATTTCCGAAAAGAAGTCATCCTCTGCTATCGTATCCATGTCGACCCAGTCATTACCAAACCGACACTCCCATATATCTATCAACCGTTCACTTGGGACTGTGGTCAGATTTGCGCGGGTAGGATCGGTTAGCATGCGCGCTTGTGGCTCTAAGATTGCTTCGAACAGTAGCTCCGCCTTTGGAGAGAGGCTTTTTATGGTCAACATCTCTACCATCTCCTTTGTGGACAACTCCTTCTTTCTCCAAAATAGCCCTTGCTTTATTGCGCGCGGCGCGCTTCTTTTTAACGGCAGGCTTGCCGTCGTAGTTTTCGTACTCATGTTTGTAGTCTCGATCAGCTTTGTTCTTGTAGGGCATAGCGCCTCCTAATGTTTAGAATTGAATTCACATGTCTTCACAGGACACCACCCGCACAAAGGCGTTTGGTTGGGGTTCCATACATCGCTCTCAAAAGAAGACTCCAAGCGGGCGTATCTTTCACGATAGTCCCACCAGTATTTGTCCGCTTGATCGTGCGTCATGGACATTCTCACCATATCATTTTTCACCAAGAAAAGCAACGCAGAGTTGACCTTCCTGATATGGGGGAAGTGGGCGAACACCATGATGGACATGAGAATCAATTGGTCCCTATCGGGATACTTGTTGTTGCCAGTCTTGTAGTCCGCAACCCAAGCCGTTAAGTTATCGTCATCCACAATCAACAAGTCAGCGATGCCCCGCACCCACACATCTTTGGCTTTCCACGTGGTTGGCTTCAAGTCCATCGTGAGCGCCATCTCATACTCGGCGAGCTTGCGCCCCTCCTTTTTGAGCAACGCGTCTACCGTTGGTTTGAACATCTCAAAGGGCGCAGGCAGTGGTGTGCCGTCTCTCACGTACAACTCAAGCGCTTCATGCACTTGGTTACCATAACGTGTTGCCTCAGTCTCTACGAACGGATAGTTCTTCAAGACTTTGATCTCGTGGTATCTGCGTTGACATCCCTCAAAATCTTTGAGGGAACTGTGTGACCATGCGGGTTTTTTCATTCTTCTGTTCCAACTAGGCTTAAATACATCATGAAGGCTTCTTGTGTTGTACTGGTCTGTTTAACTTTCGGTATTACAAACTCATGTCCTTGTGGTGTTTTCAGTGCAAACGGAGAAGCAGTTCCCTTGATTGTGTTCATCACTATCTTGTATCCCGCCGTCTCCATCATTGCAACCATCGTCTCCTCGTCAAAATTTTGCAGAGTCGACAGCATCGGATAGTCTGTTGGCAAATGCACGAACGAACCTTTCATTATCTGTAAGCTCACTGCCCATGTCTTCAAGCACTGCGTGAGTTAACTCATGCCAAAACGAATTGTTGATCTCTTCCTGCGCCAACTTCTTACCGCCTGTGTGCGTGGACAACGCAATAATGCGTGACCCAAAATTGATGGCGCCTACTGCCACGTCATCAATGAGATCTTTGTGCATCTCAATCTTGTACTTCTTCTGACCAACTGTGATCTTCTTTGGTATTCTCATTACTTCTCCTTTAATTTTTAGCTAACCCATATCTACGGTGCGCTCCACCATCAGCGGCCAAAGGTATATTCGGCATGTAGCTCGGCTCCATAGTCATTTGCGCCAAGACCCAAGTCTTAGCTTCTTCCACCTCAGCATCCGGCACGACGGCGATTAACTCATCGTGCACTGTACCTGCTATGAAGTATCTTTTGGATACTCTAAGCATTCCGTCTGTCATCACAATACGCGCTAGCGCCTGTGTGACGTTGTTCGTTATCTTACCCGCATAAAGTTTGGTAGCGTCTGGCCCATAAACAAACTGGCTCCTACCGTCTTTATCCTTCTCAATCCGTAGATTGGGGTACAGAAGTTTCATTCCATTGGGCAATTCTATTTCTTCTTTTCTAAATGTCAAGCACTTATGTTTAAGTTCTTGCCCACCGTACAACGCGCGCTCAAGCATGCTATTGCACACATCCCAAAACGCAACCACTGGATACGCCGTTGAACGATAGATGTCGATGATCTTCTTGGATGCTACTGAATGTACTAAGAGTTCCCCCAACGTACAAGTGGATGGGATTTCCTCCAAGCGCTGAGCGTTCTCGTCCCGCTCCACAAACTTGTTTATGTAATCTAAATCAACGCCCAACTTTTTAGCAAAGTCTTTTTCGTACCTAACCGGCGGCGCACCGAGGAACCCTGTGAGTAACTGCGAGGCAAACGACGCCCACCCGAGGCCATATCCACAACCAAGTAACGCGCTCTTTGCTGACTGCCGAAGGTCCGGGTGAGTTTCTTTATTGAGGCCGGGAATGTTAAACATTTGTGCGCCAAACGCGGCGTAAGGGTCACCGCCATCTTTGAAGATGTTAAGCATGTCTTCGTAATCACTAAGCCACGCAAGGACACGCGGTTCAATCTGCGATAAGTCTCCAACAACCAATTGACTTTTTTCGGGAGCCATAATCGCTTTGCGTAAGAAGGAGCCACGTTTAAGGTTTTGCATGTTGATCGCAGATCCTTTCGCCGCTGACCAGCGTCCGCTTTTCGCACCGTAATATGCCAATGGAACTGGTAAACAGCCTCGCTTACTGATGTCCAAGAACCTCTGTGCACGCGTGCGTTCCGTAGTTGATTTAACTCGAAGGCGCGCTTCACAAAGTAGGGCCACGTCTTCACGTTCACCATTAAGGAGCGCTTGGAATAATGCGTCGTTTTTAGCGAGTGCGAGTGTTTTTTTGCCGGTAGTTTTACTGACTTTTGTGGGGGGCACCACTTCAAGAGATTTAAGTTTTTCTGCAAACTTTTGATTCGACGCGAGTTCAGTCTCTCCCACGCCGAGATGTTGTAACAAGTTCTCACGTTTAATCCTTTCTTCATCAATCGCTTTCACTAACATTTCATCATCAAGTATGAGCACTGGACGTGTGAACATCTTCAGCGTCATGTCAATGAGCCGAAGCTCTTTGGACGGGTAACCTTCAACAAGTCTTTTGAATATCTCCTCGCACAAATACACATCATGTTTGCAGTACTCAGCGAGTTCTCGTTCGACTTCCTCAGAAAGTTTGGCAAGCCCATTAGTATCATGAACAGCCATCCCCTTCGGAGGCAACCCGAAGTCACCGGCAAGTTTCGCGAGGGAGTTACCAACCTCCACGCCACGCAAAGCTCTCGCCATTGATAAGGAATCGAATATGAAGCAGGGTCTGGCACCGTATACCCACTCAAGGATAGCGACGTCAAACTGTGCGTTATGAGCAAGGACGGCGGTTCGTCCCCAGTCGATACCTGAAAAGAAGCTAGGTAGTTCTGATCCTGTAAGCCATCTAATTGGATCTGTGCTTCCGTATGCATGGACACAAGCTCCGAACGCAGTAAACCTTTTGTCACGAATGTACTCCTCTGTGGTCATCTTGGAGAGCGTGTAGTCCTTCTTGTCCCACCGTGTCTCGAAGTCTACTGTTAGTATGTTGTCGTATGGTTTCAATTCATTCTTTCTTTTGGAGGTGCGTCTTTGGTGTTGAGGAAATCAAAATAGTTAGACGCTGATCTTAATATATAGTACGTGTCCATGTCATTGGCGTTGAATTGAATTACTTCGGACATACCCTCAAGCAAGTGACCACTTACGATGAGCACCCCCTTCAAAGCATCTTCTCCATAACACATTGCCAAACGCATGATGCACTCCTTGAAGTGCGTCTGCTCCTCGTCCGTCATCTGCGCTACTCGGCGCTCAAGTTCTTTTTCATCCATTGCAGTGTTCTCCTTAGTTCGTCGTAGTTGTCTTCGTTGACCACAAGCGTGTGTCCACCCGCGCGTCGTATTTGGTACATGTTTTCTTCTTGAAGCGTGGTTGGTTTCTTTCCTCGGGTCTTCGCCTCGATGCCAAGGAAATGCCCCGCACAGCAAACAAGAAAGTCAGGCACTCCTGAATTTCCAAAGCCAGTGCCAATGGGCATGGCGTAGTAAACGTCTTCTTCATTGAGAATCTTTCTGATGTTCTTCTTAACTATTACTTCCGGTGTTGCCATGTTCAATCTCCACTGAGTATTTACTATATTCTTCATCAAATATTGAATTCAATCCCGCCAATAACTGATTTTTTGTAGCTTGCATTGTCCTTCCCAAAGCGGCTGCGTATCTGTAACTTATGAGAGTTCTTTCTCCAACATACTTGTCCAACTCCTCTGCGTTGTCAAAGTACTTCATGCCATCGGGTGTGGGCAACATCAACTCAGAGTTAATTAGCCACTCATACTTTTGTTGTAACTCATTGGCGGTTTCAATGCGTTTTTGCGCATTTAGCAAATTTTTGCGCATGAATTTTTCCACACACATAAATTCTTCATTCTTCTTTTCCAACTCAGCAATTCTAATGTTTGCTTTCTCCAAGTCAGCGACACGTTTGTCTCTGACGTACTGCAAAGGTTTCTCTTTCCATTGTGCTTTCATAAACTTCTCCTTGGTAGTTAAAGGTGAGGGGATAAGTAGATTGCATGCCCCTCGTCATGCCGTCAGGATAGCCACAACCCGAGCTTCTTCTTTCTCGCTAGCCAATAAGTTGTGGCACCAAAAAATGTTCGCATCTACTAGGCTTGCATCCGTTGGTTAAGTTATGAATTGGCTAGCTCGAAGTGTCTTTTAAGTAAATGCCTTGTTTGGCAAGTTGTTTCACAATCTCATGAGCAGACTTCTCACCGCAGGCGGGGAGGTTTCGCAGTCTATTAAACGTCAGGTTTTCAAACGCATCCTCAAGATCACAGTTTGGGTTCGGTCTTTCTGTAATGTACACGCCCTTGCGTGAATATGAAATCCCCTCGATTGAAAGCTTGAGGATCACATTCTTGGGACGCGTGCTGAGTAGCTCAGCAAACTCGTGTAGGTTCATTTCTTCATGCTCCGTATGTAAATTGCAAATGACGATATGGTGTCCTCCCCAAATCCTTTGAGCTTCTCAATCTCTCGCGCCACTTCTTCGATTGCTTGATTGCGAGTGATTTGCACGACTGTGTATAAATACAATTCATTGCGCAATTTTTCTTGCTCTTCATTGATTCTCTTTTGCTCACGTTCGATGCGCTCGAACTCTTCGTCTACAGGTGTCTTCATGTGTTGCGCTCCTTGAGGTATTTTTCGTAGTCGTTCATTAAAGATACTGCCGTTTTTCTGTCCCAGTTTGATGGGTAATACGCAACAACAAATTG
>Ga0214164_1001833_pt1 | contig 11647 bp, 8 predicted proteins | sample TroBogepilimnion_13_FD_153003 | JGI IMG/M metagenome (GOLD analysis project Ga0214164, IMG submission 153003) | Freshwater microbial communities from Trout Bog Lake, WI - Practice 03JUN2009 epilimnion v4 | ecosystem: Environmental > Aquatic > Freshwater > Lake > Epilimnion/Euphotic zone ...
CTTAACTGGGTAATTGCGCCGACGCTTATGTTCTTACTAGCCATTACATTTGTACCTAATCAACCTGAGTATATGGCTGGCCTAATCTTGATTGGCATTGCGCCTTGTATTGCGATGGTAATTGTTTGGAATGATATTGCTAAAGGCTCAACAGAATACGCAGCAGGATTAGTGGCATTCAACGCTTTATTTCAAGTGTTGTTCTTTAGTCTTTATGCTTACTTCTTTTTAACTATCCTTCCCCCTTATTTTGGGTTTACAGGTTCGGTGGTCAATATCACGATTAGTGATATTGCAAAGACTGTGTTCATTTACTTAGGCATTCCTTGTTTAGCTGGATTTGCTACTAGATATGCAATGCTCAAATTCGTCTCTAGGTATTGGTATCAAAATAACTTTGTGCCCAAGATTGGCAAGATGACTTTGATTGCTTTGTTATTCACGATCATTGTTATGTTTAGCTTGAAAGGTAAATTAATTCTTCAGTTGCCTATGGACGTAGTAACAATTGCGATGCCACTTCTCATTTATTTTGTAGTGATGTTCTTACTGACATTTTTGATAACAGGCAAAATGGGTATTGATTACAAGCGATGCTGCACTTTGTCATTTACGGCAGCTAGCAATAATTTTGAGTTAGCGATTGCAGTTGCCATTGCTGTGTTTGGAATTAATTCGGGTGCAGCTTTTGCTGCAGTAATTGGCCCATTAGTTGAAGTGCCGATTATGGTTGGATTAGTTTCAGTTGCTTTGAAGATTAAAGCTGATTTTTTTTAACAAGAAATATGATGATTTTTATTGTATTTATCAGTCGTTTAAACGACGCTTAAAGACCGGTTCAATCACACACTTTATCACACACAAAAATTAACCTATTGATTTAATTGATAAAATATCGGTAATTTTAATTGAAAATCCGCGTGTCGGCGGTTCGATTCCGCCCCCAGCCACCACTAATTAAGCCCACAAATGTGGGCTTTTTTTATCTCTTCAAGTTTGTAGAATTCCTACAACTTCTCACTGTGTTCAAGAGCCTCTAGAGTACCGAAAATACAAAGTGGGAATGCTTAAATCTAGTCCTACCTCTGCTCGATACTAGTTGTATCCTGTTGATGTTGTTTAAAACAACAATCCGAAACTATTGATACAGTCTTATGTACAGGAAATTATAAAATCACTAAATTTCAATTGTATGACTGTTTAGCCTAAAGTCTCAGATCGGAGATTCTTGATTTTGCGATTCTCAAATGCTCGCAAACCCAAGAAAGTTAATATCCCAATTAGAATCATGACCACAACAAAACTGCCATAAGCAATAGGCCATGGAATACCGCTCGTCATCATTGAGAACTCTGACATACCACCAATACCAGCCAAGATATTAACTGGCATAAAAACTACACTTATGATTGTTAATCGCTTGAGGTCAATATTCTGGTTAACGTTCAAGAAACCAACCGTTGCATCCATTTGGAAATTAATCTTATTAAACAAGAAGGAAGTGTGGCCATCTAACGATTCAATATCTCGCAGAATTTCACGAACATCATCATGCTGTTCGCTAGACAAAAGTCTGCCACGCATCAAGAATGACAATGCATTTCGTGTATCTAAGACGTTGCGTCGAATCCGACCATTTAAATCCTCTTCTTCAGAGATCGCGGTCAAGATTTTTGCTGCTTGATTATTGGTGATATGAGATTTGAATACTTGTTTGCCAACTTTTTCTAGGTTTGAATAAATATCTTCTAAAGCATTAGCTGAATATTCAACATCAGCTGCATATAGATCGAGTAGAACGTCTTTGGCTTCCGATACGTAACCTGCTTGGGCTCTAGCTCGAAGTCGTTGAAGTCTAAAAACAGGCAACTCTTCATTTCTGACTGAGAATAAGGTATTTCCTGTAAGTACAAATGCAACAGTAATGTTTCGAGACTCATCACTGCGGTCTAACAAGAAATCTGAATGCAAATGAACTTCACCATTATCTTCAACATAAAAACGAGCACTGGTCTCAAGGTCAGTTAAATCTTTGGGATTTGGAACATCAACACCAAAAATTTCTCTTGCCCACTCTAGTTGTTCGTCTTCAGGAGTTACTAAGTCAACCCATATGGGATTCGCCTTAGCTAGATCCTTTTTGCTATAAATTGGGATTTGGCGTAAACGACCTTCGTGTAAATCAAAAACTCTTAGTACAGTGCTTTGAACAGGCGGCTTTGATTCTGTAACTAGCTCAACACGCATATCATCAGACACATCCAATAAAACTTCGTCTCTTCGTTCATCAGCGACTAACTCCCAAACTACATTTCGTTCGCTCTCGGTAAGCACTTCTAGTGCATTCGCCACCTCTTTATTTGAAAGTTTCCCAATAAACTTTTGCAAATCAACAGCGTTTTGCTTATGAACAATCGACTCAACCAATTCTTGACGAGGCATATCTTGACGATGAACCAAACCCTCAACAAGCTTTTGTCGCGAAAGTAAGTTTCTAATGGCCATTAGTTGATTTTCTGTTTGGCTTTTATCAGTCATTGTATTAATTTCGATTAAGGGATTTTTAGCTTTGGTTGTTGCCATTGTAATTCTTTGAACTGAAAAATAGGATGTTGATTGGGAGCTATTTTCAAAATTTATTAAATGACATTTTAATAATAATTTGTAATAAATAATTCTGGGTGATGTTCTGAAAAGGTCATTAATATTCAGCTACTTTTTATCTACAACTTTTAGCGATAAATTAAATGCATATAAAAAAGCAAACGAAATATACCTCGATCAAGTAAAGCAACTTGAATTAGAAGATGAACATCTTCAAGAATGGCGTACAAAATTTTCTCAAATTAGGGGGAAGTTTAACGAGAAAAACAAGGGGAAATAACAATCTCAAAGCGTCGTTTAAACGACGGTTAAAGGCCAGTTCAATCACACACTTTCCCTTAGAAATTTCCAGTGAATTTTGCGTCATTTTTGACTTCCCTGATCATTCAGTGGAATGCTGAGCAGCCTTTTTATTGCTTATTTAAGCTGGCTATATATTCAGCCAATCTAATCATATTGCAAGTGTAGCCATATTCGTTGTCGTACCATGCAATGACTTTTACAAAGTTAGGGTCTAGCATGATGCCTGCTTCTGCATCGAAGATTGAAGCATATTTTTCACCACGAAAATCAGTAGACACAACTTTATCATTTGTAAAACCTAGTACGCCCTTTAATTCGCCACCTGTTGAAGCTCTACTCATGGCTGTGATAATTTCTTCGTAGCTTGTGTCTTTATCTAGCTCACAAGTTAAATCAACTACGGAGACATCTGAAGTGGGCACTCGAAAAGCCATCCCAGTAATTTTCTTGTTTAACCCTGGAATTACTTTGCCGACGGCTTTCGCGGCTCCAGTGGAAGATGGAATGATGTTCTCTAAGATGCCTCGCCCACCTCGCCAGTCTTTAGCGGATAACCCATCAACAGTATTTTGTGATGCAGTGGTGGCGTGCACGGTCGTCATCAAGCCACGCTTGATTCCAAAGTTATCGTTTAGCACCTTAGCAATTGGCGCTAAGGCATTGGTGGTACATGAAGCTGCAGATATGATGGCTTCATTTTGGTATGTTTGATGATTAACCCCATAAACAAAAATAGGTGTTTGGTCTTTTGCTGGAGCTGATTGCACTACCTTTTTTGCCCCCGCGGTGATGTGTTTTTGGCAAGACTCTTGGGTTAAAAATATACCTGTACATTCCAGCACAACATCTACACCCAAAGCCTTCCAATCAAGTAATGCCGGGTCTCTTTCGGAGGTGAGCCTAATCTGTTTGCCATTAATGATTAAGTTGTCATTTTCGATTAAGACCTCGCCTTTAAAGCGACCATGAACTGAATCGTATTTAAGCATGTAAGCCAAGTAGTCTGGTGTGAGCAGGTCGTTAATACCAACAACCTCAATTTTATTAAAGTCTTGAATAGCTGCTCGAAGTACCATTCGGCCAATACGCCCAAATCCATTAATTGCTAACCTAATCGCCATGATTTATTGTCCCTTATTAGCCTGTATTTCTAAGGCCGGATGCGATGCCATTAATTGAAAGTTGAATCGCAATTTTTGTATCTTCTGTTGCTTGTCCGTGCCGATACTTTTTGAGTAAAGCAATTTGTGAGTAGTTAAGTGAGTCAAGGTAAGGCAGCCGATTCTGAATGGATTTGGCTAAAACAAGATTGCTAGTCAAGCGCTTATCTGTATTCATAATCAGATTGATGGCATTGAGTGTCTTTAAATATTCACGCTCTATCTTAGAGAAAATCTCTTCTCTTAATGTTTCATCATTTACTAAGTAAGAATATTGCTTGGCGATTACTAAGTCTGTTTTTGCCAGCACCATATCAAGGTTGGCAATCAGCGTTTTAAATAGCGGCCATTCTTGATACATTTCGCGCATCAACTCTATTTTTGTAGCTTGATTCCCTGAGTTCAAGAAATCTTCAATGGCTGAGCCGACTCCGTACCAGCCTGGCAAAAGCAAACGACATTGTCCCCAAGAGAAGCCCCAAGGGATAGCACGTAAATCTTCAATTTTCTGTGTGGCTTTTCTTGAGGTTGGACGGCTCCCAATATTTAACTGCGCAATTTCATTTAAGGGTGTGGCTGAAAAGAAGTAGTCAGCAAAACCCGGCGTTTCATAAACAAGATGTCTATATGCCGTCATGGCTGAAGTTGAGAATCCTTCCATGACGATTTCGTAAGATCGTCTTTTGCGGGCAACTAATTCATCCTGCGTAAACAAGCTTGCGTCTATTGTTGCTGCGACTAATGTTTCCAAATGTGGCTTGCCTGTTTTAGCGCTGGAGTATTTGTTCGCAATAATCTCGCCTTGTTCGGTGACGCGAATTTGTCCGTTGACAGTCCCATGTGGTTGACTGAGTATCGCATCGTAAGATGGTCCACCACCCCTGCCGACAGTGCCGCCTCGACCATGAAATAGTCTTAGTTTTACTTTGGCTTGATTAAATAATTCCACAAGTGAGATCTCAGCTTTATATAACTCCCAGTTTGAAGTCAAAAATCCACCATCTTTATTACTATCCGAGTAGCCCAACATAATTTCTTGTTGATTACCTTGATGACGAATGAGATGGCGAATACCCATTAAGCTAAGCCACTCGCCCATAATCGGCGGCGCGTTTCTTAGGTCTGTAATAGTCTCGAACAATGGAACAATATTGAGATCCATTTGAATTTTGGCTGAGCCCCAAACACCCCTTAATAAACCGGTTTCTTTTTGGAGTAAGGCGACCTCTAATAAGTCGGAAAGGGTTTCTGTATGTGAAATGATGTAATGGCGAATAGCGTATTTGCCAAAAATGCTTCGGATATCTCTTGCGCTGTTCAGAATATCCATTTCAGATTGGACAAGCTCGGAATAACTTTGGAATTGCGAAAATAAAAGTCGAGGCTGTTTGAGCTCGGATAAAAGTAGTTCTACTTTCTCAGCTTCACTTAATTTAGCGTATTCAAATTCAAAACCAGCTTTAAGCAGAAGTTCGCCAATGACTTGCTCGTGCACGTCCGATGACTGCCTTAAATCAACTGTGGCAAGATGAAATTGGAATGTGCCAACCGCTTTGATGAGCTTGCCTAAACGAGGATAAATCATCTCTTCGCCCTGATTTACTCTTAATGAGCGTGCGATGACGTTTAAATCAGTCAATAATTCTTCCGCTTCTGAGTAAGGCTTGCACTCATCGTGTGCTATACCAAGTTCGCCGGTGATGACAGTTTTTGTCGCCATCACCCGCATGTATATTTTTTTTAAAGCCAAGCGATAGTATTCATCACTTCGGTGTTGAGGAAGCTGATGATCGAACTTTGTTAAGTTAATGACTTCTTCACATATATTCGCCCTGAGGGAAGAAACCGCAAGCTCTCGGCCTAGGCTATCAATCTCTTGAAGGTAGAAATTAAGCACTTTAGTAGACTGCTTATCGAAAGCTGTTGCTAATGTGCTGGAGTTAACAAATGGGTTCCCATCTCTGTCTCCGCCAATCCATGAACCCATTTGAATAAAATTTGGTAATTCGTAATCTGGCTTTTGCATTACTGCTTTAAGGTCTAGTTCGAGGTCTTGCAGTATTTCAGGAATCGCATTGAGGAACGTTTTTTCATAAAAGCTTAGAGCATTATCTATTTCATTCGAGACTGTGAGCTTGGAGAAGCGCAACATGCGGGCTTGCCACAATGCTGAAATTAAGCCTTGAATAATTAGGTCGTGACGTTTAATTTCTTTTTTTGAAGTGAGTGTGACGCGCTGAGCGAGGTGCTCGGCAATTTGATCCTCAATATCTAAAATGCTCTTTCTTTGAACTTCTGTAGGGTGTGCAGTAAGCACCGGTGAAATTAAAGCTTCTTGGAAAAACGTTTCAATCTTATCAATACTTAATTCATTTTCTAGAATTTTTGAAAGGCTGAATGAGAGCTTGCCCTCGGAAGCTTCATCTTCAGTAACTCTTGCTAATTGTTGTGCATATAAATCTTCGGCTATATTGAATAAATGAATGAAATAGCTAAATGAGCGAACGATACAAACAATTTGATCGGATGTTTGTTCATTTAAGACTCCCATAAGGCTTTCACTGGAGTTTTTCTTGCCTCTACCATTGAGACTTTCAACTTTGTACTGAACACTTTTTATGAGGTTGAATGTTTCTTCACCATCTTTTGTGAGGATTGCTTTGTCCAGTACCCTAGCAAAATAGCGTATATTTTCTTGCATCATCAATTCATAGTTGGTGCCCATATCAAACCCCATAAAAAGCTTTTGTTTGGTCAGGTATATATAAGCAACAACTAGACCAAATAGATTTTTAGTTGATATTTCGATTTTTTCTTTTTGAAGTGCATTACTAACTTGGGTGGTCCTTGATTAGCTATGTGAGCTAGATATTGCCACATCAAAAGTTCAGGATAATTTGGCACCTTTTTAGAACAAAAAGGATTCCTTGGTGCATATAGCTCTAAATGGAATCTGGAATTTTCAAAAGAGTTGATGCGAAATAGATCGGTAAAGCTTGCGCTTGAGGTTTTGAATTAGCGTAAAAGCTTCTTAGGTAAAGGTTCGCACACCAAGTATCACAATAGAGTTACGTGAAAAAGTAGCTATTTTTTCGTCCGAAATTTCAATTCAGACCTAATGCGTGGCTTTAACTCAAAAGATCTTAGATCAAGAAAGTTGACAATCCCAAATATTTAAATGATAATCATTCTCATTGAGTGAAGTCAAAAAAATCCAGAAATTTATTTTAATGCGTTTGAAAAACAAAATAAAGCTATTGATTTCTATGGCATTAATTTATTTGCCATTAATTGCTTTTGGTCATAATTTTGACTCTGAAGATGCTTTGCCTAACGAAAACTCTTCTAACGTCGAGTCTTGGAATATTGATGCTCAGTTCACGCATACTACACAATGGCATCCGACTTTTGATACGAAGTGTGATGCAAATCAATTTTACTGCATGTCTGGAAGGGCTCAGCGCAAACAAACTAATGACGCTACTATTTATTTTGGGGCTAGATTATGGAGTGACGCTGAACTCTATATCAACACTGAGGTAGATGAAGGATTCGGACTAGGAGATACTCACGGGATTGCTGGATTCTCAAGCGGGGAATCTTATAAATTAGGTAAGCCTTATCCTTATATTCGAACCCAGCGATTTTTTATTCGCCAAACAATTAACTTAGGAGGAGAGGATCAGCATCTTGATTCACTTGCTAACCAGTTAGCTGGCAACCGTCAATCTGACAACCTTATATTAACTGTTGGTAAGTTCTCATTGGTAGATATATTCGATAGTAATACTTATTCGCATGATCCAAGAAACGACTTTCTTAATTGGTCGATTGTTGATGCTGGTGCTTTTGATTACGCTGGTGACGCATGGGGTTATGTGTATGGAGTTGCAGGGGAGTTGAATAAAGGCGAATGGTCTTTTAGGGGGGCATTGGTAAATTTGTCGACTGAACCAGGTGCTGTTCATACTGATATGACCTTTAATCAATGGTCTACTGTTGGGGAGGTCGAAAAAAGATATGTTTATGAAGGTCATGAAGGAAAAATAAAGGTATTGGGATTTTTAAATCATGGCAGGATGGCAGATTATCGAGATGCCCTCGCACTTGGTGGGGTGCCAGACTTAAGCCTTGTTCGACATGAGACTTCTAAAATTGGTATAGCAATTAATCTTGAACAATCTATATCATCAAATGTTGGTCTATTTGCTCGTTTCAGTGTTAATGATGGGAAAAAAGAAACATGGGATTTCACTGATATCAATAAATCATTTTCAGTTGGGGCGTCTTTTAAAGGGGAAATATGGGGGCGCACCCTAGATAAAGTGGGCTTGGCATTAGCGAATAATGATCTCTCTGATGCAGCAAAAGATTTCTTTGAAAAGGGTGGAATGGGCGTACTTATTGGTGAAGGGCCTCATCTTAGGTACAGCTCCGAAAGAATTATGGAGGCGTACTATTCAATCCATATGAAAGATTGGTGTAATGTAACTGTTGATTATCAGTACATTCAAAATCCTGCTTATAACCCCCAAAATCAAGATATATCTATCTTTGGGGTGAGAGTGCATTTTGCAATTTAGAAAATAAGTTTCAAAAAGTTAGAAGGCTTTTAGAAGTGAAAATTTTTTATATTTTAGTTACTAATGCACCAACCATCTTTTAAGTTACTACACATCCAAATTACTCCATAAAACCTAGTTTTTTCGTCCACTCCTAAAAGTAGACTCAACTAACTTTTAATTGATACGGCAAATATGGAACAGGTCATAACCTATCTTATTTAAACGTCAAATTGTAGCCATCAAAAAAGCGCCCTTAAGGCGCCTCTTTGATCTTAACAACAAGAATTACTTGCCGACTGCTGCAATAACCTTGTCGGTAATATTAATTTTCTTGCTTGTGAATGCTGCGCCATTATACAAAATCAGGTCATAGCCTTCAGTCTGAGCAATTGAATCAATCACTTTATTAATTTGATCCTGAAATTTTTTCATTTCTTCATTTTTTCTAAGTGAGGCATCTTCATTCAATTCACGTTGTTTTCTCTCAAACTCTATTGAAAGATCTGAGATTTCTTTGGACTTAGTCTTTAAGTCAGCATCAGATAAGTTTTTAGCATCTTTATCTAAGGCACTTTGTTTATCACTGATTTTCTTTTTGGCTTGCTCAATTTGTGAAATGCGCGTTGAAAATTCGGATTGTAATTTCTTACCAATATCTAAAGCAGGCTGTGATTGCATAATTTGATTCAATTCAACGTAGCCAATTTTTAGATCTGCTGAAGCATTAAAAGAAATTAGTAAGGTAACTGCTACCAGAACTAACTTAATAAGTTTTTTCATTATTACCTCTATATTTAAATGGTTTTTTAGTGCTCTATCGTAACTTAGTCTAAGTCTATAGCGACAGATGCTTTAAACCTCATTGAATAAAATCTTTGTAAATACAAACTTTCTTGCTGTATTTACAATATCAAAAGCGCCCTAAGGCGCTTTGGGATTAACTACGAATTACTTAGCGGTTTTTTTGTGAGCTTGTTTTTTAGCATGATGTGCTTTGGCATGATGCGCTTTGGCTGGGGCAGTTTTAGCTGCTGTTTCAGTTGGAGCTGCTGGTTCGTCTGCTGCCAAAGCTGTAAAAGATACAGCCGAAAAAATACCTGCCGTTAGAATTGCTAATAATTTCTTCATTTATTGCCCCTTGTAATTAGAAATGACACTGCCCACTTATATTAACGGATTTGTAATGAATTGGGTTGACATGAGTCAATCACTTTAAACCAGCCGTCATTGTTGTGTATGTTAGGCTGATTTTATACTTGTTCTATGTCACAGCCTCGCACAATAGGTTTACCATTCAGCTAATGGAGAAAATGCCGGATCGGCAATTAAGCAACGCTTACACAAAATCCAGGATTATCTAAACAGAATATAAACCCAAACTAATTTGAAGATTAAACATGACCGAACACAATCACAGCCATACGCATCATCACCACAGCATTCCAAATGACTTCAGTAAGGCGTTTCTTATTGGCATACTATTAAATATCATCTTTGTAGCCATTGAGTCTTTTTACGGATTTAAGATTAACTCTCTAGCTTTATTGGCAGATGCAGGTCATAACTTTTCTGATGTGGTTGGACTTGTTCTTGGACTCGTTGGAGTATTCGCTGGAAAACTTAGATCAAATGATAGACATACCTACGGTTGGAAACGAGTAACCATTCTTGCCGCTTTTGCCAATTCATTACTATTGCTTGTTGCGATCGGATCATTAATATCTGAAGCCATAACGAGACTGAATAGTCCACTAGAAACTCAGGGGATGACTATCATGGCAGTAGCAGGAGTTGGCATCCTGATTAACGGAGCTACGGCCATGTTGTTTATGCACGGACGATCAAGTGATTTGAATGTTCGCGGAGCTTTTATACACATGGCTGCTGATGCATTAGTCTCAGCAGGTGTTCTTATTGCTGGAGCACTTTCCCTATGGTTTGGTTGGAGCCTGCTAGATCCAATCGTAAGTTTGTTGATTGCAGCTGTAATACTTATTAGCACATGGTCTCTGTTTCAGGAATCGCTACACCTTCTTTTTGATGGCGTTCCAAAACAGGTTGAACTGCGCAAAGTAAGAAGCTTTTTGGAGTCTCTTGAAGGAGTAACTAATGTTCACGATTTGCACATATGGGCAATGAGCACATCTCAAATAGCAATGACGGCGCATCTTGTCATGCCTAAAGGATCATCTGGAGATCATTTCTTAGAAGACATCGCCCATGAGCTACATCATAGATTTGAAATCGTGCACCCCACTATTCAAATAGAGCTAAATCAAGTTGAACACGGATGTCACTAGGGATTTAATTCCGCCCCAGCCACCACTAATTAAGCCCACAAAAGTTGGGGGGTTACGTCTAAACTTTTACTGCTTAACTTCTTGCCCGTTCATGTAAGTACTTTTGTATTTAACACTGCCATCCTTATTCCACGCAGTTTCTGTGCCCTCTTTTTTGCCATCGATGAACTCACTTTGCACGCGCATTTGCCCATTTTCATACCACTGCGTGAAGCTTCCGTGCTCGCGCCCACCTTTGTAGTTGGCTTCTAGCTTTAGCTGGCCGCTTTCATACCACTGCTTCCAAACACCATCCTCTTTATCATCTGCATAGTTAGTTTGGATATATAGCGCACCACTTGCGTACCAAAAAGTTTCGAGCCCCTGCTTTTTACCTTTCTCAATGTGCACTTCATATTTAGGCTTGCCATCAGCATAATGTTCTTTTTGAGTGCCAGTAAAATTTTTATCGTAGACTGGTTGCGCGATTGCTGTAACTGCATAAGTAATAAAAACTAGCCAGCTTAATATTGCGTTGAATATTTTCATAAAATTTTTTGTTTTATTGAGGATGTTCTTTTGATGGCAAATACACTTTTTTGTTCCACGTTAGCTCGGAACAACAAAAAAGCCACACTTGAACTGACCCATTAAAGTTGGACAGTTTAGTTAGGTTACCATAAGGGATTGATTTCGGTATTGCACCGGACTCAGTCCCTTTAATTTTTCTTTGATA
>Ga0214164_1001838_pt1 | contig 11619 bp, 17 predicted proteins | sample TroBogepilimnion_13_FD_153003 | JGI IMG/M metagenome (GOLD analysis project Ga0214164, IMG submission 153003) | Freshwater microbial communities from Trout Bog Lake, WI - Practice 03JUN2009 epilimnion v4 | ecosystem: Environmental > Aquatic > Freshwater > Lake > Epilimnion/Euphotic zone ...
GCGGTCATCGACTGCACGGGTGTATACCTCCGTGATAGGCGCGACGAGGGGGATGCCGTGGTATGCCACGCTAACCTCGACTAACGCCCGCAGCGCATCGCGCCGCACGGTTACTAGGTCGGTCATGGCGTGGGCCTCTTTTTTCCCGATGCGGTCTGCCGCAGCCTGCATCGCATGCTCCTTGGTCGGATATGCGCCGCTTCCGCCGGCTCCAATAGTTTCGGTCATGGCGTGGTGCCTCCGTTGATAACTGCGATCTTGCTGCGACATGCGCACTCGGCTGGCTTTGACCTGCACAGTCTCCAGGTTGTTGGACTGCAGACGCCCAGCATGCCCGCAGCGACGTCGTAGAACGCCTCCACCGGATCAGGCTCCGGCGGTGTCTGTGCGGCGGTGAGGGCTTCGTATTCCTTAAACAGACTCGCCACCGCCAGTGAGCGTTCGAACTTCCCCGATGCGGGTGCATTGGAACGAGCAGCTCCTCGGTAGACTGTCCACATATCCCCAACTGCGGAAATCACTGCATCCCTCAGCGCCTGGTGCGGGTCGTGGGTGGGGAGACGCTCGATGAATTCCGGGGAGACATGTGCAGTGACCTTCAGACCACCGCTCCATCCCACCAGCAGGCGAACTTCGCTGCTGTCCGCAGTGTCCACGCGCAGTCCGACGAGGTCGCCATGGTTCCACTTCCTCATGACCGAGTCCTCCGGTTGATCCACAGTTGGGCAGCCAACTTCCAGTCGCTGTGCGTCACCATCTCCAGCACGTCGAGAGCCGACCCCGAGCTTCCCTGCTTGTGCAGAGTGTGAGCGGTGTGCATCGGGATGAGCAGCTCCTCGAACAGCTGCGGATTGTTGTTGACAGGACACTCGTCCGGACGAGCCACCCACGCTGCTATCTCCCGGTCCAGCGTAGACATGTCGCCGCCCGAGAACAGGTCTCGGTGATCGACTAGACCAGTCTCGTAGGCGTTGTTGGTGTCCCTGCGGGACCACACGTGTCCGACGTAGCGATCGAGGTCTCGCTGGTAGGCGTGCATGTCGTTGGACACCTGGTAGTAGGTGCCCATGGGACATCCGATGCGTGCAGCCAGATACTCGTGCAGCACGGACATGTGCACAGCGTTGGCTCCGTACGCGCCCATCACCATGTCGTTGCTGCGGCAGCACACAGTGGTGTCCAGTGCCCCCTCGCGGATGCGCAGGTAGATGTGCGTGTTGCACGGACGGTCCCTGGCCACTGTGCCGAGGTCCATGGTCGGGTCCCACATGGAGACCACCACCTGTCGGCTGGTGGGGTTCGCTCGGAGCAGACGCACAGCTCGGTCGAGCTGGTCCGACTCCCACTCCGGATAGCTGTCCGTCCCCATCCTGGCTCCGGTGAGCTCGAAGGTCCTGCGCCAGCGATGGCCGTAGGCACCCCAGATGCTGCCGCTGCTCGGCTCTCCGAACCGAGAGGAGAAGTCCCGGACGTATCGGTCGAGCCAGACACCGTCGTCGGATCCGGCGAGCATCCACATGCTCTCGAACAGGTGGAAGAACGGGTTGGCGTCGCGGATCGGGGAGAAGAGCACCCGCTCCCACGGACGCTCGTAGACAGTGGTCATCGGCATCGGGAGGGCGCGGACTGGGCCGTCCCGACTCGGCTGGTTGTCTCCCTCTGCGCGAAGCAGTCTCATGCCCTCCACGAAGGCGTCGTTCACGTTCCTGGCTCTGATTGTGTACAAGGGTCCCTCCTCAGTAGTGTGCGACTCAGCGTGTCAGTGTGTGCAGCTGGGCATGATGGTGAGTGTGATTGCCGCGATGGCAATGGCCGAGGACAGACTGCCGACCACCGCCACCCAGGTTGTGCCGATGCCCCGGCGAGACATTCCGATCATCTGGCACAGAATGATCATCAGCGAGAGAGCAAGAATGACTGTCATGGACGCCTCCTACCTTCCGAGAGGAGCCAGCTGTCTCAGCTGGCAGTTGTGGGTCAGCAGGTAGGCTCCTGCCAGACCCATGTCCCTCACCAGGTCCTGCTCTGCCTCTCTGCACATGTCGAGAGTGGTGAACACAGGAGCCTGGCGAGAGTCTGGCATGACCACCGTCATGTGCCAGATGGCCACGTAGTACAGGGCGAACACCATGCGATCTCTCCTTACGACAGCGTAACGACGGGTCTGCGCATGGCGGGCGCCGCCGACCATCAGAGTCCGCTGCGACGGCGCTCCAGGAACCGCTGGCCGTCCTCGGCGGCAGCCTGCCAGGAGATCACGGACTCCAGGCGGTGCGACAGCTCGCCCGCACCCTTGGTCTGCTTCTCCACGACCCGCACCATGCCGGGGTGAAGCTCAGCGAGACGCCGCACAGACTCGTTGTGCACCTCGACCGTCCGGTAGTCGGACGCGCCGCCTGTGTCCTGCGTGGTTCGCTGACCCTGGGCCCAGTAGTAGCTCATGCCGATCTGACGACCGCGCCGCAGGGTCTGCAGCGCCAGGTCGAAGTCCTCGGCCACGGTCACGCGCAGGTGCTCGAGCGCAAGGAACTCGGCAGTGTCCCACATGTACACGCGGTGGATCCGCTGCTGCAGGACAAGCAGGTCCTCCGGTGTCCCCACCCCCGGTCTGTTGTTGCCCTCGCGAGGGCTGACGGACATCAGGCTGAGTCCGCGCGTCCGGCACATGGTGCTGAGCATCCACTCCAGCATCTGGTCAACCTCCGGGACGGTCGCGTCGCGCAGACGCCAGTCGTCGATGTCGCGGCGGACCAGGAACCGAATGTCGTCGTCGACCATCAGAAAGTAGTCGTGGCCACGACTGCGAGCGTCCTGCGCGCACCACTGCCGGGTCTCCCCGATGCGGAAGCTGTCCGGGAGTCCGACGCAGCCGGGGACAGGCTCGTTCCACTCCTCGAGAAGCCGACCGTTGTAGAGGTCGAACTGGCTCTCGGGCACCACGACGGTGGTCATCTCGAGGCGAGCGTCGCTGAGCTGCTCGAGGACGCCAAGGCGCTCTGGCCGGGAGCGGGAGGGAACGTAGATGGGGATGTCTGTGATCACTGCGATGCACTCTCTGCTAGAAGGGCTACTGCGGACATGAAGATGGCCACCACGACCATGATCAGTATCGCCAGGATGTTGGCGGGTCTCACGAGAGAAGACCCATGATCACTCGCTCGATGCCCTCAGCGACGCTGATGCTGGCAGGAGCGGTGAGGGTCTCCAGAAGCGACGGGTCGCCAACTCGGTACATGACGCCGACCGGACGGTCGGACTTCGGCACGATCTCCAGCTCTGGTGTCGGGACGCAGAGCAGTCTGGCCGCCACCGACACAGCCTGCGTCGTCACTTCGCGCATGCTGGTGGGCACGCCAGTGCACAGATTGAGCGTGGTGCCGGGCGGCACAGCGGTGCAGGTCTCGTAGACCATCCGACAGATGTCGTCCATGTGGATCCAGTCCCGAGTCTGGTGCCCGTCGCCCCACACCTCGATGCTCTGCGTGCCGACGCCAGTCCGCATCACTGTGGTGAGAGCTCGCAGGCAGATGGCCGTCATCGGATACTCGTCGCCCTGGTCCTCGGCGTATCCGGAGAACGGGCGATACACCACGTGGCTGACGCCAGCACGCTGGGCGGCCAGCATGCCGACATACTCGCCGGTCATCTTGGCCCAGCCGTAGGACAGGTCGGGCATGCCGATCCAGTCGTGGCCGGAGAGATCAAGGTCGCTCTCACCCATGCGAAGTCTCTCGCTCATGTCCTGCATCAGGACTGGGTATGCCGCCGAGCTGGAGAAGTAGACCACCCGCCCTGGTCGGTACTCGGCAGCCCACTGCCACATGGCAGCGTCTATGCTCAGGTCGTCCGCAACCTGCAGCGGCTGCTGCTCGATGGTGAGCCGACCGCCAACCACTGCTGCCAGGTGCAGCACCAGGTCGAAGGTCTGCTCCTCGCCGCCCAGGCAGTTGTCCCGGAAGAGACCACGGCAGTCCTCCTGGTACAGAGTGTACCGACCGCTGCTCTCGGGATCGTACCCGTCGAACCAGCCGTCGCTCGGGTGGATGCCGCCGCCGCCCTCCACCATGGAGTCGATGCCGACTACTGTGTGTCCGCGGTCGAGGAAGTGTCGGGTCATGTGCCGACCGACCAGACCGCAGCCGCCTGTGATGAGAACTCTCACTTACTGATCTCCCGTGTAGTCGATGATGATGTCTGCCAGCCGACACTCGACGGCAGCTCGATGGGCATGGTTGTTGTACCATCGGTTGAGGCCAGACGGATGTGGTATCATGGTCCAGCGGCGGAGGGGCGACCACTCGAGAGGCGTCAGCAGCGGCTCGTCCAGTATCCTGGTGCAGCCGACCGCGTCCACGCCGAGCAGGACGACGGTCCTGTCGGCCAGCTCCTGTGCCAGCTCCGCGCCACGAGCCATGGCCCGACGACGGTCCCACTCCCCGATGCACAGGTTGCGGCGGTCCGTCATCTCGATCCACTCCTCCTGCGAGATGCCAGTGCCGGCCGTGGCCATGAGCCACAGCCGGTGTCCGGTGCATCCGTCAGGCTGGGGCCAGAGCGCCCTCGCCGGGTCGTCCGACAGGGGATTGGTCATGCCTATGAAGACTGGTCTCTCCAACACTGCCACCTCTCGTCCAATAGGGCGCAGCACCGTGCCCGCCCGTTGGGACAGTATAGCCGGCAGCGGCTGTCCAGACTAGGCGTCGGCGGGGTTGGACACTACGCGAAGGGCGCGGTCTGCTCCTGTGGACACAGTGACGCGGATGTCGTGGTCCATGATGATGCAGCCGTCCGACGCAGTGTGGTCGCGAGAGGCTGTGTCGCCGTGCATCAGGAAGCCGTCGCGACCGCGGTCGTCGGTGCCGGACACAGGGGTGAGTCGCATGGAGATCGGCCCGCAGTGGGGGTGCACGAACGCCTCCCCGATGTGGTACATGCCGACCGGGATCGGCCCGACGCTGGGGACGTACTGGTCGTCCGGGTTGTTCACTCCCTCTCCGTGCCCTGCGTATCCGACACCGACGACTGCTCCGGTGCTGTCTCGCAGCTCTCCGGTGGACTGTATGTATGTGTACGCCATCTGTAGTCTCCCGCTGCTATGGCCTGCCTGAGTGCGGCCAGATCCTCCTCTGAGAGGAGAATTGTGCTGTAGACCAGATCGTCCGGCCACTGGCCCAGACGTCCGACCCAGATGACCTGCCTCCCGCTCCGGAGAGCGCACATGCCGCTCAGCATGAGAGGATGCACCTCAAGGCAGAGAGACTTGGGAATCACCACATCTCCCATGCGCGGCGGACCGGCGGAGTGTAGGGTGCACCCTCCTGCGCCCTCGCCACAGCCGCTGCTGACTCGTCGTCCGGCGGACGAAGCGTCATGAGGATGTCCGGATCGGGGAGGTTGTCCGTGTTCTGTCCGTGAGAGTCGCAGTTGCGGCAGAGAGCGATGTCCCTGCGCCGGACCATCAGCTGGCGGCGAGCAGCCACCATTGGCTCTCCGTCCCAGACCGCAGCCAGCTGGCCGCCCAGCACCGATCCGCACTTGTAGACTCCGCGCCAGTCGTCGGAGCACAGGGCGACGTTTCCGTCCCAGCGGACGGCCAGCTCGCGGAACGGACGAGGACACCTGACGTCCATGTACTCGTAGGACAGCTGTCCAGCGACGCCAGCCATGTTCCTTCGCCGAGTCTCGTAGGTGCCTGTGGAGCCAGGAGGGCTCCTGAAGGTGAGGATCCTCATCGGGGGTCGGATGCGCTTGCTGCTCGCCCCCATGCCCACACCTGGGTTCTCCTGCACGCGGATGCCCTCTCGAGTCAGCACTCGCCGGATGTCCAGAGCCGCGCGCACGATGCGCTCATCGTGCTCCGTGATGGTGATGCAGTTGACCCCGGCACCGAACAGCTCGATCAGCCGAGTCAGCATGCCTGGCTGCTCCGTCATCCCCATACCCGATGTGAGAAGGTAGATCGGGATGGAGCGGTGGTCGGCCCGCATCAGACGGACCATCTCGACGAGCCTCGGGTGCATCAGAGGCTCGCCTCTGCCGGATATCTCGATGCGAGTGTCGGTCCACCCGAGGCACCGGATCTGGGCCACGATGTGCACCGCGTCCTCCACCCGCATGGTCCGGATGTCAGACGCGGATCCGCTGTCCAGTCCCTGGTGGCGGATGCCGGCCACAGCGCAGCTGGGGCACCGCCACAGACATCCCTCGACCGGCTCTATCTGGACCACAGCGGGGGGATACTGTCCCGAGAAGTGGTTGGTGACTCGGTCGTAGAACGCCAGCTTCTCCTCGCTGGCACGCTCTGCTCGCCACGAGGGTCCGTAGTGAGACCTGACTGGGACGAACACGTCTCGCCTCGGCTGCCACTGCCAGTCCAGCTTCGGCTGCCACACACGATCCTGAGTGGGATCCCGCTCCCTCCACCTCCGACCGGGGTGCTTTGGCGGCCGAGTCACGGATAGGTGCCCCGAGGACGCCCCTCTCCAAGACGCGCTCGCTCATACTTGTCGAACTCACACAGTGTGTGCTCGGCCTCGCGCATCTCCCACGCAGGCCACCGCTCGTCGCCCTGCGGCCAGTACATGGTGCTCTGCGACAGCTCCAGCATTCTGCGGATCTCGTCGACCCACGGATGGGACCGACGGGCGAAGAACAGGTCTCGGTTGTGCACTCGGTTGAGACCGCGCATTGCTCCCGGTCCTGCGTTGGCCCAGGTCATGATGTCCGGAGCCTTGTCCAGAAGTCCAGTGTGGCGCAGGTCCGAGACCACCTCGTAGGCAGTGAACTGGCCCTGGTGCGCGAACTGGCAGAGCCATGTCCACACATCCTCCATTCGGATGCTGCCTCTGTGGGAGAGCATGTGCAGAGCCATGGCGTAGTCGCCCATGACCACTGGGCCGTGTCCCGGCGAGGTGAAGGTGGCTGCTCCCCCGACGTAGTTGCGGATGCACTCGAAGACACCAGACAGCTTGTCCATGCCGTTCGGCGTCTTTATGATGTACGCTCCGGTGACCCATGGTCCTCCGGGGATCTCGGTGACGAGGTTGCTGTGCAGCCGACGAAGCTCGCTCTCGTTGCGCAGGTCTGCTGCCAGCTTCCTGACAGTGGTGTCCCTCATCATGACGTCCCAGCTCTCGCGGCGATTGAGCCAGCGGAGAGCCACAGTCAGGAGGAGCACATCGGGGGAGTGTGGCATCTGGTCCGTCAGCTTGCGCAGAGCAACGGTGGTTGCGTCGAGCTCTCGGTAGATGTTGGTGAACCTGTAGTGTCCGAGGATCGGGTCGTCGGTCCACGGCCATGGCTGACCCTCGGACCGCTTGATGTAGATGTGGTGGCGCTTGCGCGCGAAGGCGAAGAACATCGCTGCTCTGCGCAGAAAATCCTGGTCGGCCACTCGATCTCTCCTCGATGGTGACTAGCGATGGGGGTCCGGCCGTCGCACACGACCGGACCCCCGCCTCCCGCCAGAGAGGAGCAGACTATGTATCAGCCCGTCTGCCATGGGCGATCAGCCGGAGTGGGGACACACACACCCCGGCGATGTCGGGACTACTCGGCCGCAGCGGCCTCAGCAGCCTCAGTCTTCGGAGCCTTCGGAGCCTTCTCGGCCTTCGGCGTGCCGCCGCGCAGCTCGATGAAGCCCTTGCTCACGTCCCAGCTCACGTCGGCGGCCCACACGCCAGCCTTCAGAGCGGCCTCAACGGTCATGCCGTCGACGTACTGAGCGAAGCGCTCATGGCCCTTGGAGCCGACCTTCTTCGGGTTGTTGTCGGCGCCATACTGCTTGCCCGACTTGTCGAACAGCATGTGGATGGTCGCGTCGGTCGCGGTGCCGCGCGGACCAGCAGACTTCTTCTCGCCAGCCGGCTTCTCGGCGTGGACCTTCGGAGCAGCTTCTTTCTTCGCCATTGTCGTATTCCTTCTGTCGCGAGACACCTGCTCGCACACTCTCGATGGGTCAGTCAGTGCAGGGCTGGCTGCATCCAGCAGCGCATCCCACAGCAGTCCGGCAGTTCTGGCCATCACGGCTCGACACTCACGCACAGCCCCCTGGCGGAGGATCTGCAGATCGAGCTCCGGAAGGGTGACCTGAGCCAGATCAGCAGCAGCTGCCCACTCGTAGGCACCATACTCGCTGATGATGGACTCAGGACCATCCAGGATCGCGTCGCCATACTGAGTCAGAGGATGGAGCCACGCATGAGTCCGTGACTCATGGCTCCAAACGTCGCCCCAGCCCGCTCTTGTGACTACCAGACAGACCACACTGACACTCCCAACTCACACAGTTTACACCAGGCAGCTGCGAGAGTAAACCCCTCTGCAGCAACTTTTCTTAGCTCAGACGTCATAACTCTTGGAGCTTCTGGGAGATATGATGCAGAGCTCCTCCTTGGCTCTCGTGGCTCCGACATACCAGACGCGAGCCTCGTCGTCCGGAGCACCAAGAGACTCCTCGTAGGTGCGCGGAGCCATGTCTCTGATCATGATCACCCGATCCGCCTCACCGCCCTTGCTCGCGTGGATGGTGTCCACTCGAACACGCGGAGCTACAGAGAACCGCTCCCCGTTGCGCCTGCACCTGAGCATGTACATGCGATCCTCGGGAGATATCCTGTCGAGAGCCTCGTGCCAGATGCCCTCGGCCGTCAGACCCTCCCGCTCCCGCAGCCACTGCATGCTGACTGGAGCATCATCCTCGTAGCCCCTGAGACTCTTGTTGCCTCGCTTGATCCCTCGGCCTGTGGTGATCAGGTCGAGTGCTCGTCGGGCCTCTGCCACCGAGACAGACGCGCCACTGCGCATGCGCTCCCACGCGACGATCCCGTCGAGGTAGGTCTGGCGCACAGACGGATGGCCATGGTGCATGTAGAGCACACCGGCGGACCGCATGCTGCGCATGACGTCGGTCAGAAGATACTGGTTCCGGGCGAGAACCAGCACGCTGGGTCCCGACCAGTCAGCGTCCCGCACGTCGCTCATGCGAGTCACCAGACCGGGGGTGGGGCGCGGGCGCCACACCTTCTCCCGACGTCTCCGCACCCGCTGGATGACTCTTGCAGCCTCAGCCTGCACCCTCTCGGGAACGCGCCACGACTGGTCCAGTACCTCCACGCTGCCCTCCAGGTCGAGCAGGGTGTCCACGTCTGCTCCTGCCCACCTGTAGATGGCCTGGTCGTCGTCACCCGCCACGATCACTCGCCGACAGCTCCTCGCCAGAATGGCGATGACCATCCACTGAATGTGGCTGAGATCCTGCGCCTCGTCCACGACGAGGATTTCGAGAGATGGCCCGTCCCCACGAGCAACGAACTCCTCGAGCACGTCTGTGTAGTCCGTGAGGCCCTGGGCCTCCTTGAACGACCTGAGGGCTCTGGAGAACCTGTCCACCACTGTCCAGTCGATGTCGTCGTGGCCCTCCTCGTACTGCTGGCGCAGTGGGATCTGGCGGATCCGCGCGAGGTTGTCCATGAAGAGCATGCGATCACCGCGGTCGTACCCCGAGTACGATCCGTCGTCCTGCGAGAAGCGTCCGGTGATCCTCTCCCCGACGCGGTCGGCGAACTCCTGGAGGCGGTCGCCGTCCAGGAGCTCTCGCGATGACACGCCGATGTGCCTCATGCACAGGCTGTGCAGTGTGCGGAACCAGGGAAGCTGGCTTCGACTCAGGCCGTGAAGGTCACGCATCCGGTCCTGAGCCTCGTAGGCACCACGTCTGGTGAAGGTGGTGTAGCCGATCCGGTCGGGCGGTGTGCCGCTGGCGATCTCCTCCGCCACAATCCGGATCAGCCTGGTGGTCTTTCCAGTCCCTGGCGGTCCGAGGATGATCTCCGGCCTCGGATCGATCTGGACTGTCATGCAGCTACCTCCGGTTCCATGGGGTGAACTTCTCGAGCACATCGGGGGTGAGCTTTTGCCAGTCCCCGTCGAAGCAGATGCATCGGTCGTCGATGGTCAGAAACGCCGACGGCTTGGCTGTCGGGAAGCTGAACTCGAGGTGCCGAACCATGCCGCTGCGCGGACGATTGTCGTGCAGCCACGCGGCCATCGCCTCGATCCCTCCCGGTGCAGAGGACCGCGCCGAGAAGATCTGCAGGTCGTATGACAGGGTGGCCATCGACGCCCACTCCCAGAAGCCGTCGGTCGGCTGGTCGGGAATGGACGTGGCTCCCTGCCACCCGGAGGTGTAGCTGTGCACAACTCCGTCGAAGTCGAGAAGAAGAATGGGCTTGCTCAATTGACGGGCTCCTCTGCTGGCGGAAGCATCTCCCCGCCCTGAAGGACAGAGAGAAGGTCCTGGATCTCGGCGGCCATGGCCTCGAGAACTGCGGGCTGCTCCTGGGCCTCGACCATCTTGCGAAGAGCGATGGCCGCACCGCAGAAGAACGCAGTCTTCATGGAGGTGCGCTGGTTGATGGGAGCTCCAGCGGGGAGGGCCATGCTGGACCAGACTGCCCAGTCTTGGAGTAGAGTGCTCACTTGGTCCTCCAGAAGCGAACGCCGCGAACTGGCTTGACGACGCGGCGAGTGCCCGTGACGAGACCATCCTCGACGATCTCCTCGTCGACCTCCATCTCCACGACTACCCGACGCCACTCGAAGTCGCAGGCGGGATACCGCTCCTTGACCTTGGCGATCTGAGCTGCCGGGTTCTTCATCTCCTTGGGAACGAAGAAGCTGGCGTACTGCGTGCGCTCCACCTCGTCGCCGTCCTCGTCCAGCTCCACGGTCCTGCGAGGCTCCGGGAGCTTGTCCCAGGGGTAGGTCTCGTGGTTGTTGCGGGTGGCGGGACCAATGGGAACGCCCCAGTCGATCTCGTAGTTGCTGCCTGACATGTGAACTCCTGTTATAGCGTCGACGGTGCGATTATAGCTGGGAGCTAGCAGACGCGCTAGCCCTCGGGGCGGCCACCAGCGCGCTGGATAGCCCGATACACGTGGCGGCACCCATACACGTCCGCGAGTGCGTCGTGAGCGCCCTGCATGCGCTTGCCTGTGGCCCAGTGGTATGCCTCGGCCAGCTTGGGGTTCTTGAGGCCACCCTGTCGGCCGGGTATCCCGACGAGCTGGCGAGACTCCACCATGGTGCAGTAGATCTCAGGAAGAACAGGCTGCGGCTCTCCTAGGTCCATGGCCATGCGGCTGATGATGCCCACGTCGAACGGGATGTTGTGTCCGACCATCATGGTCGAGGACGACCACATTCGGCGAAGCATGTTGTACACACTCTGCGGCGGCTGTCCGCAGCTGTCGACCAGCTGGTCGGTGATCCCGCACAGCTCGGTGATGCGGGGGTCGATGCGCACTCGGTCTGCGCGAGTGGTCCACCTGTCCTGCCGGAGGACGGCGGAGACAGCTGCCACGATCTTGCCGCCGTCAGTCTCGAGGACCGCCGCGACCTGGGCGCATGCCGGCTGCCTGGGGTGGTCCCATCCGAGCTCGAAGTGATAGTAGTCAGTCGTCTCTGTGTCCAGATACATTCTCATCGTGACTGCTCCTGCCTTCCCTGCACACAGACGTAGCTGTTCCCGCCAGTCGGGACGAAGGATGCACCACGCGATGTGCACCCAGCCATGGCGTCGTTGTAGCTTCTGTAGCTGCTGTCCACCATGCTGGTGCA
>Ga0214164_1001839_pt1 | contig 11612 bp, 7 predicted proteins | sample TroBogepilimnion_13_FD_153003 | JGI IMG/M metagenome (GOLD analysis project Ga0214164, IMG submission 153003) | Freshwater microbial communities from Trout Bog Lake, WI - Practice 03JUN2009 epilimnion v4 | ecosystem: Environmental > Aquatic > Freshwater > Lake > Epilimnion/Euphotic zone ...
AATAACTGCTAAAACTAATCGAAGTAATTTATCAAGGCTACCCATATTTTTTTTCATAATCAACAGAATTAAGTTATTTTCTTTATCAAAGATAGGGGATGTAGAATGGATAGAGGGTAACAAAAGTTACAAAGAATGAAGGAGATAGGTTTTTATTTAAACGCAAAGACGCTTCGCTTTAATTGAAAACTGAAAATATTTAAACACAAAAGACACAAAAGATTATTTAACCACAAAGGCACAAAGGAAAATCACAAAGAACACAAAGACGCTTCGCTTGAATTGACAACTGAAAACTGAAAACTTTTTAACCACGAAGAGCACAAAGACGCTTCGCTTAAACTGACAACCGACAACTGACAACTGACAACTGACAACTAATCAAGAAACACCTTCCACTATCAACTTAGCCGTTTTATGACTCGCTCCTACTCCGCCTAGTTTTTGTTCTAATTGGTCGTATTTAGCAAGTAACGAACTTCGATGTTTTTGGTCTAAAATCTTAGTTAATTCTGCTTTAATTCTATTCGGATTGCAATCGTCTTGGATTAATTCGGTGACCACTTCTTCATCCATGATTAAATTGACCAGAGAAATGTATTTTAGTGTAATAATACGTTTGGCAATTTGATAGGAAATCCAGCTTCCTTTATAACATACTACTTCGGGCACTTTAAACAAAGCCGTTTCCAGCGTTGCCGTTCCAGAAGTAACTAAAGCCGCCGTAGCATTGGATAATAAATCATAGGTTTTATTGGAAATAAACTTGATATTTTTCCCTTTTAGAAAAGGCTCATAAAAAGAATAGTCTTGACTAGGAGCTCCCGCAATGACAAACTGATAGTTTGGAAAATCATTGACCACACTCAACATTAAACTAAGCATCACCGCTATTTCTTGTTTACGACTACCGGGAAGAATGGCAATAATAGGTTTGTCATCAAGATTGTTTTCTATTCTAAAAGAAAGAGCATCGGTTGTTGCTCTATTGTGAATAGCATCAATTAAGGGATGGCCCACAAATTCCACTGGAAAATGATGTTTCTTTTCGTAAAAATCTTTTTCAAAAGGAAGAATGACATAGAGTTTGTCAAAATCGCGTTTAATGGCTTTGATTCTATTTTCTTTCCATGCCCAAATTTGAGGAGAAATATAGTAGTGTGTTTTGATTCCTTTTTGTTTTGCCCATTTGGCAATGCGCATATTAAATCCGGGATAATCAATAAATATAATCACATCCGGTTGAAATTGTTCGATATCCGCTTTGCAGATTTTAATATTATTAAGGATGGTTTTTAAATTAGAAACCACTTCGGCAAAACCCATAAATGCCAATTCGCGATAATGTTTTACTAAAGTACCGCCGGCATTTTGCATTAAATCACCACCCCAAAAACGAATATCAGCCTTGGCATCTTCTTGAAACAATGCTTTCATTAAATTGGAGCCGTGCAAATCTCCTGATGCTTCACCAGCTATAATGTAATATTTCATAGTTACATAAACAATGTTAGTAGTGCTAAAACAATAGTGGCCAAAACAATTCCTCGTGCCATTAATTCCTTTTTATAATGAAGTAAAATAAAGAACACTATTAAATTCAAAATAGCCCCAAGGGTCATCACTTTACCAATAATACCTTCTTGTCGTATCAATTGAAAATCAGCAAACGTATGGTATTTTGTTAAAGAAATAAGAATAACATACGTCCCGAGAATATCCGCAACAATGCCAATTAAAAAGCCAATAAGCAAATCTGTTTTTTTCATTATATTTAAAATTTAATATCTAAAATTTAATATTTTCTATTAAAACTCCCAAGTATTTAATGTTTGTATGGCATGGTGCGCTGTTAAATCAAACTGAACAGGAACAATGGAAATATAATGATGCGCTAATGCCCATTCGTCAGTATCCTCGCCTTTGTCTAAGTTTACAAATTCGCCCGTTAGCCAATAATATTCTCTTCCAAAAGGAGTGACCCGCTTGTCAAATTTTTCCTGCCACATGGCTTTGGCTTGACGGCATATTTTGATTCCTTTGATTTCATTGGTTTTCAATTTCGGGAAGTTTACATTCAAAATGGTGCCGTCGGGCAATCCATTTTCTAAAACTTGCTCAGCAATTGTTTTTATAAAAGGTTTGATGGGTTCAAAATCGGCATTCCAATTATAATCTAATAAGGAAAATCCTATAGCAGGGATTCCTTCAATTCCTGCTTCTACAGCAGCACTCATCGTTCCAGAATAAATGACATTAATGGAAGAATTAGAACCATGATTGATGCCCGAAACGCACAAATCAGGTTTTCTTTTTAATACTTCATTCACTGCCATTTTAACACAATCAACAGGAGTTCCAGAACAACTGTATTCTTTGATGATGGCATTATCGGCAGAAACTTTATTCAAATGCAGTGTGTTATTTATAGTGATAGCATGTCCCATAGCACTTTGCGGACTATCGGGAGCTACAACAACTACTTCGCCCAATTCACTCATAACAGCAATTAAGGCGCGAATTCCAGGCGCAGAAATACCATCGTCATTGGTAATAAGAATTAAAGGTTTCTTTGACATTTTGACTTTTATATTAGTGTAACAAAAGTAATTATTTTGAGACTTATTCCGTTACAAATTAGATAACTTTGAACCAAGATTCTGTTTTTAACAAAAAATTATACGCAGGAACTATTTTGTGGTATGGTTTTTTATGTATTTTAGTCAAAAATTAATGAATACAATAATTCTATTTATGAAAAGACATTATAAAATTGTACTTCTGGTACTAGCTCTTTCTGTTGGTCTTTGGAGTTTTATTCCAAAAGCTAAAAATGATCCTGAAAAAGACAAACTATTGCTTGAGTTACTTACTTATGTAATTGAGAAAGGACATTATAATCCTGCCGCAATTGATGATAATTTTTCTAAAGGAATTTATAAAGATTACATCACGGCTTTAGACCCATCTAAACGATTCTTTTTGCAATCGGATATGGATGAGTTTTCAAAATATGAAACTTTAATTGACGATGAAATTAAAGCCAAAGACCTTACTTTCTTTGATTTGACCTATAGTCGTATGGTACAAAGAATGAACGAATGTAGAAGTTATTACAAACTGGCTTTGGATAAACCTATTGATTATACAGTAAATGAAGAAATCAATACGGATTATGAAAAAGCACCCTATTGTAAAACGGTTGATGAACTAAAAGAGCGTTGGAGAAAACAAGTAAAATTGTCAACCTTAGCATCTTTAGTTGAAAAACAAAAATTGCAAGACGATTTATTAAAAAATAAATTAAAGTCTCCTGGTGAAAAAATAAAAGAGTATAAATTGAAAATGGGCGATAAATTGACTCCAGAATTGGAAGCAAAATTTAAAGCTAGTCTTGAAAAAACGGATACTTTAACTCCTAAAACGTATACGCAATTAGAAAAAGAAACTAGAGCTTCCAGCTTAAAATCTCTTGATGATAATTTTAATTTTATTCAAAAAGAATTGAGTAGAGAAGATTGGTTTTCTGTTTTTGTAAATGCTATTGCTACACGCTTTGATCCACATACTTCTTATTTTGCTCCCGATGAAAAAGAGCGTTTTGATGTGAGTATGAGTGGAAAACTAGAAGGTATTGGCGCTCGTCTTCAAAAGAAAAATGATTTAACTGAAATCACCGAATTAATTTCGGGAGGACCTGCTTGGCGAGAAAAAGAATTGGAAGCTGGCGATGTTGTATTAAAAGTTGCACAAGGAGATAGCGAACCCGTTGATGTAGTCGGTATGCGATTGGATGATGTAGTTAAAAAAATAAAAGGACCTAAAGGAACGGAAGTACGACTGACTGTTAAAAAAACAGATGGTTCTATAAAAGTTATTTCTATTATTAGAGATGAAGTAGAAATAGAAGAAACGTATGCAAAATCAAGTATTGTTGAAAAAAATGGTTTAAAATATGGTGTTATTTATTTACCAAAATTCTATATTGATTTTGAAAATAAAGACAGTCGTGATGCTGGAAAAGATATTGCTATTGAAGTGGAACGTTTGAAAAAAGAAAACGTACAAGGTATCATTATGGACGTTAGAGATAACGGAGGTGGTTCTTTAAAAACTGTTGTAGATATTGGTGGTTTATTTATTGAACAAGGACCAATTGTACAAATAAAATCGGCTGCAGGAAAAAAAGAAGTGCTTTATGATAAAGATCCAAAAGTAGAATGGGATGGTCCTTTAGTAATCATGACTAATGAGTTTTCAGCTTCTGCATCAGAAATTTTAGCTGCGGCTATGCAAGATTACAAACGTGCCGTTATTATTGGTAGCAAACAAACCTATGGTAAAGGAACGGTTCAAAATGTTATTGATTTGAATCAATTTGTGAGAGGAAATACGTTGGGTGACTTAGGAGCTTTAAAAACTACTACTCAAAAATTCTATAGAATTAATGGTGGTTCCACACAATTAGAAGGCGTAAAAAGTGATATTGTGATGCCTGATAGTTATGCGTATTTAAAAATGGGAGAACGTGATGTAGACAACGCAATGCCATGGGATAAAATAGATGCTGCTGATTATAAAGTGTGGGACAAACAAACCAATTTTAGTACTGCCATTGCTAACAGCAAAAAGCGTTTGGAAAACAATCCACAATTGAAACTGATTGATGAAAATGCAAAATGGAGAGAAGCTAGAAACAAAGAGAATGTGTATAGTTTGCAAATGGATAAATTCAAACAAGAACAAAAACAACTTGAAGATACTGGCAAAAAATACAAATCGATCACCGATTATACTAATAATTTAAAATTCAAATCACTTCCGTATGAAGAAGAGCAAATGAAAGCAGATGTTACTTTAAAAGAAAAACGTGACAGATGGCACGAAAGTTTGGCTAAAGACATCTACGTAGAAGAAGCGTTACATGTTTTAGACGATTTACAATCGGGTGGTGGAAAAAAAGAATTGACTTCAAAAGTTAAAAAGGAAAAAGCGGTAAAATCGTAATTCCATTTATCTTAATCATAAAAAAAGCTCCAAAGTATTTCAACTTTGGAGCTTTTATTTTAACCGAAATAGAGATTTTATTATCGTAATTTATTTAATTTCTTTTGGGCTTTATCTAAATCTTCTTGTGCTTCTTTAATTTTCAATTGTTGTTTGGTAATCGCAACATTACCTTCTTCTATTTCTATCGGAGAAAGCTTCCCTTTTGATAGTTTTTTTTCGAATTTTAGTTGCATTTTATCAAATTCTTTCTGCTCCTTTTCTACTCTTTTTTGGTATTTTTCAATATCCTCTTGAGCTTCTTCAATTCGTCTTTGCTCTTTTTCAATTTTGTCTTGCTCTTTCTCTGCTTTTCGTTCTGCTTTTTTAGCTTCTTTTTGAGCTCTCTCGGCTTTTTTTATTTGTTCTTCAGCTTCTTCTTGTCTTTTTAAAGCTTGTTTATCATCTTTCAATTGTTGTTCCAATCTTTGTTTTTCTAATGTAATGTCCTTAGATTTTGTAGTGTCTAAAACTTGAGTTTGAGGAGCATCTTGAGCAAAAAAGTTTTGAAAACTTAGTAGAAGAATTGCTATCAATAATAATTTCATTTTCATAATTAATTTAGTTTAAGGGATAAAATTGTGTCTAGTAATTTAATGTATAAAACTAGAAAAAATAGTTTAGCTTGGAAAATACTTTGTTGTCTAATCTTTTCTACAATTTAATTTTTAATATAAAAGAGATAAGAAATGGAAATAGTGAAAGAATATTTTTTACAGAAAAACGCACCAATGAGAATTGATGCGTTTTGATATTTAAGGTTTTACAGGTGCAGGAGTTGGTGTTGGTTCTACATATTCCGTTTCCTTTAAATCTTCCGATTGTTTGCCTATTTTTACTTTCGGATTGTCTTTCGTTCCCGTTATAGTAAGTGGTATACCGATGATTCCTAATGGTGGTAATCCCAATCGCATCTTAATATTTAATCCACCATCAAAACTCGTTGTTCCTTCAATTCTAGGACGGAACCCAGCCACTTTAAACTTAAATCTTTCTATTGTGATGATGTTATTTTTAATAGTAGTCTTTATATCAACCTCAGATAGATTTGGATTTTTCATTGCGTCTTTTCCTGTTTTCTTACTTACAGCACCAAACATTTTGAAACCTTTCATTTTTACGTCTTTAACAGAAAGTACTCCACCTCCAGTTAATGAAGGATAAATGGGTTGCATACCACCATTCAGTTTTCCAGCTACTTTATAATCTAAAGAAACTATTCCTGATGCATTTTCGGCAGCCGATGCCATTTCACGGAACATTTTAATTTCGTTGTAGGCACGTTTTACGTCAAATTCTTTAGCAAGTACTTTGAAATTAAAAAAGGCTCTGTCTGCAGCTTCGCTTCCATAAACAATGTCCATATTTACATTCGAACCAATAATATCAAATCCTGATTTGTTGAGCATCAACTTACCATTTTTAATAACTACATTTCCTTTTAGATTTTGGATTTTCAATTCATCAAAATCTACTTTTTGTGCGTTACAATTGAATTGTAAATCAAAATTAGAAGGGATTACAACTACTCCAGTTGGCGCAGTAGTCATAGGCGTCGATGTTACAGGAATGGTCCCTGCAACAGCATTTGCTGTAGCTTGATTTTTGGCAGAATTAGCCATAAACTCATCTACATTGATATAACCAGCATCCAAATTGAAATTCCCTTTTAATACCCCATTTTTAGACAATACAAAATCAATTACATTCTGCATATACCCATTCATCTTAAAATCAGATTGACCATAAGTAGCAGAAAAATTATTGAAAGTCATCTTATCTTGATTGAACGTAAATTCACCTTCTCTAATCAAAAATGGTTTAGGAAGAAATTCAGAGGTTGTGCTAATATTTTTAAGGATTAATGTTCCTTTGTTATTCAAATTTTTATAATTGCCTTTCATTGCGTCGGCCTGTGTTCCTTGAAAAGCAACATCAGCTTTAATGTATCCTTGAATATCCAATCCTTGTTTAGAAAATACTTTATATATTTTAGCTAAATCAAGTTCTCCTTTCGCTTTTATATCATATTTTACATTCTCTAAATTTTCAAGATTGGCAGTAACCGAAATAGGACTTCCTTCAAAATCAAATGACGCTGGAGCTAGAACTATTTTAAAATCTTTCACGTTTCCAGAAACATCGTCCATAGAAGCAAGGACATTTATATTAGTAATTGGATTTGGATAATATTTTGTTTTAATATAACCATTTTTAAAATCCACTTTTCCTTTAGTTTTAGGGATTATATTGTTCTTTTTATCATAAACTCCATCAGCAGAAATATCAAGTTTTAGAATTCCTTTTAAATCCATGTTTTCCAATCCAACTGCTTTATCCAATTTTCCTAAATCAATTACCGATTTTATTTTCGCATGCACTACTGGTTTAGAAAGCCCTTGTGATTTAACAATTGCTTTTACATAATCTTTCCCAACATTAAAGAACAAGGAATCAACATTTACTTGTAGTTTTTCTGTATCAAGTGCAGGCAATTTAGTATCAAAATTTAGAAAAACATTGCTGGCAGGAATTTTAGAATTTTTATAATTAATCTCCCCATTTCTAATTTTCATACTGAAACCTAAATCTGGTTTTTCATTAGTTGATGCAATGTATTTTCCTTTTAAAGTCATCAACAAATCGGTAGTTCCTTTTACTTTAGTTTTCTCAAGCCATGTAACATAACTTGGCGGCATAGCTGTAAAAAAATCATTAAGCAAACTGTTTTGTGATTGTACTTTAAAATCTAAATCATACCCATTTTTTAGGAAATCTAGTTTTCCTTTGAACTCGATAGGAAGCTTATTGATTTTTAAATCATTCTGCTGAAAAATAAAATCAAGAGAATTAGTATTTATTTTAGTAATAAGATTGGCGTCAATTTTTTTATTTTTTAAATACTGTTCTCCCCCAAAATTAAAATTAAAATTATCGATTATTGCTTCAGTATCTAAATCAAAAACAGCTTTATTTAAATCTCCTTTTCCAATATAATTGAAACCTTTAGCATCAACTAAAATCTTTGTTGATTTATCATCATATATCAAATGAGAGTTTTTAATAGCTATTTTGTCCAATCTCAATCCTGTAGAAGAAGTATCCTTTGGTGTTGTTGCTTTTGAATCTGAAACATAAACATTGTAATTGGCTTCTCCTTTCTCATTAACTTTAACATTCATCAAAGCATCAGAAAGAAATATTTTATCAATTGTTACTGCTTTATCAAAAAGTAAACTTTTTAAATTAATTCCAAAAGCAATTTCATCCGCAGAAACTAAAGTTTCATTTGCGTAAGGTGCAGAACCTTTAAGTGTAAATTTATTTAGAGAAAGTGTAAGTGATGGAAAGTGCTTAAAAAAAGACAGATTAGCTTCTTTAAAGTTCAGCTCGCCTCTTAATTTATGATTAGCAAATTCTTTGACTTCTTTTTCAATTTTACCAGGAAAAACAATGGGAAACAAAAACATCATTACTAAAATGACAGCTATTGTTATTCCAAAGATTTTAAATGATTTTATAAGGGATTTTCTCATTTATTATCAATCTTTAAGGTGCAAATTTATGACAATTAACCCGAATAAAAAAGACCTTTCACAATTATGAAAGGTCTTTTTAGCAATGTATTTTAAAACTAACTCAAAAAATTATTGCTTAATTAATCTCATTGTTTTTTCACGATTATCCGCATCGGTAACTTTAACTAAATAAATACCTTGATTCAAATCTGAAACTGAATATTTATAATCTTCTGTGGTATTCGTATATACTTTAACCAATTGTCCCGTTAAAGAATATACTTGAACTTTATCAAAACTTCCATTCAAAGAAAAATTATCCATTGCTGGATTTGGAAACAATGAAATCATCTCCAATGGATTGAAAACTTCGGTTGTTAATGCAGCTTGATTACCATAAATTCTATACCCTCCTGCCTCAATAGTAATTGGATTCGCCGTTGTACTCGTAACATTGATTGTCGTATTATCCATCAAATTTACCCAAGTTCCAGTATAAGGAAAGTTAGGTTCAACAGCTGATGAACTAGTAGTAAAATTAGCTAGTATAACTACATTTTTAAGTTGAGTAGTTGGCAGTGTATTGTCATACACATAAATTCTTTGTAAAAGAGCATTTGTTGAAATAGGACTAATAGCATAACTACCATTAAAAACAGCATTATTTCTTTTCATATTAATCATTTTCGACCAATCGTTGTATATTTTTACTCTTTGTGTTACACCTAACCAATTATTTGTCCATTGTGGTTGTGGTTTGGTTGCTAATTTACAATCACCTGCAGTAGCATCTACGTCAGTATTAACAGTACCGTCTGTACAAGTGAAAATAGAATAGTTCATTCCAAGATCAGCAAAATCCCAAATCATTTTTGGACCAGGTACTAAAAGACTTGTAGCTCCAATCGCAGACATTCTAAATAAAGATGTATTTAAACTACCTGGAATTGGACTTGAACCACTTCCATTTCCATAAGTAATTGCAGAATACACTAATCTTTCTTTATCATGACTTTCAGGATACCCCATAGCTCTTTTAGCTGTAAATCCATGTGCGTCAGCACCTATTCCAGAAATATCAGCACCTGTTGCATATCCTTCTATTAATTGAGTATATGGATATGTTTCTTCTTTCCACATCATTACTCCTTTACTTGGTGTTTCAGAAATTCTATAATTGGCCCATTGTTGTTCTTCACTATCAATTCCTAAATGCTCAAAAATTACATATAGATAAGGATCTAAAGACCATTGATAATCTGCATATCCTTTTAAAATATCAACACGATCTTGTTGATATGCATTAGTACAAGTATCATCTCCAGCTGTACAAGCTTGTGTAAATCCTTTGGTTAAATCCCATCGAAAACCATCCACCTTAAATTCTTGAACCCATTGCTTGATCGTTCTTTCCACAAAATATTTGGTATAAGCTGAAGAATGATTAAAATCATTACCTACCCCGTAACTATGGGTAGCCACAACATTAAAATAAGGATTATCTGTAGCAGGAATTCCATAACCTGTGTTAGTAGGGTCATTTTGCCACATTCTAACCAATGGGCATCTTCCAAAAGCATGATTAAATGCAATATCAAGAATAACTGCAATACCGTTTTGATGACACAAGTCAATCAATTCTTGCAATTTTGCTTTAGGGCCATAAAACTTATCTAATGCCATATGAAAACTAGGATTATAACCCCAACCTTCATTACCTTCAAATTCCATTACAGGCATCAATTCAATTGCATTGATTTTAAGATTAACGAAGTAACTCATTCTGTTAATTAAATCTTGAAAGGTTCTTGTAGCATCAAAATCACGAATAAGCACTTCATAAACAACCAAATTATCTTTACTTGGTTTTACAAAACCAGTGGTTGCACTACTCCAATTATAAGGTGTTTGACCCGTTTGTAATACCGTTACTTCAAATTGCTGTCCTGCTGGATAAACAGGCATATTTGGATAACTTGCTGCTGGAATAGAAGGATCATCATAAGGAGATAATACTAAAGTTGAAAAAGGATCAGCAACTTTAATAAATGCTTGCGAATTAGTTGTCGGTGTTTGGTCAACAACCCAATATTGATAGGTATAATTTGTGCCAGCAGTTAAACCAGTTAATTCTAACCAGAACTTACCTGTTGAAGGATCTTTTTTCATAGCATAACTGCCGTCCGGTGTCCAATTGTTAAAGCTTCCTGCAACATAAACAAAATCTTTGCCTGGAGCAGTCAAAACCAGAGTGGCATTTGAAGTATCAGTCGAGTTATAAGTTATTCCATCTTCAAGCCCTGTTGCCATTGCTTGATTTACAACAGTTGGAACAACAATTACAGTGAATATCTTTTTAAAAGTTGTAATTCCTTGCGTTATGTCTAACTCATAATTTCTATTGGCTAGAATATTAGAATCCGTATAACTAAATGTAGATCCAGATGTAGCACTAATACTTACACCGTTAGCTAATAAATTATAACTAGCAGTTCCGTTAGTATTACTAGCAGAAATTGCTAAATTGCTACCACTACTTAAAATAGTAGTACTATTTTCAGCTGGCGTAATTAAAGTCGATTGAAAAGCACCTACATCAAGAGTCAAATCGACAGTTTGTGCAGTACTTAATGCGTTTCTAAAAACAATATTTATTTTAGTAATAGAACCACTAGTTACACCGTACATTTGCATTATTGTTGGAGTCAAAACCAATTTATAAACAGTGCCGGAAACCAATGTTAAAGCAGGTTGAGTAGTATCATTGCCCCAAGTACCGATAACATTTTGCCATGCAGTACCATTTAGCGTAACTCCAGTATGTGCATAAATTGTTCCTGTATAGGTTGACAAAGGTGTCGTTGATGAGTCAAAAAGTATAGTTGGAGAAGCGGTAGTAGTTTGGTCGGGATTTACCCCGCCTTGCCATGACACTTGAGCAAAACTTATTGAGAAAACTAAAAGTAAAAGAGAAGAAAGTATTTTTTTCATAGCATTTTCTTTATTTAGGTAAAAAGGCTATTCAAAAGAATAGCCTTTTATTGTTTG
>Ga0214164_1001843_pt1 | contig 11604 bp, 4 predicted proteins | sample TroBogepilimnion_13_FD_153003 | JGI IMG/M metagenome (GOLD analysis project Ga0214164, IMG submission 153003) | Freshwater microbial communities from Trout Bog Lake, WI - Practice 03JUN2009 epilimnion v4 | ecosystem: Environmental > Aquatic > Freshwater > Lake > Epilimnion/Euphotic zone ...
CCTTCTTCCATGGCACAACTCCTCCAGCAGTTAGGTTACTGTCTTTCACTTGATTACCACTGGTGAGTTCGAGAAACAGCGCTTCGCTTAGTGCAACTACATTGCCATCGCACAGAATTCCATTTGAAGCTGTAATTGAGTCTCTAAGTCCAGGGACATCGTATCCAATCGACCGAGTTCCAACCATCGCTGCCTCGGTCACGACCAAGCCCCATCCCTCACGCACTGAAGTCGCCACAAGTAAATGTGCGCTAGCCAGCTGTCTCATTTTCTCTTCATCACTGATGTTTCCAAGCAATTGAACGCCTTCTGGCAAATTACGACGTATTAACTTTTCTTCGGGACCTGATCCGACTATTTTTAGGACTGCATTTGGCAATTTAGACTTTAAAAGGGAGAACGCTTTAATCGCATCTCTTGGTCTTTTATTTGCTGAAAGCCGGCCAATGAAAATCACCGTCGGTTCTGTACTTTTTTGAACATCTTTTTGATACTCCATTTGAGAAAAACCCTCGGGAACAACATGCACTTTGTTTAAGCCATACATCTCTAAAGACTGTTTACTTGACTGTGAGACGGTAACCGTTGTCACCTGACGGTACCGTCTCAACCAGTAGGGCTCGAGTAAGTAGCGACCAATAATGGCCACCGGCAGAGGTAGTTGATGGTACCAAATCTCACGACATACTTGATGAATTAATGCAATAACTTGAGCATCTGCCACCCATTCAGTTGCTCCGAACGGTCGAGTGTTGACCTCATCAATAACCAGGTCAAAATTATCTCGTCCTTCTTTTTTATAGAACTTCTTCGCCTCACGGTAAATCGAATGTTTGCCACCTCTGCGAATAATCTTCAAGCCGTTCAGATTTTCCATCTCGGGCTTTCCATCTACCGAGGAGCAAAAGAGTGTCACCTCATGCCCCATTTTTATCCACTCTTCGGCAACACGGTGCGTATAGACCTCGGCTCCTCCCGCTAATGGATGTGCTAGGTCGCGCCAGTTAAATATCAAAATACGTAGTTTCGTCAATTTAGGAAAATCTGAAGTCATTTCTACATTCTCTCAATCTTTTGACCATAAAAACGGATGATGCGCAGTCGATAAAAGATTGCCAACGTATCTTGCAGCATTTGACGAACAGAACGAAGCGACACCGTACTGGCGAATCTCTCGATAATGGTCACTGGCATTTCGACAAAGTGTGTGAATCCACGCTGCCTTGCGACGACAAATAACTCAAGGTCAAAAGCAAATCTTTTCTCAACCATTTTGGGAAGAACTTCAGCAAGCACATCTTTCCTGATTACTTTCACCCCTGTTTGACTGTCTTTTATGGGTAGTCCAAACAAAAGCCTATTGAGCTGCTGGTAGCCCCATGAATAGAGTTTCCTAACCGGCGGATAATAGACATCGGACTCAGGGTGACGTTTACTTCCATAAATAATGTCAGGATTTTCGTTTTTCATCACTCCTATGAATGCTCGAAGTAATTTCGCCGGCAAGTCACCATCTGCATCAATGAAGCCAAGGTAGCGCCCACTCCCATTCGAAAGTCCTATGCGAATTGCCTCGCCCTTGCCCTGGTTAGTAAGACTACGAATCACGGTGAGTTCGTTTGCGGTAATAATGTTGAGCTGATTTTCGCTACCATCGGTGCTCCCATCAGAAACAGCGATAATTTCATACGAAATGTCTTCATCGCTGAGTACTTCAATAATCTCAGCAATGTGGCTGCCGAATCGTGGACCGGGATTATAGAAGGGAATCACGAGAGTTAAGTCACAACCATTAGTTGATTCACTCTCAAACATCAGCGGTCACTTTTGTAGAGGAAGGCTTTGTTGTGTAAAGCACCGCTGAAAGGCATGCACCAAATGTGAGTAGTCCAATACTGAACATTGACCAAGCAACCGAGTTCAGAGCTGTGTGTCGTGTGTCAATCGCTACGACAGCAGCACCAACGCCCGCCCAGGGCAGCAACGACATGGGTGATCTTCTGGCGATGAGCAGATACACCAGAAGATTTGTAAGTCCAAAAAAAACTGAAGTAAAAGATAGAACTCCTAGTATTTGGACCGAACCGCTGTACTTTGTTCCGAACAGTAGGCCAACTACGAAAGCTGAAAAGGTTGTAAGAAAGATTGCTGTTGCAACCCCGATTACGAAAGTCAACCACGAAGCCTGCACGAAAGCCTTGCGACTTCGCTCATCATCATTTTCCGCCAGGTGAGGAAAGGCCACTGAAACTATTGCTCCCGGAGCGAACAACGCAATGTGTGCAGCGATTGCACCTGCAGCGTAGACACCTGCAAGGTGAGCCGAAAGATAGTGACGAACAAGAAACGTATCCACGCCACTGAGCGCAGTGAACCCACCCACTGCGCCAATCGATAGTGCCATGTCTCTGCCAGAAGTTCTAACGTGAATTTTCTCTAGATGAGATCCATAGTTATCCCTCGCTGAAACAAAAAGTGAAGTGGTTGAAAACAATTGAGCAAATATGGTTGCAAGAACTGCTCCGCTCACTCCCCAGCCGGCTTTCACCATACCTAGGCCAAGTAACAGCCGAACTGGCCCACCGCTCATGAATGCTGCAAAGGCAACGGACCTGAACCGATATTCACCTACAAGTGCGCCTTGAAGAACTGCCCCTACTGTCGCAATAGGAATCCACAATGCAACCAGGATGAGTGGCGTAGCACTATGCAAGTGGAGGAATCTGTCCTGTATCGGGATTAGAACTAAGAAGATAACCATTGCGGCAATTCCAAAAAGCAATGATCTTTTGGTCATTTTCGATAAGGAAAATTTCTGCCCTTCATTTACGTAGCTGACTACGGCTTGCGTAACTGCTAACTGGGCCGCCCCTATCGGGACTGCAATAAGCGTCAAGATGCTAAGGACTGAGTTAATTGCGCCGTAATTTCCTGGTCCAAGAAGTCGACTCAGCTCAATATGAAACAGAAAGCTTGAAAGATTTACGCCGGCGGTTGCAAGAAGTAGCGAAATTGCCCCTCTCCCCAGGATCCCGGAACCAGTTGTTTCTTTAAGTCGGTTAAATAAGGTTGAAATAGCAATCCTAAGAACTCAGTAATCCCTTACCTACCATACGTCAAGTTAGGTAATTTTGCTTCGTCTTCCTTTTGAGATTTTATTACGATGAGCAACGAAAACAATTGCTCCGAGGGTAAAAACCATAATTCCAGAGATTAGATATCCCTCTATCACTGCCTTCCATGGGTCAAACGTCAGCGTCCCCCCACTCTTCCCGACAGCTACCTGGACCAAGCCCTGGGGGCTCGCATTCACCTGCACTCCATTAAGGGCCCACCCCTTTTGATACGGGATGTCGGTAGTAATCCACGAAGAGTTCCCAGAGCTGACTTTGTAAGATACCGGTGACAACTGAGTAATTAGATGTCCGTTGGACACAACGCCGGTATACAAGTTCTTTTCGTTTTTACTTACATAAGATAAGTTTTCATAAATTGATAACGAAGAATTGTCAGCAATCAACTTTAAATCAGGTTGCTGAGATATCCACGCGTACGACAGCCAATTGGTGTTTTTTGATAAAACAATGAACTGAACACCAAGCGGCTCCAGCAGTGATCCTAAGTGTTTCACCGTTGGGCTACTAGTGAGAAGACTTTGAATGAATGAACTTCTTGGTGACGTTGATTGGGAGTTCACACCTCCTGCTTCCACATTGTCGCCAGAAATTACATCTCGCGTAAAGAGATTCGAACCAAGGTTTGCGATTACATGTCCATTGGTGAATGGATAAAGCATGTACTGATGCCAAGGAAGATACAAGATTTTACCTGGTCCATCTCCCATTATCTTGTTTGCTTGCTCAAACTCGCCTGGAACATTTGAAAGTGACATCTGTCCATTGAGTCCATTGAACATAATTGGTGTGTAAGCAATTGGCAATCCGATGCACAGTAGTATTCCAGCTACATTCTGAATCGTTTGTTTCTTGAACATAACAACTACTTTTGTTGCTCCCCACCCAAAAAACAATGCGAGGGCTAGTACCCACAACATAAGAAATTTTTGTGACTCACGCATAATCTGAAAAAAAGAAAAATGATCATACAAAAAGGAGAATAACGGCCCAGTAGCTCCTTGAGGTCCGAGCGAGAGAAAAAGACCGCCTAAGCCAAACAACAACACGACCATCGTTAATTGTTTTTGTTCATCAGTGCTTCGAATGTAGCTCACAGCACTTCGAAAATTACTAATTTCTCTGTTAACAGCACTGCTATCCGAAAAATCTTTCAAACTAATAAGGTGGTAGGCAGCAACGCACAAAATTGTTATAAACACTAAGAACCACCCAGGAAGTACGTTCTTAGGCATTGTTGGTCCAGGGCCGAGTCTCCAAAATCCATACATAGAAATAACGTTTGCATACAAGCCGAAAATTGGGTCTGCCACCGTGCGGTAAATGTTGAGGCTTGAAGTTCCAATGGTTGTAGGTAATGAAGTGTAAAGCGAAGGCAAAATCATGAAAGTGATTGAAACGGCAAAGCTCGCTACCTCTACAAAAAGCCAAACAAGTGACCGCACGAGAGATCTGACTCCTTGAAAAGATGTAACTAGAAAAACAGAAAATACAACCAAGCCGTATATCCAAGCAAAGTGAGGGCTGAGGGCCGTCATTGAGAACCACCACAATGTAACTTTTCCCCAACTACAGAAATTTTCGCTCGGTGATTTCAATGCAGTTTTTATCGCCAAAGGTAAGAGTGCGTACCCAAGTAGAAGCGGTATGTGGCCAACATAGATACGGTTAAAAACGAAGGGGTTCAGGACGAATAGTGTCCCAGCAGCGATCCGAGTCCAATGGCTACCCCCAACAAGTCTTCCAATGGCAAAAGTGGCTAATGGGAAAAATAAGAGTAAGAGTAGCCAAGAAACAGTTGATCCGAAAAATGAATAGAGTGCCGAGGTAACAAGGCTAAGTACTGAACCTGTCGTAAGTCCACCACTGAGACCCATCAATGAACTCTGAAATGAGGAATTGTGTGGCCCGCTTATCCAGTCAAGAAGCAACAACCTACCGTGACCGAACAACGGAAAGCAAACTATGACTCCGATGCTTAGTCCTAAGACTATAGACACAAAACCAGGATTTCTCAGAAGCGAAGAAATACCTACACTGAACTCCGTAGCAGCTGAACGACCTAAAGTGTTCTGATCATTCATACTCATAATCTAACTTATTTAGGTTGCTATTCAGCAAGAATCCCGGCCTTCCAAATAAGGAAGACCGGGATTCTTTACTTCTTTGAACTTAGTATTTAGTTACTTGTAACCGTAACTAGTGCAGTCTTGATTGTCTTCGAGATAACACTCTTAATAGTTACGTGTACAGCTGCACCATTGTTGAACAAGTAGTTAGCAGCAGCATTTGCACGAGCTAGTGCAATTGCCTTTGTCGTTCCGTAACCAGTAACAGTGATCTGAGCACCATCGTTGATTGAACTAATTAGTGAAGCAAGTGAAGTCTTCGCACCAGCTGATAGAGCTGATACAGACTTCTGCTTTGCAGTCACGGCAAGGAATGTAGCCATTACTGGTTCTGGAACAAGTGTGTTGTACACAACGCCATTCTTCGTTCCAGCGACACTGGTTTGTACAGCACCGGCTCCGTCCTTCGTGATTGCGGTAACGCTGATGTTGTATGAACCACCAACTGTAAGACCATTAATACTGCAAGTCACAGCAGGAGCAAGGACTAGTCCGTAAGTTGAGTTGTATGGGCATGTGTACTGCTGACCACTGAGTGGGTCAGTAGCAGAAACCCAGTAACCAACGAGCTGACCTGATCCAGCAGAAGCAGGAGCAGTCCAAGTTACAGCAAGTCCAGTTGCGTTTCGAACCGCGCTAACAACAGTTGGAGCGGCAGGAGCCGTTGCAGCAAGTGTCTTAATCGTCATGTTCTCAACGTAGTTCGAGTCACCAACACCATTAGTTGCGGTCACAACAACTGAGTAAGAAGTTGAGTTGGCCAGTCCAGTTACTGTGCAAGTTGTAGCTGTAGCTGCAGCCTTGCATGTGAACACATTGCCTGCAACATCGGTCGCAGTAACTGTGTAACCAGTTATTGCAGCGGTGTTTGGGCTAGTCAGTGAACTGAAGAAATTGACTTGAGCAGGTGCCTGCCAGACAACTGTGAGTGTTCCACTCACTGCTGAAAGTCCGCCAAAGTTGGTGAGCATTGCAGCCGACTGAGGAACAGAAGTAGCAGTTACCGCAGCGCTTGTGTTAAGAGTTGAAGAAGTGCTGTAGTTATTTACGGTGTAGACACTGATTGTGTATGCAACGTTTGACAGTCCAGTCAATGTACAGCTCGTTGCTGGAGCTGCAACTGTTGTTGAAACAGTTGCGTAACCAGTTGCGGTTGCTGTGCAAAGGAAGCTAGTAACAGGTGTCGAGTCGTAAGAGCTGGTTGAGTAACCAGGTCCAGTAACAAGTCCTGTGACGGCGTCAGTCTGCTGCCATGATGCAGTTACAGAGCCAAGTGCTGCCTGTGTGAGTGAAATTGACGTTACTGCTGCAGGAGCCGCAGGAGCGCTTTTCATTGTTACAGAGTTGTAAGGATTCTTGTCAGTGGTTCCTGCAATAACGTCAACTGTCGCTGCGCTACTTGCTCCAGCTGCGTTAAGAGCCTTGACACTGTAGGTAACAACTTCGTTAGCCGCGAATCCGTAGATGGTGCAAGTTGTTGATGAAGCGCTAAGAACAGTTGGGCATACGAACTGTCCATTGGTAGCCCCAGTAGCAGTTACTAAGTAACCAGTAACTGGTGATCCGAGGTTTGTTGTTGGAGCAGCCCATGTGATCGTAATTCCATAGTTGGTAACAGAACCATATGTAGTTCCGGTCACTGTTTTGGCTGCACTGACGATTGATGGAGCGCCTGGTGCAACATTCGCAGTAAGCACAACACCAGTTAGTGCTGTTCCGGTTGCCCATACAGAAGACTCAGCAATGCTGTAGGTGTATGAAGTATTCGGTGTAAGACCTGACCAAACACATCCGTACGTGTTGGAAGCCGTAGTGGCTCCAACAGTTACTGATGTGTAGCTTGGGTAAGCACAGGTAATAGCAGTTCCACCAGCAGTAGGCGTAAGTGTTGCCACGAAGCTGTATGGGACATACGCACCGGCACCAATTGAATCAGCAGTCCACTTAATGGCAACATTTGTACTTGATGGTGACGTTGACACTCCAGTTGCGGCAGGTGTTACAGCAGCAGTGATTGAGCTAAGGGCAGGTGTCTGTGGGGTTGTTGATCCAACAAACGTCTGATTAGCAGCAACTGAAGCAGGAGTTCCTGAACCAGCAGCAGTCACCTCAGTTACGTAGTAGACAGCAGATGAAAGTGCTGAGTACGGAACTGTGTAGGTAGTTGCTGTAAGGCCAGTTGCAATAACTGTTGTGAGGTTTCCACTTACCGAAGTCACTGTGTAAGTAACAGGTAGGTAGTTTGCGTCTGCACTGGTAGCACCAGACCATCCAAGAATCTGCGTAGTAGCAGAAGAAGATGCACGGTAAATGCTTACTGACAATGAAGCGGCAGGAGCGCTAGCAGCACTAATCGGCTGAGCAACACTTGTACCGTTCGGACCAGTTGCTGTCACGTTGAACGTGTAAGCAGTCACTGCACTCAGAGCACTTGCTGGAATCACCAAGCTAGTGGTTGAAGAAGTGAACGTAAGCGGTGCTGAACCATTTGTAAGCGTCACAGTGTAACTAGTAGCTCCCGTAACCGAGTTCCACCCAACGGTGTATCCGGTTGCGTTAGTTCCGTAGTAGTAGGCAGCACTCGGTGCAGCTGTAAGCGCTACTGGCGTCACTGTGTTCGATGGTAGCGAGTCAAAAGATGATCCAGCGGCGTTACTTACGGCCAATGTGTAGGCGGTAGCACCGAATACGTTTGGACTAGATGTGCTGTAGATGCAGGTAACCGAAGTACCTTCAGACGCAGGAACCGTAATGCTCGGGTTGCCGTTGTAGATCGAAAGGCCACCGTTTCCAGCGTAAGTTCCAACCGTCAATGTATTACCAGTCAAGTTAGAAACACATGTAGAAATAATGTCCGTGTTATTAGCTGTGTTGTTCGTCTGAACAAGTGTTGACGACGTGATAGCTGATCCACCATTACTTGGAGCAGTCCAAGAAATTGTTACGTAGCCAGTCTTACCAGTCACAACTGCAGCAACAGGTGCTGGGGCAGTTTCGTTTCCAGCAACACCAGGAACATCAAAGGCTGTGTAAGTAGTTGTAGCTGCTGGAGAATTACCCGCAAGACCTACAAGAACTGTGCCTCCAACTGTTGCCTCAACAGCAACAACTGAGATTGTGTAGCTATCGGAATGGCTAGATGCAAAGTAACAAGTCGTTCCTGAAACCGATCCAGTTGCAGTGCCAGCCGCGACGTCAGCAGCAGTACCACATTTTGGCTGATCAAGCGCACCAGGTAGAGCGGCACCTTGAACTGAAACAATGTAGCGAACGATTGCAGAAGGTGAGGAAGCAGGAGCTGTCCAAGTTACCTTTACGTTTGCGGCTGAATTTGCTGCACATTGTGTTGTGTGAGGAGAAGCTCCACAGTTAGAAACTGCAGTACCTGCATCAGTAGCCGTAAGCGCAGTTACTGGACCTGAAACTCCAGTGTTAAGTACGGTGGCTGAGTTAGTCGATGCAGTTGTTGCAAGTGAAGATTGGGCAACAACACTAAATGTGTAGTTCTGATTTGCAGCGATACCAACAAATGAACAGGTGTAGACGTGTGAACCAAGTCCTGCGAGGTAATTGGCTTGTGAACCAGCAAGAGTCACCAGCAGTGTACCTGCATCAGTTTGAGCGGCTGAAGCAGATTCGCCAGCCTCTACATACATTGCACCAACCTGTGTTCCACTGTCGTAGCCAGAAGCAGGAATTGTGCATGTGTATGTTGTTCCAGTTGCAACAGTAAGAGTTCCAACGTAGTTCTTAACGTTGTCACCTGTGGCTACTGTTGGATTAGCAATGAAGTTGAAGGCAAGAGCGTTTCCACCCTTTGCAGCAACAGGCTGAAGCTTTACCACCGAAACACCACTGACCGTTGTAACAGCAGTTGTTGAACCACGACTGTCCTGTCCAGCGATAGTGACGATCAACGGAGCCGTAGGTGCTGTGATTGCGGTTGGGGTTGTGTATCCCCCCGCAGGTGCAGTTAGCGCTGTGTATGTTGACGTGCCAGCAGGCCCAACAGCTGCTACCTGGAATTGGTAGGTAAGTGTTGATGAAAGCGCCGAAGCTGCGAATACATAGTAAGTGTTTATTGTTGTAGCAGTAACTACTGAACCATCACTTGCCACGGCATTGACAATGTATGAAGATGCGTTGGCAACAGCACCCCACTCAACGTCAATGTAGCCAGAAGTTGTATCAGTGGTCGATGGGTTACCAAGAACAGTAATCGTTGGAGCTGTTGTCTTGGAAAGTACAACCGTTGAAGTGCTCGCATTGCTGTTGACACCATTTGCATCTGTTGAATACACAGAAACAGTAATGCTCGAGACAGCAACTGCTGCGGCAAGTGTTGCGGCACCTACTGTGCAGCTGTTTGCAGTTGCACCAGTTGCAGTGCAAAGAACATTCGAGCCTGCAGCAACTGAGTACGAAGCAACAGTTGGCCCGGTTGGGTTTGTCCAGTTGAACGTAACACCGGTTGCAGAGTAGGTGGCCTTAAGTCCAGTCACCACTGAAGTTCCAATGAATGTTCCAGCGTTTGCAGTTCCAGCAGATGCGAAGTTTGAAACAGCGGTTGTTCCGACGATTGAGTTAACAGTTACCTTAACGAAGTATGACTCACCAATTGAAAGTCCGGTGAATGTGTAAGAACCAGGTGCTGTCTTAAGTACAGGTAAACCAATTGCAGTTGATCCTGAGTAAAGCTGCACTGAGTAGTTAACAAGTGTGCCACCGTTAAGTGACGTCGGTGCAGTCCAGGCAACTGTCAGTGAGCTGTTTGTGTAACTCGTTACAGTTGCGGTCATTCCGATTGCACCGGTAGCAACGGTTGAGAGGTCAACCACAGAAGCTGACTGTGCAGCTGCGCTAGTGCCCGCGCCGTTGACTGCTGATACTGCGACTGAGTAGATGAATCCGAATGGAAGAGCACCAATTGATGATGTTCCAAATGAGTACGAAGTTGCAGTTGTAAGTACAGGTGAGCCGCTTGCAACACAGGTTGTAACAGCTGTAGTTGAGCATGTCTCAAGTTGCACTGAGTATGAAGCAACAGTTGAGCCAAGAGATGCTGGAGCACTCCATGAAGCCGATAGGTAGTCATTTGAAGTTGGCGCACCAGCAGCAGTTGCAGCTGAGGTTGAAGTGCTTGTCAGACCTTGAGGAGCACTTGTAACACCACTTACAGTAAATACCGCTGAGCTGGCTGCAGATGTGTACGTACCGTTAGATGCGATAACTGAGACGAAGCCATTGAATGGCGAAGCAATCGCGTTAAACGCACTTAGGTCAATTGAACAGCTGGTTGCAAGTGCTGCAGTTATACCTGCGTCGCATGAAGCCGTCGTAGTGCCATTGATTACAACTGAGTATCCAGTAATTGCTGCTCCACCGTTTCCGTTCACAGGAACGTCCGTCCAATTGACGTCAACTGTTCCGTACTTGTAGTCAACAGTTGCTGTTAGCCCAGTTACTGCATTTGGAGCTTGAAGAGCATTTCCAGGCGAAACTGTGAATGCTGAAGAAAGTCCAGCAGGGTTTACCGCATAGACATTAAATGCATGAGCAGTTCCCGCAGTCAGGCCGTAAGCAGCGTTGGAGATCGTGCAAGTGTATGTACCAGCAGCTACCGAGCAAACTTGTGTGTTCGAAGATGCAATGTAAACCTGGTAACCAGTAATCGAGAGTGATCCTGGTGTGGCTGGAACAGCCCAGTTAATCGTCGTTGTTCCATTACCAATTACGTATTGGGTACTTGCGGCAGTAGGGGCAGAAGAAACAGCTAAGGCAAGTGTGCTTCCCGTGCTTGGTGTGTTTCCACCAGCTGAGTTTGCATAAACAAGAATGTTTCCGGCATAAGCATTTGTAAGTGTAGGAGTCCACGTACAGCTGTTAGGGCCGTTAGATGCACCAAGGTTGGTCTGAGTACAGAGCACGACATTACCCGTAGCGTCGGTGACTGTGTAGCTAGTGATAGCAACACCATTACCAAGTGGGTTTGTCCATGCAACCGTTACTGCACCAGTATATGCTGATGAAGTGACACCACCGGTAGCGGTAACAGGAGCTCCCGGTGCAACGTTGGTTGTGTTTCCATAACCGTTGTAACCGTAGGACGCGTAGCTGCTGTGCCCACCAACAGATGGTGAAGATGAAAGTGCATTCGAGAACTTGCCGCTCATCAACAGTGCGAGCACTGCGATCATTGCGATAAGGCCGAAGCGCTTTACAAGCGTAGGGGCGTTGAGTGTCGACGTAGATACGTTCGACGTTGATGTGTTGATGTCAGTAGACATTTCTCTCCTAATTGTCTGGTACTTCAAACTGCTCCTTAAAGACTAAAGGAAATA
>Ga0214164_1001845_pt1 | contig 11583 bp, 12 predicted proteins | sample TroBogepilimnion_13_FD_153003 | JGI IMG/M metagenome (GOLD analysis project Ga0214164, IMG submission 153003) | Freshwater microbial communities from Trout Bog Lake, WI - Practice 03JUN2009 epilimnion v4 | ecosystem: Environmental > Aquatic > Freshwater > Lake > Epilimnion/Euphotic zone ...
TTATACATATCTGTTTCAGGATAGGTATCCTTATCAAACTCTGGCGCCACCACAATGCAGTTAAAAACTGTAGCTGCATCTACTAATCCATCCATATAAGCAGAGGCATCCCTGTGTGCGCCATGCATCAATATTACAATGGGCAAACTGTCGGGATTTGCTTTCGGACTAAAATAATAAACCTTAAGGGGTGATTTCAGTTTCCCTCCATTGTCAAAATAAAATACTTGTCTGCCCGCTGTTGTTCTTTTTATTGATATAGTTCCGCTTTGCGCAAACAAACCAATAAAAGACAATTGGCATACGACTATCAATATGAACAGTTTAGTTAGGGTTGCAGCTTTAAAAGAATCGCCATACAAGGCAAACAAGCATTTTATCATCACAATTTTTTTATTCGTTAACAAATTGATTGTGCAATATTAGAGACTGTTGTAATCACAATTCCTTTCCGAAACGTTCCGAATTTATACAGAAAGCCCTTTTTGTTTCCGAAACATGAGAAATTACAATCAAAAGCGTTAAAGTATTGTTTCGGAAATATTTATTTCACGTTTTCCTCCCTATCTAGTCTTTCACGGCATATACGTCTGCAAACATGAACCTATTGATGCCAATAATTATGCTCAGGACGCCAAATTTTTGCTTGGCTTTCTCTTAGTTACCCTAGATTTACAAGTAATCTATCCCTTCATTATCCTATTCCCAACAGCACAATCCAAACAACGCCTTTTGTTGCAATAGTTGTTTGTAAGTTCCAGCAACGACTGAGAATCGAATGCGGTTGATGCTTTTATCCCAAAATCCTTCCATAGTTTAGTCAAATGATTTACTTCGGGTTTGGTTTCCGAAAGCCACTGTATAGCTTTCTCCTTATAAGTTTCATTCTTATTGTACATGCCATAAGCAAACACAACAGGAACAATCGTATTGATAATGATATTATTGATTGAATCTATCCCGAGTAACTTCGGTTGATAATCTGACATCAGATCAAATTTGTAGTGATAATGCCAATAATCGTTTGCTTCAACCGAAAACAAGGTAGCCAAATCCGAACTACTTTTAAGTTCCTTTATTTTAGAGAATAAGTGCGATGACAGCTGTACCAGCATCGCTAGTTGAGCTAGGCGTACAGTAGGAAAATTAGCTGGTCGCATACGCAAGAAATTGGGTCTGATTGTAACCGTAGACAACCCATATTTCTTTTTCAGAAACTGATACTCTTTTTGCAGCATCTTCGGATATGCTTCTTCCATTTCGCCTTCAAGTAGGTTGGCTTGCCCTAGCAACAATGCCTCCAACTGATTAATCTGATGTTTATGTTTTGACAATATGTTGACTGCTATTGTTTTGGCCAGTGCTTCAAATAATTCCCCATTCACTTTCATTCCAAAATTAGCTGCCAGCAACCACCAGAAGGTTTCTTCCCAATTATGATTCGATTGTTCAAATAAATGAAGTACCCTTTCGGCTTTTCTTTCCAGTCGTTCTGCCAGCAACCGCTCCTTCCAACCCATCCAACCTAGTTCATCCAGCATAGGAAATGAATGATTATGACAAGGAATACCAATTGAATTAAATAGGCTCGAATACCGATCAATCATCAACTTAGATACCCTATTTCCCAATACCAACACAGGAATAGAATGCCCGTGGATATCTTTTATGTCCACATCATTCTGCCAGACCACATGCAATATCACATTGTCATATTGCTTGTCCAAACTATGTTTATGCTGTAGCCAGTGTGAAGAAAGGTTATGGATTTCTATGTTCCCAGCCAACCGGATGTTATCTATTTTAATGTACCCATCAGCAAAGTCTGGTCCTTGATGTGTATTATGAATTCCAGGCCTGATGATAGAAAGCTGCTCCCCCGATTCTAGCAGTAGTGTATCCCTGTTAAAGTATTGAAACTGCCAGATAAATTGAAGAAGCTTTTCGTTCATAACATAATTATCAGTTGTCAACTATCAATTCTCTCACTACCCTGCTCACCGGAAGCCCCATTACATTATAAAAGTCTCCCTCTATTCCTTTGATGCCCACCACACCAATCCATTCTTGTATTGCATAGGCACCAGCCTTATCGTAGGGTTTATATTTATCTACATAAAACACAATTTCATCCTCTGTAAGCGGATGAAAGGTAACATAAGTCGTATCAGCGAAAGCTATTTCTTTTTTCCCGGTCAATAAAACAACACCCGTAATAACAGCGTGTCTCCTTCCTACCAATGCTTTCAGTATCCTGATGGCATCATCCCTATCAGTTGGTTTACCGATAACTAAGTTATCCAAAACCACAACAGTATCAGCTGCAAGTATTGTTTTACCAATATGTTCAGGATAATCATCTGCTATATGTTTCTGTACACCAATTGCTTTTTCGCGTGCAATAAAGACAGGTACTTCTGAAATAGGCAAGTCTGGAGGATAACTTTCATCGGTACTTTTAACGATAATATAAAAAGGGACTTCTGCCCATTCCAACAATTGTTTTCTACGTGGCGACTGTGAAGCAAGAATCAGAGAAGAGTTGTAAGTCATAAGTAGTAAGTTGTAAGCCGGAAGCAATTAGCCAAAGCCTCCTTTTACTTACGACTTATGACTTACAGCTTAAGACTTTTTATCCGTATATCTTAAAGAATACCATAGAAAGTATTCCTGTGAACATAATTATTTTGATAAGCGAACTGATGCTATGATAATCCTTTGGTGACTGTGCAACCGATAGCTTTTTGAAAGCATTTATCAATGGAAGAATGATAGCGATAATACAATACAGCGAAAAAAACCACCAATGTAGTTGAAGTGCGTATAGTTGCAATATAGACAAGATAGCTGTCAACACTACCAGCCACACTGCAACAAATACTTTTGTTGGATTAATTCCCCAGGCTATTGGCATCGTCCTGCATCCATAACGCCTATCACCTTCTACATCTTCCATGTCTTTTACCACTTCCCTTATCAGGTTTACAATAAAAGCAAAGCCAGCATAAAGTATAGTATAACGTAAAAGCTTTTGTGTATTTATAAGTCTATGTGATATGGATAGTGCAAATTGATTTGCCTCGCACCAAGTTAAGACAACAATCACCCATGCCAATAAAAAAGCAATTAATAGATTGCCTACCAACAACTTCTTTTTTAACGATAAAGAGTACACAAAAAGCAGTAAGCCATAAATGAAGTTCGCGAGCCACAGTAGATGTACATGCGCTTGCTGGTCTATGTATAAACCAATTCCAATACTTCCAAGGCTAAACAATAAATGAAAGATAATAGCCCAACGCCTGCTTATATAGGTGTCTATCATTACTTTGTCTGGCTTATTGATTTGATCAATGTTCAAATCAAAATAATCATTGATTATATATCCACCAGCTGCAACTAAAACATAGGACAATATTAAAAGGAAAGCAAATAACCCTTTTATATTAGGCGCTACATGACTTATAGAAAAGATAGGATTGATAATACAATAAAGAAACATCCATTGGGTCAATGCAAAAAATAACAGGTTAGGCCATCTGGCCAAACGTAAAAATGCAGTTATCTTTTTCAATAGAAGTGTTTATTATTTCTGATTATCGCGCCACTCATACACCCATTTACTCTGAATCATTTCTAGGTGTCCTTCGTTACTTTGTTCTTTAGTGCCTGCGAAGTTTGGTATTTCCAAGACCCAAGTCAATAAATCCGTGAAACGAATACGGTATATTTTTCCTTCGTTAAAGTCATCCCCAAATCTTTCGTAAAGCTTCATTGCAATGTCCTCGTGGTCACTCCAATGTATCGGTGGTTCAAAATGAGTCATAATAATTATTATTTAGCTTAGTTCTCAATATAGCTTCTTTCTATTCTCCCAAAAACTGTGTTTGATCCGGCAACAAAATATTGATAGTGCCTTCCCCTTTCTTTAGTATACATTGACATCCTAGTCTGCTGTTAATTCTTGGGTTGACAGCCCTGTCAATAAAGTTTTCTTCCTTATCAGATAATTCTTGTAGGTAGTCTTCTCCCCTTTCAATATATAAATGACAAGTGCTACAAGCACAAACAGCACCACAGTTATGGTGTAACTCTATATTGTTATCCAATAAAATTTCCAGCAGGCTATCGCCATAGTCAATGTTAGTCAATGTAGTTGCAGCGACTCCCTTTTGTTCAAATGCTATATTAATTGTGTACATCCTGCTTTTAATTTGTGCGGCAAAAGTATCTTAAAAATCTATCAAGTAGCACGCTTTCATTTATCAAATTGGTAATAGGCAACAAAAAATACGTTAAAAAAAATAATTAATGTGTATTTCTTACAAAATATGTTTTGAAATTTAAATTTTGCCTTTATATTTGCACTCCATAGTTAATAAATAACTTGGTTTGTTAACAACAATTAAATCTAAGTTCTTACTACGATTAAAATATTTATATAAATGCTTTTATAAAGCATTCAACTTTTGGTTTTGGTTTTTATAGGATAACGGCCGCCGGTTTCTACTGGTGGCCTTCTTATTTCTACTAGGTTCTAGTTCACATTAAGAAATAAAATCCAATCAATTTACCCCTTTCTTCTGCTCCTTTATTGTAAACAACAAAGCGATAAAACCAATCACGAAAAATAATACCAAGGCCAGTATCGAGTTCCTCATGTTTCCTGTTAGTTGTTGCACTAATCCAAAGCTTACCATCCCAATTACAATTGCTACTTTTTCTGTAACATCATAAAAACTAAAAAAGGAGGCTGTGTCGTGTGTTCCCTCGGGCATTATCTTGGCATAAGTTGAACGACTTAATGATTGTATTCCGCCCATTATCAATCCAACAATTGAGGCTAGTATATAAAACTGCATTTCATTGGTTACAAAATAGGCAGCTACACAGAGTGCTGTCCATAATAAAACAACAAACGCCAATACATTAAAATTACCAAACCTATCAGATAGCTTTGCCATCAGATAGGCGCCTGCAATGGCTACAATTTGTATCAAAAGAATACAGATAATCAATTTACTGGTTGCCATCTGCAATACCTGACTACCAAAAAGTGTTGCAGCAAGCATTACCGTTTGTACACCCATGCTATAAAAAAAGAAAGCAATCAGATACCGTTTCAATACAGGAAGTTGTCCTGCTTGTTTCCATACTTTCTTCAACTCTATAAAGCCATTGGTTATTATGTTTCCTTGTTTTAACACGCCTGTCGCAATACTCTTAGGCAATGTGGCAAAAGTTATTTGTGCAAATGCTGCCCACCACAATCCTACCAATAAAAAAGATAATCTTGCTGGGAAAGTGCCATCTGTTATACCAAACCATTCTGGCTTTAACACAAAAAAGAAACAGATAATCTGTAGTAATACACTACCTATATATCCATAAGCAAACCCTTTGGCACTCACATCATCCTGATCTTCTTCGGCGGCTATCTCTGGCAAGTAGGCATTATAAAAAACGAGACTTCCACAATAGCCGACGGCGGCAATCACGGCGCAAGCTATTCCTAGTGTGAGTGTATCCTTTGTAAACCAATACATCAGGCAGCAAGCCAAGCTTCCGAGGTAGCAAAAGAATTGCATGAAAGATTTCTTATTTCCCTTGAAATCTGCAATAGAAGATAGAATTGGGGACAAGAGTGCAATCAACAGATAAGCAAATGCAATGGCATAATTGTATAATGAAGCACTCTCATACTCGCTTCCCAGAAACGTTACCTTGTGGGAAAGCACATTACCCGCCGCATCTTTTACGGTTGTGATGGCATCGTAATAAGCTGGAAAAATAGTAGAAGTAATGACCAGATTGTAGGCACTGTTGGCCCAATCGTACATAGCCCAGCCCGTTATTACTTTCTTGGAAGCAGTCAGCATGTTAGTTATGAGTTATAAATTATGAGTGATGAGTTAGGGCAATTCCAGTTTGTGATTTACATCTTCGGTTAACGGAAAGCGGTCAACGGTCAACTGCTTTAGTACACCGTTTTTCTCTTCCCGCTTTCAAAGTCTTTAAATATGAAAGCACCTAGTTTATCCAAGCTTGCAAAGAAGGCCTTGCCATTGTTCATCTCGGTAAACTCCTGTACAAAGTTTTGCAGGTACGGGTCGCTCGCAATCATAAAGGTGGTGATAGGTATTTTTAGTTTCTTGCATTGTGCAGCCAGATTAATGCAACGATTCACCACTTTTCTATCTAGCCCAAAACTATTTTTATAGTACCTGCCCCCAATTTTCAGACAGGTAGGTTTACCATCGGTAATCATAAAAATCTGTTTGTTGGGGTTCTTTCTTCTGCGTAATAAATCCATTGCCAGTTCCAATCCCGCAACGGTGTTGGTATGATAAGGACCTACTTGCAGATACGGCAGATCCTTCACTTCTATTGTCCAGGCATCGTTTCCAAATACCACAATGTCCAATGTGTCTTTCGGATATTTTGTTTGTATCAGTTCGCTCAATGCCATTGCTACTTTCTTGGCGGGCGTTATCCTGTCTTCCCCATACAAAATCATGGAGTGAGAAATGTCTATCATCAACACAGTAGACGTCTGCGTTTTAAAATCGTTTTCCCTTATCTGAAGGTCGTCTTCGTGCATCCTGAAACTCTCTACGCCGTGGTTAATCTGCGCATTGCGGATGCTCTCCGTAAAATCTATCTGTTCCAGCATATCCCCAAACTGATAGGGTCTTGTATCCGAACTTATTTCATCGCCCTGACCCGGCTTTTTGGTCTGGTGGTTACCTTGTTTAGATTTCTTTAGCTTGCCAAATATCTCTTCCAGACTTTTCTTACGAATAGATTGTTCCGTTTTACCCGTAATCTTAAAGTCGCCATTAATCGGGTTTTCATTCAGGTAGCCATTCTCTTTCAGGTCGTCTATAAAGTCACCGATGCCATATTCGTTGTTGGTAAACTGGTATTTCTTATCCAGTTCGCTCATCCAACTGAGTGCTTCGGAGGCATCGCCATTGGTATAAGTCAGCAGTTGAGTAAACAAATCTAGCATCTGTTCGAACTTGCTTTTTGTATTGTCTGCGGGATCAAATTGTATAAAACGATAACCAGTCATGAATGAATTATTTACTAATGGACGATAAAAATATACCTAATCCGGTATAAAGCAAATCTATTGGAAAAAGTTTATTGGGAAGTGAAGGATAACGGTTTTCGAAAATATAGATGGATTAATCTGTCTTACCACAATAAAAAAAGACGGATATTAATCCGTCTCTACTTTTTATGCTCAAATTTCTTTTTTACTTTTTCAAATAAACCACTAGAAACCCAACTGTCACGGCAACTTGCCCAATCCAAAAGATAAACATCCACTTAATCATTTCTGCTTTTGAGTCTGCTATTTTAACCTCAAGGTTTGACATTTCAACTTTCAATTCGGCAATATCCCCCTTGGTAGCAATTACATTCAGGTTGGTTTCGTTGTTGTCTTTTATCTTGTGGTCTACAAAGGTCACCAACGCCTCTGCCTCTTGTTCGCCCATCTTTTGTTTTAAGATTTGGAAGAGTTGTATGTCCGACATGTTGATTAACATTATTGCTATTTCTGTAAAACTAGGGTTATTCAATTTAAAAAGGCGGATTCATTTGTTTTATGCCCTTGTAAAACGATAGTAATAGCCAATCATAGTTCAATCATTTATTTATGGACGATGAAAATATACCTAATGCTTGTATAAAGCAAATCTATCTCAAAAAAGTTTATTGGGAGGTAAATGATAACGGCTTTCGAAAACCTCAATAAAAGTAATGATTTATTGGAATACCAAGATATTTTCTAATCATATAAATTAAAACAGTTGCGTCTGAAAGCTCTTCTATGAAAGGGTATCTTTTAAATAATGGTTCAGGGTTTGAATAAAAATAACTTCGTCTTTTGTTTGGCTTTAATAACTCAAAATTATACCCGATCCCATCTGTTATATCAAGGCGCCTTTCATAAGAATCCTCAAAATTTACTGTATCAATTACGTACTCGACCATTTTACTACTCAACTGATTTGAATTAGGGAGTGACAAAACTTTATGATAATTCATTAAGTACCACAATTGATTTAGTTTTGACGAATCAACTTTTACTTCAATAAGCTCCTTTTCACTTTCTTTCCTATTCCAATTAAAATGAAAATACTTAGCAGACCATTTGTCTTTTTTAAGTGTCATTATGAAAACACTTTGGCTATTATTGGATAAACCATCTTGCCAAAGACGAAACTCAAAGTCATAATCCTTGTCTAAATTATAAGTAGAGTCAAATACTCTATCTTTCTCTATAAAAATATTGCTAAGCACATCATCTGTATTACTAGCAACAAAATCAATCTTTAATGGAGAAGGTTGCCTAAATTTAAAGTTGAATTGCGCCGAACAATAAGTTACACTTACAAATGCAATAAAGAAGATTACGGTATGTTTCATCATAAAAGATTTATTGTAAAAATAAGGACAATCCCCCCAAACAACACCCCCTTGCAACGAAGATTTTGGCAATTCTTCATCCCAAAACTGCCCTTAAACCAAAATAAACAGATGTATAAATAAAATAAACAAGCCTGTTTATTTCTAAAACAGGCTTGTTTATTTTATTTATTAGCTTGTTTTTTTCTAAAACACATGTGTTTAAAGAATAAATAGGCTTGTTTTTTTCTAAAACAGGCTTGTTTATTTTATTTATTAGCTTGTTTATTTCTAAAACACATGTGTTTAAAGAATAAATAGGCTTGTTTATTTTAAAAACAGGTCTGTTTATTTTATTTATACATCTGTTTTTTTGTCTGGAAGGTCTGTTTTACGTCTGAAATGGGTTAATCAGAAATAATAAATTTTGAAAGTTGATTACTAACCTACTTTCACCGAGTTGGTAATTCTGCCGATAAATAAATTTAAAAGTTATGATACTCGTTCCGCTTCTCAATTGGAAAGTTGGCGAACCCGTCGTAATGTCTTCAAGGGCATTGCTGGTAGGTAACGGCTATGCAGCAAATCCATCGTTGTTTCCAACGCCTCCGTTTGCGGGTACGTTGATTTTAACGAAACGAACGGCATTGGATACCTTGTATTCGAACCGGAAGAATGGCGTATTGGCAAAAAATGCCTTGGACACCGCTTGTATCGACATGGATAATGTACTTAGAAAGAGTGCCGATTATGTGAGCGGAATTGCAAATGGTGTGAAAGATACCATTAACAGGGGCGGTTTTGATGCCACTACGGGAGATATTGTTCACGACACAACGGTGCCTGCCATAGGTACAACCGTTGCTGTAGAAGTGGAAAAGGGTGGTTATGTAAATTTGATAGCTCCAGAAATTGCTGGCGCAAAAGATTATGTATTTGTAATTTTTAGAGGACCAGCTTTTGCATTGACAGTTACTGCCGATGCCATTACGGTTCCCACTGGCAGCCCTTGCCCGGTGATGATTGTGCAAGGAAGTGTGAAGCACAAAAAGCTGACTGGCTTTGTGAAGAATGAAGAAATAAATGTGCAGGTTTGTGGCAAGAACACCATTGGTTATGGCGCTTTTGGCCCGATAGAAAACACATCTATTTTATAAAATAAATAGAAAAAGAACATAGAATAGCGGCTGTTTTGGAGGTAATACTTCAAAATAGCCGTTGTTGTTTTGGGAATAGTATCCGCTAGCATTATTTAATCCTGAATCTGCCATCAATCAGCCAGTTATCTAATTTTAATACTTAAAAACCATATTATCTGTATTTTATTTATCTTCAATGCCTTAATTTTGAAAAAAATGCAGAAATTGCTAATTTCTTCTACCGTAGGATAAAACGAAGACCCACTAAGTAAACAACAGAAATAATATTGACAAACAAATAATACCTGAATAAAATGACGAATGAGGAAGAAGTGTTTATGAAAGAGGCAATCCGCCTTTCTATAACAAATGTAACCGAGGGAAAAGGCGGACCTTTTGGTGCAGTGATTGTAAAAGATGGCAAAATAATAGCCCGCGGGGCAAATCAGGTTACCAGCAGCAACGACCCCACTGCCCATGCTGAGGTGGTTGCTATCCGCAATGCGTGCAAAATATTGGATACTTTTCAGTTAGACGGCTGCGACCTCTACACTAGTTGCGAGCCGTGCCCCATGTGCCTCGGCGCCATCTATTGGGCTAGACCTGCCCGCTTATTTTATGCCAATACCAAGGCAGATGCGGCGGCAATTCAGTTCGACGACCAGTTTATTTATGAGGAAATAGCATTGCCATTAGGCGAAAGAAAACTGTTTACAAAGCAATTGTTGCGGGAGGAAGCATTGGAGGCTTTCCGACTATGGCAGGAAAGCAATGCAAAAGTGGAGTACTAGTGGTGTTTTATTGTCCCTAATAACACATTTGAGTGCGCACTATATTGATATCATTTGTGTTTATTCGTGAAATTAGTGGCAAAAATTAATAGATTATGAAACGGGAAATATATTGTGAACAATGTTGGATAGATGGCAAGTTGCAGGCTGCTACCATTGCAATAGAAGGTGGGTTGATATCGGAGATTCTGCCTTATAAAACAAAAGATGCCACTGCTGTCTCTGGCGTTTTGATGCCTGGTGCAATAGATGCACACGTGCATGTGAACGAACCGGGGCGTACTGAATGGGAGGGATTTTATACCGCCACACAAGCAGCGGCAGCGGGTGGAATCACAACCATTGTGGATATGCCTTTGAATGCTAGCCCTGTAGCTACCACCCTTGCAGCCTTTGAGGAAAAACTGGCAGCGGCAGAAGGAAAACTAACTGTGAACTGTGGCTTTTATGCAGGATTGGTTCCAGGAAATAGTAGCGAATTGCCTGCTTTGATGGAGGCTGGCGTATTGGGTGTAAAATGTTTTCTGGTACATTCGGGCATTGATGACTTTCCTAATGTAGAAGAGAAAGATTTGAATGAAGCCATGCCATTGATTGCCAAACACAAAATTCCATTACTGGCTCACTGCGAAATATCGGATGGTTATGTCTCCGAAGCTTTCTTGAAGGTGTCTACCAGTTATCAAAATTATCTGGCCAGTCGTCCGCAAGAATGGGAAGTAGAAGCCGTGAAACTGGTTATTGGATTGAGTAAACAACACGGTTGTGCGGTTCATATTGTTCATGTGTCGGCTTCGGATGCCATCGAAGACATTGCGATAGCAAGAAGCGAAGGGTTGCCTGTAACGGCAGAGACCTGTCCGCATTATATTTATTTTAATGCAGAAGCAATTCCCGATGGACAAACACTGTTTAAGTGTGCACCCCCCATTCGTGAGAAAGCAAATAACTTGATGCTTCAAAAAGCACTGCAACTAGGCATCCTGGATTTTATTGCAAGTGACCATTCCCCTGCACCACCATCCATAAAGGAACTGGAAAGTGGTAACTTATTAAAAGCCTGGGGGGGCATTGCCGGATTGCAGTTTCTATTACCTGCTAGCTGGACAACCCTAAAAAAAGTGATGAAACTAGAAGCATTTATTCCATTAATCACGGAACATCCTGCTAAGTTTCTACAACTAAACAATCGAAAAGGGAAGATAGCCGTTGGTTACGATGCCGATTTGATATAT
>Ga0214164_1001847_pt1 | contig 11579 bp, 3 predicted proteins | sample TroBogepilimnion_13_FD_153003 | JGI IMG/M metagenome (GOLD analysis project Ga0214164, IMG submission 153003) | Freshwater microbial communities from Trout Bog Lake, WI - Practice 03JUN2009 epilimnion v4 | ecosystem: Environmental > Aquatic > Freshwater > Lake > Epilimnion/Euphotic zone ...
GCCCTGCCCGGAGGGTAACATTCTATTTCAGAAGTGCCAAATGGATTTGATTGCTATTGTTTGGATGTGTTTATGTTGAAAATCAGATGGGTGGAGTTGGTGTGGGGTGTGACTGAATTGAACACTGGAAGTCTGCAGGACAGCCTGAAGTGTATGGACTTGAGAGTCTATACAGTCTCAGCTTGTGGAATTAGGTTGATCAGTGTGTGGAATTAGGTTGATGAGCTTTGGTGGTATGTATGTGTATTGAAACTGTAATTCTTGTTGATTATTTTTCAGTTTACTCCTTTACCTTAATTTCTTGAGTGTGTAGTTGCTTCCTGCAAAAGTATGAGACAAGTTAGTACAATGAATTTGTTGAAATTTTGTTATTTGAGATGAAATGATTGAAATGTTGGATAAAATACCTGGTTGAAAATGGAGGAGGTAGAGTTGTACTTGTTGATTAGTTTGTATGGTCAGAAATGAAATAATAGAAAAAATAAGTAAAACATGGACAGTTGACACATTGTTTGAAAGATATTTTAATACTGAGAACTCATTGTACTGCATTAATGCAAATACATGGATTGATGAAATATATCCAGAAAAGGTGGTCTTGGTATTGAAAAATACTGACTTTGTGCTTGTGGAAATGCTGAGTTTCAAATGCACAGGTGTTTCTTGTGCTTTGTTAAAGATTTGAATGTATTGTGAAAGTTGCTTCTGAGGAATGCTGATTGCTGAAATTCTTGATGCAATATGAAATGTTGTTGTGGAAGATTGTCTATTGCAAGATGGCAATGAAAATTGGGTATTGTGAAGAAGCCTTGGTAAGTGCCAAAAAATGATTTCTACTTTGGTGTTTTGCATGCATAGCAGATAATGTCTGTTGGACTCATCTCTGATGGAAGCTTGAATGTATGGCATGTGGGGCATTGTCTCTGTGGATTTGGAACTGCAAATCTGCTTGTGCTGGCTGAACTGCTTGGGCCCAAGCCTTTTAAGCATGCATCACAATTAAGAGCTGGAGGAGGGCCAATTTGAAATGGAGTTTTCATCTGCTTGCATATGAAGCACATTCTCTTTTTGGCTTCTTCCATAGCCAAATGTGCCTCTTCTTCTTGAGCCATTAGGTCCAGTTGAATCAAATCAGTGCAATTAGTGCATCTGGAGTCCTTGATTTCTGCATGTGTTTCCAAGGGTTTGTGGCAGATGTCACAGATGTGCCCACCTTCTTTGTTGAAACAGTCAGTGCAGATCTGTTGCATGTCAAATGAAATGGGTTTCTTGCAGAAATGACATGCACACAGTAAAGCCATGGTTTGTGCCTTTTTTTGAGCAGCCAACTCAAGTCTTGCAGTCCTTTCCTGTTGTTCTTGAATTTGTTTTTCTTTTTCTATTTTGGCTTTGTAACAGGCTTGTTCTTTTCCTATGAAATACTTTTCAAGGTTTTGAAGGGCCTTTCCTCTCTGAAGATTCCAATTAAGTGCAGCCACTGAGTGTCTGAAAAAGTTTGTGCCATCCATATGTGGTGTGGCCATGTAATGATCAGACAGGTTGTGATTTTCCTGCAGTTCTGAATATTTAATTGCCAGAGCCATCTTCTTCATTCCATCTTCTCTGTAACTCCATGGTTCAGGTCCTACAGCAGCATGAAGTTTCTGTGTAAAAATCCGGAGGCATTGTAAATTGTCACCTTCCTGTAAGCTGAGTTGGTTGAAAAGGTTTTTTTGGCCCCCAGTGGTATTCAAAGTTGTTTTGATATCATTCAGATCAATGATTTGGTTGGAATAATGGATAAACTTGTCAAGCCCTGCCTGAAGCTCTCTGTTCCATTCTGTTTCTACAAGCATTTCCAGGTCTATGTGCATAGCTTTTAGAAGTTCAATCATATTGATAGTAGTCAAGGGCATTGGAGGTGGTGGTGATTGTTCACAGTAGGCTTGAAAAGTGGAAAGAAGCAAATTCTTAAATTGAAACATGTCTGTTGTTTTATTCAGAATTTGAAGCACTCTATCAATTTCCACATGATTATGGAGGGGATTGAGTTTGAGTTTTTCAATGCTTGCAGAAATTTTGGGGTAATCTGAATATTCTGCCAGTGCTAACATGGAAGGTGGCCAAATACCATAGACAGCATTAGCTGAGGGATATTGTTGTTCAACTATGTTCAAGAGTTTAGGATAGTTGAAAGGTGATGTCATTGGATTTTCAAGTTGAGATATGACTCTTACTACCATGCAGCTGTTAATCAGGAATTTGTAAATTGCCTGTAAGATTGCACTGTATTTTTGAGCTGTTGTTTCTGCATTGTATGGAACTTTCTGGTCATAGTCATAGAAAGTTTCAATTAGCCATGTTACAATCCCATGCTGGTGCAATTCTGACATGTTTTGACTGATGCTGTTCTCTTGCAAGATTTGTTCAATCAAATTTATCTGTTGCTCTGGTGAATTGAGATATTTTTTTTGAGCAACAAACAAGAGCCTTTCTAATATTTCCATTGATGATTTCTCAACTTCTACTGTTATATCAGCAATGACTGAAGCCCTGTTTTCAAGAATAATGATTACTTTATTAAATTTGTTTTTATGGAGTATTATTGGTATTGTTGTTTTTTAGCTTTACCTGAATGATTCCCAGAGTGGTTGTGCCAAGATCTTGATATTTTGAGGGATATACCTGATAGGTATAAAAACAAATGAGAATGTATGGATTTTGGCAAATTGTGAAGTTGTTGGGATAGGTACCTTTCAGTGACTTCAAAAGGTTGGCTCTGAGGAACTGAGCTGGAAGGTGCAGATTGAGGGGCACTGGTATAATGAAAAGAAAAGTGACTTTATCAATGGACACTTTGGATTTTGAGAGAAATGATTTAAGGAAAGAAAAGAAAAGAGATGTTTGATTTAACATTTCATAAGTTTTAATAACATTTATTTTTGATCACCTTTCAAGAGATGGCAAAACAAGAGATCTTTTGGCTGGAGGAGTTCTAAATGTCATGTCAAATTGCCTCTTACTAGGAGAATTGGTGCTTGGAGAATTGGCAAGCTGCTGAAATTCTGGAGTAAGGCTGGTTGGTTCAACAGCAGAAATTACTGGGGAGTTGAATGAAGCACTGGAATTTTCTCCCTCAGTGGCAGGTAATTTGAGAGGTGTGACAGGTCTAGACTTGTCTGATGTGGCTTGTTCATTGTCAGATGAGTCAAGTTGCTCATGGTCAGGTTCACTTTCATGTTCAGATGTTGACATTGCTTTGAAAGGGTTGAAACCTGTAAAAGGATGTTCAGCACTTCACATGTGGTGAAGAGGTAATAGTACTTACAGGGTATGCAATGTGTTGTGTTGAGATTGATTGGTGGGTTGCTTGCAGCAGTCTTGGTTGATCTGTTTGTTGTGTGTTTATGTTTTATCAGCTTGAGTAGTAAAATTAGGCAATGGCTGCCATGGAATTGAACCATGGATGTTCACCAAGACAGCCAGAAGTCCATGGACTTTTGTAATAGTCCATAGACCCCCAGGCACTGTATTGCAGTGCCTGTATGATGTGAATTTTACAGTTTAAATGATACATTGAATAAGTCACAACTATCCTCTGTAACCAATAACCAGTATCCAATCAACCAATAACCAACATTTCCAATAACCAATAACCAATATCCAAATAACCAATAACTTACAATTCCAATAACCAATAACCAATCCAGTAATTAGTAATTAATGAATAGTGAATTAATTGATACTCCTCAGTCAAAGTTCCAGTCTGCTGGCATGTCAATATCATCACCCTCATGAGCCTGGTCAAGGTATGATGCAAAACTTCCAGAAAAAGGGAGAGGCAAATCCTCTGGTAATCTGTATGGGTTATCCTCTGGTTCCCTAAAGGAGCATGGATATTCTGGGGCTTGGTAGTTCTCCTCATACTGTTCTTCATCTGGGTCAATTGGATTTGCATAAGCTGGTGGTGCAAAACACTCTCTGTGTCGTCTGTCTATGTAATCTTTATCAAAGATGGTGTGCCATACTATGTTTTTGGTGTGGATCTGACCATCTTTAAGCAGGACATGTACTGAGTCCCAGTTTTTTACGCGTGAAAGAGCAACATAGAGCTGTCCATGGCTGAATACTGGGTCAGTGAGATCTATACCTACTTTGCTGTATGTGGATCCCTGTGACTTGTTGATTGTCATGGCAAAGGAAGGTCTGATTGGAAATTGATGCCTGGAGAAAGTAAAAGGGTATTTTTCTGGGGTTGTACTAGTGATTCTGGGTAAGAGGAAGATAAGAGGCTCTTCATTATGTGTGGCTGGTCCAGAAGGGATGAGCTGGCATAAGATGCTGTGGTGTTGTATCGCCAGGATATGAAATCTTGAGCCATTGCAAAGGCCTTCCTTAACATTCATATTTCTAAGAAGCATGTACACGCCACCTACTTTAAGGTTGAGGCTGTGAGGTGGCAATCCAGGAGGAGTAAGGGTCTTCAAAAATTCTGTAGGTAAGATAATTTTATGACACTGCTGAGTCTTATCAATGACAGGTGTATCAATAGAAAGTCTGATGTTGTCTGGGCCTGGAATGAGAGAAAGCATGTGCTCATTAAGTATGGCAGCATGTTTATTGGTTGGTGTAAGGAGTACACGATCATAAAGTGTTGGTAGCATGTTCTGGGAGAAGTCTTTCCCAAATGTAGCATCAATGAGGTCCTGTGTTCTGTGTACAATATGTATCCTGCTGTCAAGCATGATGTCCTCTCCCAACAAACCATCTCCCACTTTCAAAAGCCACTCAGCCCAGTCTGGACAATCCTTTGCCCTCATATTCTCAGTAAGGGCAATGGTTGTAAAATGATCCCAAAGTGGTGACATTCTGATTGAGGCAGCAACCTGTTGTGAACCTGAGCCACGGATGACAATGGGCAAGGTCTGTCTGAAGTCACCACCCAATACAATGGTTTTGCCTGCAAATGGTTCCTGTGATTTGCATAGAAATTTGAGTAGCCTGTCCAAGAGTTCTAAAGCATACCTGTGAGAAGCTGTGGATTCATCCCATATAATTACATCAGTTGTTCTGAGGATGGCTGCCTCCTTAGACTGGGCCCTTAATTTGGAAACTGTGTCATGATTAATTATAAGAGGCATTTTAAAGGCTTTATGAGCTGTTACACCATCTAGAAGTGTAGCTGCAATTCCTGTAGATGCTACAACAACACAACTTTTGCCAGATTGTTGCAGACAGTGAATTAATGTTTTGTACATGAAGCTCTTTCCTGTGCCACCTGGACCATCTATAAAAAAGCACTCCTTGGTCCTCTGGTCCTGTGCATTGTAAATCCTGTCGAATGCTGTTTTCTGATCAAGATTCAGCTGTGCATACATATCTTGTCCTGTTTGTGAGGGTAGGGTCTCTGTTGTGGTTTGGGTAAGGGTCTGTGCTGTGGTTTGGGTAGGGGCTTGTGTTGGTGGAGGGGCAGGGTTTGCTGTTGGTCTATTTCTTGGAGGGACTGATTGTGGTCGTGGAATCTGAAATGATTGGAGCAAGTTTTTTTCACTGTCATGCCTCTGAATCATTGCATTTAATCTATCATAAATTCTGCACAGCTGTTGAGAATCACTGATATTGTTGTGTCTATCTGGCTTGAACATATTCATTTTGTGATTATCCCACAGCTTTTTTGGGTCTGAGGGATTGCAGGAGATGAGTATGCATGCAAATAAAGATATCATTTTGTCTGGCATCATGGTAAAATTGGCTTCAGTGAGACAGTTATTCCATTCTTTATCATCAACCATTAGGTCTCTTGCTATGGCTGCTTCATGAAAGGTTCTGTGTTGTATATCATTGTGAAGCTTGAGTGCTTCAAAATTTTTGGGTCCTTTGATATGGAGCAAGAGAAGGCGTAGGCAGTATCTTTCTATATCTGCTGGTGAAACATGGTGCATTCTACCAATGATTGGTCTGGTTCCTGAATAGCTCCAGGGAACTTTGATTGGAGGGGCTCTGGGTCTAAGCTTCCATGATTTTGATTTTGTGTCAAAGGTGAAATATTGTGGCATGTCATGATACAGGAGAGTGCGAGCCATAGCTGTGGCTGTGGTTGAAATGCCTGTACCTCCTTCACACAATTTAAAGTAGGCTGTTAATGTTGTCTGTGGAGCAGGTGCCTGTGCAACTAAGTTTGCTGTGCCTGGTATGAAAGAGACCTCCTGTTGGTTAGGCAAATGGACTTGTAATGATTCTACACAGTGACTCATTGCATTGGTTGGAAAACCAAACATCCTCCAGCAAGCCTCATGTGAAGACAGGTAGCGAGCATCCTGGAAATCTTTAATTTCATCGCTGTCAAGAAAGCTGACTTCTTCTCCTTCTTCCTGGATTTTCCTGAGTTTAAATTCTACCTTATCCCCACCCTTATAAATGTATTTGTACAGATACTTGAAGGATTTAATGCTGGTTGCTATTTCTACATTTATGTGAGTGTCATATTTAAGAAGTAAGAATGGGTTGAAAGGCACAACCCATTGAGATGTTAGATTTTCATACTTCCCAAGCCTATCAATGGTTTGCTGGTCTTTACGACGCATATACTGTGGATAACCATTCTCATCAAAAAGTGTTTCTGAGGCAAATTCCTTTGGAAAAAAACGCTTACACTTGCCCTTGCATGTGTCGCTCTGCATGCATACAGCACTTGGATTTAAATTGCCACATGGCCCATGAATGAGATTCCTTTTAACTGCTTCATATAGAACTGTATCTATCCTTTTATCTGGTATTTCTGCAGAAACTATAAGGTCAATATCTCTACCTGTTTTGGGCATATCTTCCTTATGCTTTTGTATAAGTAGGATGTGCACATGAGGCATGCCCCTTTTTTGATACTCTATTGTCCATGCATATCCACCTATCTCTCCAAAGATTTCTCTTTGGATGAGATCTTTGAGGAGTTCATCCAGTTTAAGTTTGAACACACGTGCCAAGAGGTCTGGTCTATCCTCTGGTGACTGCCCTGGTAAAAGATTCTGTACAACTTCTGGCCATTTTGGATTAGCAGTCATTGTTATAAATTTATGGGGTGCTCCTGTGTGCATAGATATAGCCATAGCTTTATTATAGGCCTGATGCATATATCTTGGGCTTCCAATGAATGATGCAGGAAGTACTCTTGCATATCCTGGTTCCACATAACCAGGTCTGCTTGCAGCTGCATTGATAAGATCTTTTCGTAACTTGGTGTACATTTCTGCTTTTAGTTTTTTCTGCATGCCTGGGCGTCTGAGAGTACCACAGGCATGCTCTTCTACTTTAGCATAAGCATCAACAAAGAATTGCTGGGCCAATCTGCCTCCATAATGTATGGAGCTGAAGTTGCCCTGTGGTTCTGCATTTTCATCATCAGAATCTGAGTCTGTGAGTGTAGGCATCTGTGGCTGATCCACTTCTGGTCTGTATGAAAACATGTAGCTGTAATGCTGTCTCATGGAATAGTCTTTGGATTTCTTACCCTCTGGATCTGGATTAACTTCTTCTGTGTGGTCAGCTGGCTCATCTTCATTATCCTCAATAGCCTCCTCATCTAAAAGAGAGGAAGTTTGCTGTTTTCTTTTCCTTGGTTTGGGTGGTTTGAATGGAATATATTCCTGTGCATAGCAATCATCTCTGGGTGGGAGGTCTCTGTGATAACTGACATCTCCCCTAGGGAATAGGAGTGGGTAGCACATTGGATCTGCATTTGGGTCCATGACACTGATCGTTGTGAAGAGGTTTGTTTCATTCTGAAGATGAACAAATAGCTGCCGCTTGTCTTTTTGCTCACGGAATGCACCAGTAATGATTGCTGCAACCTCATTTGATCCAAGAAGAGTAGCATTGTATCTGTTAAGGTCAAGCTCTTTATTGTGGTTGAACACAAGCTTCACATTTGCCATGCATCGCTCACCACCTTGTTGGTCTACAATTTCTCTAAGCATTTGATAGGCTTGTGCAAAAGGGTTATCCCTTCGAATCACCCTTTGAATTATTGACATTTGATTTTGAAGAAATGGGCTGAAACCAGAACACAAGGGGTGCTTGAGATTGAGACGTCTTTGCTCTGATTCATCTGCAAAGTAGAGTTGACTGTAGGCTGGTGTTGTTCCTGGTTTATGTTGAACATTACTGATTTTGTGCATGAGAGTGCCTTGAATTTTGAACAGATAGGGACCCTGCCCCATATTGATGGTTTTGGACATCATGCTGGCAAATGCATGGCGTCCATTCATGTGCCTAATATTTTCATTAATTTCTGTGCGCTGGGCAGGACTTAGATTCTGAACAGGGTGGATACAATAGACAGGGGGCTTTTGTCGTTTGAGAATAATCTTTATTTCCTCAGGGAAGGGATGGCTTATTGGTTTATGCTTAATCTTGCCATGGTCACAGCAGAATTGAAATGTGGCCATTCCAAGGGGCAGGTTAGCATCCTTCTGGCGACGTTCACCCTTGAAATGCAGGGCACCACAATTATGACATGCATCATTCATGGGCCCAAGTGAAAATGGACCATCAACCAGGCCACATGATGCCCAGGTGGTTGGTTGAAATCCAGTGGGATGAAATTCTGTGTCATCTCGCACACGATATGCTGGTCTGTGGGGAATGGGTGGTCCAGGAGGGGGAACAAGGTTTTCAGGAGTTTGTGGTTCTTGATGGAGTGGAGGGAATGAGCTAAAATCAGGAAGGTCAGGATTGGCTAAAAATGCTTGGATTTCAGCATCATCCTCTGCAGAGAGTGAAGGAGGGGCATTAGGGAGTTGGGCTGACTGTATTATTCTTGTGGCAGATCTTTGTGCTGCTCTTGCTCTGTTCTTTGCTGAAACCATGTCATTGAGTGATTGAAAGTCTGGAAGATAATCATTACTCAGTGGATCTATAAGGGGATCATCTGTTGCAAGTGGTGTCTTTTCAGGAGTGTTTCTGAGGATTGCAGTTATTTTCCTTGATACAATTCTAGATCTGTCTCTGTTGGACAACAGTGAGTTGAGAAGTGGAAAGGTGGGAGGTTTAGTGGTGATGGAGTGTTGTGCTTTTGATTCTATGACTTGACTTCTATCTTCAGTAGACTGTGCTGGTGCAAGTTGCATGAGGGACTCATAAGAGAGGGCCATAACAAGAATAGGAAGGATTTTTCTGAACTGATTTACTGTCTGTGCTGTCTTGTGGGTGCCAATGATATCAGAGGCTGCAGTGGTGAGAACATGAAGGGCACAGTCTACATTATCATCAGGCTGTTGAATAACATCAATTGTGGAATAGTTCCAAGGAATGGATCTATCTATTGTGATCTGAGGAAGGGCCATGGCAAAATATTTGAGTCTGTCACAGAGCCAGTATGAGCATTCTCTGTAGTTATGTATTTGTGATTTTGAAAGACTGTCATGAACTTTCACTGTATTATCTTTGAGAGAAAGCTTATGAAGGATAAAATGATTTCCATTTCCAGAAGCTGTAGATAATTTTTCAGGCATTATGTGGGCTGGAAACCAAAGTTCTTCATCATCAGGTCCAAGATTTGGAATTCTTCTAAATATCCAGCTGGGTGTTACCCCATCTGCTAGTTCCTGGCATCCAGTGATGTTTTTTGTAACATGTGTGGATACAATTCTTATTTGCTTGTTTGTTATTGTCTTGACTACTTGTAGTTGATTTGGAGTGTCTGCTGTTGTATTGCTGGATGCAAGGATAATAATACCAAGGGCATAGTCAAGGAGATGATTGCTGAGACAAGTATTTTCTTTGCAGTGCCTGAGGTGATTTAGTGTCAAATCTGTGTTATAAAGTTTGAAAAGTTCTCTGTCATCATTCTCAAGTATATGATCTGCCCAATAGACTTGATCTTGCCTGGCAAGGAGGGTGCAAATGGCTTGTCTAAGGCCATTTGCTTTGATTCCTAGGGAAACTATTGAAATCTGGGAGGCTAGTTGTGGTGTGATGGGGAAAAATGTGTGCAGGCTAATTGGAGCTGGGGTTGGGACAGATGGGGTTGCAAACAATGGTAGTGCATGGAGTCTTCTCAAGGGTGTTGGTGCAATCTGTCTAGGTCTTTTATAAGGGGCAGGTGGAGCATGTGCAGGGGTAGCATCTCTGGGAGGGGTTAATGCCAATGAAGGGATACTTGTCATGTGATCTTTAAGTATAGTTCTGGGTGGACTTACTGACAGATGTGAAGCTAGTGCATCAAGCATGATTGGTGTGATTGAGACTGTCTGAGGAGGGGGAATGGATATTTGAGAACTTAAGGTATGAGTGCTGGATTGTTTAGATTCTTTCTCTATTTTAGCAATGGTTCTTTTCATAACTTGAATTCTATTTTTATTGTCTAAAAGTGTTTCAGCAGAAACAGATGGCTTGTAAGAATCCAAGACCTGTGAGACCAGTGCATCAGGCTGGGGCATCAGAAGGTGAGCAGAAATATCTGGAAGATATTTTTCATGTTTGGGGTCCTGCAAATCAGTCCATGTGTGAATGGTCATGTTTGTGGTTGTAGTGTCCTTAGGAGCAGGGTCTGCTAGGGGAATCACAACAGTCTTTTGTCTCTTGTTATTCATTCTGAGAGGAGGAAGTGGGGATGGGCTTTTTCTGTTTCTCCTGAGGAGAGTTCTTTCCCTGTACTCTAGTGGTGAATCAGAGGGATCATGAATGAGATGAGGCTGTGAGGGTAGTGAAATATTATGCTGAACAGTGGGAGGCACAGGGGGATTAAAAAGGATATTTGGTGCTAACATATGAGTAGGAGGTGGAGGATGATGATAAGGAATGTGGAATGTTTGGGCAGGCTGTGGGTCCTGCAAAAAAGCAGGATGATATGATAAAGGATGATAAGCATAAGGACATGGACTCTGTTCCTGTGCCTGCATGTTAGTCTGTGGTGAACAAGTCTTTGAAGTTGCTGTTGATGTCTGCAATTTTATATTTTGATCTGTTTCTGGTATAACTTTCAGAATACCCCCAGCCTGTACAATGACTTTCTCAAGTTGAAATTTTGCAATAATCCAGGTTTGTAATGCCTGATGCTCTGCTGGGTGATTGGCAGCAAACCAGTCAATTGTCCTTGCCTGGAGACTATCACTAAAGTGAAGGATACCATTATGGGGGAGTTTTTGTATGTCATTTTTAAAAATTGCTATTTTACCCTCACAAAATGCATGTTTTAGTAGTGTTATAAGTTGTTGTACATTAAATGTATAACCTTGCACCTTTAAAGCTGTCTGACTTTGTATTGCTGGGAAAAATAATTTGGCAGTGTATACCCCTAAAAGTGCATTTGCAATGACAGGGCCCATGAACCAACTATGTGTGTTCATAATGTAAGCAGTGGGTGTAATCTTACCTACCTGCTGTTTTGAAAGGGGAATAGTCTCTACACCAAATGGAACTTTACTATGCCAATCCTGAATATGTTCTGTTGCTTGCAATGCTGTGATTCTGTTATTCATGTTGATGCTTAATTGTGTAAACAATATGGAGAAGGGATGGGAACTTAGGATTTTTGATGTGGTAGTAGAGTTGTCAAAGTACCAGCAGTGTAACTCTATTGAAGAAAAAAATAGATTTAGAGATTT
>Ga0214164_1001849_pt1 | contig 11572 bp, 7 predicted proteins | sample TroBogepilimnion_13_FD_153003 | JGI IMG/M metagenome (GOLD analysis project Ga0214164, IMG submission 153003) | Freshwater microbial communities from Trout Bog Lake, WI - Practice 03JUN2009 epilimnion v4 | ecosystem: Environmental > Aquatic > Freshwater > Lake > Epilimnion/Euphotic zone ...
TCAAATTTAAAAGATAATATTGTTTCATTAACAGCAAGAGAACATTTTATTTGTCATTTATTGCTTACTAAAATGGTAGAATCTAATAATAAAACTAAAATGGTTTATGCATTATGGATGATGAATAAACAAAACAAAAAACAGGATAGAAATTTAAAAATAAATTCTTTTAGATATGAAAAAATGAAAAAAGCTTACTCTATAGAAGTAAGCAAAAAAAATACAGGAAATATTCTTTCGGCTGAAACTAAGAAAAAAATTAGTGATGCTAAAAAAGGCGTTAAATTAAATTTATCTAAAAGAAGTGATCTTTGGTATGCTAAACATGCAGAAACTCATAAAGGTAAGTCTAATTATCAAAGATCGACTAAATAGCATATTCGCTCTTAACTAGGAGTTTATGCGGTACCATCCGCGTAGATCATAGAACGATTAAACAACATAAAGAAAAGGAAACAAAATGGGACGTCCAATTAAAGCAAGATATTTTTTAAGATCTGGTCCAAAAGTACCAGCCGATGCAATTAAAGGTAGCGGTGTAACAGTAAGCGTTAATGCAAACGGTACAGGCTATTCAACTGGTGCTACTGCTGCTATTTCAGCACCAAATGTTTCAGGTGGTGTTAATGCTACTCTAAGTTTAACTATTACTCCTGCAGGCGGTATTACTGCTGCTACTGTTGGAAATGAAGGATCTGGTTATACTTCTGCTCCAACTGTAACAGTTACACCAGCTGCAACACAAACTGCAACAGGTAGAATTGATTTTAATAGCCTTACTATCACTAACTTAAGCGGTGTGGCCGGAGTTTATCCAGGCATGTTAATCAGCGAAGTTGGTGGAATGGCGCCATTTACTCACGTTGTCAGTGTTGGTACTAATACTGTTGTTATGGACAAGGTCGCAACTAACACTGTTACATCAAGTGTGTTTACATTTGCTGATACTGGAACAAGCGCAACATTTAATGTTGGTTTAACTTTCCCACCATTAGATACTAATACTATTGCAACTACTGCATACTTAAGCACAGGTTCTTCTGGAGTTGCTTCTGCTATTATTAAGCAAGAAGCTAGTCGTCGTTATCTAGTAGAAAATGCACAAGGCCGAGGACAGTGCCATTTAACTTCTACTGATGTACTTTCAGCAGGTCAAATGAAGATTATTGCTACAGACTTTAGTGGTGCAACTTATTATGTAACCAAATTAACTGCACATAAAGCAACTCTAGTTAATAGAACTTCTACAAGTACTGCATTAGTAACCAAAGAATCAACTGGTTGGACTATTGGTTCTGCAACTGGTACTATTGTAACTATTTCACATAACTAATTAAGGTAATAATGGTTAGGGGAGAGTAATCTCCCCTAACCATATGAATAATGACTCAAATATTTTATCCATCATTGATAGCGCAATCGAGTAGTGCACCAGAACAAGAAATTGGATGGACTTCTACTCCTACATCTTCTCTTAACTATCTTTTAAATTCTAGATGGAAAACAGTAGATGTTCTAAGTCATTTATCTAATCCTGCTACTGGAGATATTAGAAATAAAACTTGGGCGTTAACTTGTACTGGATTTAATATTCCTTTATTAAATGAAATTAATGGTATACAATTAACAGTTGTTGGACAAAGAAATGGTAGAATAGTTGATGAAATTATTCAACTAACATATCAAGGTCAAGCTATCGGAAATAATAATTTTTATTATATCACTGACAGCGAAGGACATTTATTATTGACTAATGAAACTACATATGGAGGAACTACAGATATGTGGGGTACTACATTAACTCCAGAACAACTTACTGATCCAACGTTCGGTGTAATATTAAAGTTTCAAAGTCATCCTTATTATCCACATCGATGTGGAATGTTTTTAGATTCAGTTTCACTTACTGTTTATTAAGAATAAATAGATAAAAGGAATCGATAATGACATCAGATGTTTCTAGAGTGCAGGGTGCTTATAAAATACAGTCTTCGAACGGCACAGACATCTTTGTGGTCGATACAACTAATGGTGATTATCAAACTCCGTCAGTTCCTACAACTTCTAAAGTAGTAATCACTGGAGATTTGTTTGTAATTGGAAGTCGAACACAATCTTCATCTACTTTTGTAAGCCTAACAGATCCTACTTTATTATTAAACCAAGGCGATACTTTTGCTCCTAAACCTGGCGGAGGATATGTTGCAGGTTTGCAAATTTCTAGAAGCGACAATGATTCTCAATATTCATCAGCATTTATGCAATGGAATGAAGCAGGCATTTGGCACGGAACAGGTGCATTAGGTGCAGAAACAGGAATATTTGAATTTCGTGTTGGACCTTCAAGTTATTCAAGTGGACTTTATAGTGCTATTAAAGTTAATGCTATTAGAATGCCAAAATATGATGGTAGTGAAGGTGCATATTCAACAGTAGGCGGTAATAAACCTAGATTAAATATTTTTGGTAGTGATAATCCTAATGCAGTTCTCAGCGTTTCTGGTACTACTGATTATGCTTCAAATGTCACAGATGATGATGACATTCCAAATAAAAAGTATGTTGATAATACGTTAGCCAGTGGTATTAATAATGCTGAAAATTTAGTAGATGGACGTTCGTATCTAACAATTATTGACCAGCAATTAAATGGTGTTCCCAGTGAAATTGTTGGTGTTTTAGATGGAAGTCCTGTAGATAAATCTGGTATTATTGGCGGCACAGTTACTGGTACTGTGGTAATGCGTATTTCTTCTAGTGTAGCTCAGTTTAGCGGAATACAATTAATACAAAATCAAATTCAACCAGTAGGCGCAAACACTAATTTAATACTAACTACTAACGGTACTGGACAAATTCTTTTACAAGCACCATTATTGTTCCAATCAAGTACAACTCCTGTTCCTGGATCAGGTCAAACTGGACTATATACTAACAATCCAGGCGGAGGCGGAACTGGTGTTTATTATGTAAACAGTAGTACAGGCGGAGTTATTACTAACGATGAATTTGTTAGTCGTAAAAAAGCTTTGGTTTTTAGTTTAATATTTTAAGGATAAAAAATGATTACGAATACACAAATAGCTTCGACAACGACTTCTAGAGTATTTTTAGCCAGTGGTCAACAGGCTATTACTACTATGGTTTTTTGTAATACTACTATATCAACTAATGCTACAGTTGATGTTTATGTTGTTCCATATGGTAGTAATGCTAATGCAGGAACACAAATTATGAAAACATTATCGTTGCCTGCTACTGAAACATTTGTTTTAGATACAGAAAGATTGATTTTAGAAAATAATGATGCAGTTTATGCACAAGCTAGTGCACCTAGCACCATTACTGTAACAGTGAGCTCATTGCAGACATCATAATGAAGTACTATAAAAGATTACCCCTTAACCGTAAAGATCCAACTAGCAAAACTTTTGCAATTGAAACCGATGGAAGAATTGTTACCAATACTACCAACAGTTTAGAAATTCCTGCAGGAACTGCTGCACAACGTCCTGCTTTTCCAGTTAACGGGCAGATTCGTTACAATAGTGATCTAGGTTCAGGCGGAGAACTTGAAGCATATGTTGATGGCGTTTGGCAAATTATTAAAACTAATAGACAACAAACAATAACTCAACAAGAATTTGATAATGGTGATTATGCTGATGTTTATTTTGGACCTTTATCATACAACGTTGATACAACTAAACCACAAAATATATTTGTTTATGTTGAAAATGTTCCTCAGTTAGCTAACACAAATTATACTTTACAAAATAGTACTGTATTAAGTCCTATTACTACCTCAACTACGTTAACACGAACTGCAAGTTTTAATACAACTACTTTACACGTAGCATCAGTTGCAGATTTTAATAGAGGACAAAGTATCTCAGGTACAGGAATATCATCGACTGCTACAGTAGTTGCTTCTAGTGTAACTGATTTGACTATTACAATTACTCCAGGTGTTACGACTTCAATTGCATCAGGAACAGTGGTGACTACTGCATTAAGCAGCGGAACTTGGATTAGATTTACTGATCATTCATTACCTGTGCCGAACAAACCTGTAGTTGTTCTACAAGGATTTGACGGTTACGGTCCTCCTTTTGAAGTATAAAACTTACTTTTAACCCAATTGAATAAATAAGCTTAATGCTGGTTTGCAGCAGATCAAACTGTGGTAAACCCGCAATGTAAGGTGGTTATCCGTGTAACTCGGAGGATTGGGGAAGTCGAATGGCCGTTGGTCGTATATCAGGTCCGTTACTTTCGCAGAATTTGCTGCGTAATGGCGTTGATCTTGCTTTTGAAACTGATTTGTTATACCTTGATGTCAATAATGGTCAAATTGGCATTAAAACCTCAACTCCACAATATACTTTAGATGTTAATGGATCTGCTCGTGTAATTGGTGTTACACAGTTAGGTAACTTAACTGTTTCTAGTTCAAATTCAGGTACATTAATTAATAATAGTTTAGGTGATGTTGTTATTCAAGCACCTACTGAAGCCAAAGTTCAAATTAAAAATGACACATTAATCAGTGGTAATTTACATGCTACTGGTAATATTACTGCCAACGGTAGTGTACAAATTGGTGATATGACCGGATCAGACACTTTAAGTCTGTTCGCTGATATTATTTCAGATATTACACCAAAAACACCTGATCAATATAATCTTGGTAATCAAGAGCAGTATTGGGCTGCTGGTTATTTTAACAATGTAGTTGCTAATGCTTTATTAGGCTTACCAAATCAACCACTAAACATCGGTCAACCACCTGGACAAGATGTTAATGTTGGTCCTATTACTAATCCAACAATTAATATTAATGGTCCTGTAAGAATTTGGGGTGATAATCCTTTAGGTACTGGCCCAGTTGTCAGTAACGTATTATACGTAAGCATGGACGGTAATGATACCAACGATGGTAGAGCAGCTGATGCAAGTCGCGCTTGCCGTACTATCAGCGGTGCTGTACGCAGTCCTTATTATCAACCAGGCACTAGTATCAAAGTTGCACCTGGACATTATTATGAAAATAATCCTATAGAGTTAAAACCATATACTTCTGTAATTGGCAGCGACCTAAGAACTACAGCAATTGAACCTATTAATAAAACACAAGATTTATTCCATGTTCAAAGTGGTTGCTATCTAGCACAAATGCAATTTGTCAATGGACAAAGTGGTCTATTGCCTGGATATGGTTATACTCCAGGCACCAATAGAGGTGCATACGCTACAGCCTTTCCGCCAAACTATGGTAAAGCTAAAATTGACGTATATCATAGTCCATATATTCAAAACTGCACTAATCAAAGTGGTCCTTGGTTGCAAGATGGAACAATGTTCCAACCTAACCAAACAGTGCAAGTGCCACAAGCAGTTGGTACTGCTACTTGGATAGCAAATACTACTACTATAGTAGTATATGTCAATGAAGGAGCAATACAAGTTGGACAAAGTATTAATGTTGGTCCAACACCTCCAGATTATTTTAATGCTAGAACACTGTTATTAGCAAATAAAGCATTTATTCAAGAACAGATTATTGCTTATATAAATCAAACTTATCCAACTTTTGTTTACAACCAAGCAATATGTCAACGAGATGTTGGTATTATTGTTGAAAATATTGCCTATGATGCAGCTTTTGGTGGTAATCAAAAATCAGTAGAAAGCGGATTAGCTTATTGGAATGGAGTTACTAGTGTAATTCCTGGAGAAATTACACAGACTGTTGCTGCAATTAATTACATTAATACATTATCGCAGGCAATTATCACTAATACAACTGCTACTAATTTATTAGGTGGACTACAAACAGCACCTCAGGTAATTAACAATAATTTAACAAATGGTGCTACAGCAGGACCAATAATTTCTAAATTAGTTGGTATAATTACCGACATTGTAACAAATAGTCCAACAGCAGCACCACCAATTCAAGTTGGAAATGGTCCAGATTGGGGATCAGTTTCTGCAGAAGTATTACTACAAACTAATAGATCATTTATACAAGACGAAGTTATTAATTGGATAGACAATACATTTCCAGGATTTGTTTATAAAGAAGACATTTGCTGGAGAGATACTGGTTTAATTATTGATGCTATTAGTCAAGATATAATATTAAATGCAAATGCAAAAACTGTAGAAGCAGCAACTTCATATTGGACTGGTGCAGTTAATGCAGTAAGTAATGAAGTAACTGAAACTGTGGCAGCATTAAATCATGCTAAAGCAGTTGCACTACAGGTAATCAGTAATACTACTGTAACTACATCTGGATTTACCTTCAATGCAACTAAGTGTGCAAGAGATATAGGATTAATCGTTGATGCACTAGCACAAGATTTATTGTTTGGCGGAAATAGTCAATCAACATTTGCTGGATTACAATATTGGAATCATGGAAGTTATGTAGGTAATATTGCTGCTGAAATTACCACAACTACTCAAGCTATTCAATATATTCAAAGTCTAGCAGAAAAAATTGTAGTAAATGATACTAGTGGAGTGCGTTATCAAAGTACTATTAGTCAAAATACCAGTTTTCTTCCTGCAACAAGTGCAGAAGTTAATATAATCAACTCTGAATTTAACACAATTACCAATATTCTTATTAATGGTGTTGCAGGAGTTACTGATATTATTGTTCCTAATAGCCTAACTCCAAGCGCAAATGTCGATGTTCAACGTGCATTTGAATTATTAATAGCCAATGAAGATTATCTCAAAGCTGAAGCAATTGCATGGGTTGATGCTAATAAAGTCTTTAGATATAATACAACCGCTTGTTACAGAGATACTGGACTAATTGTTGATAGTATTGCATTAGATCTAGTATTTCCAACTGGTAGCAATAGTCAAAGTACATTTGCTGGACTACAATATTGGAATCAAAATGGATACACTGGACAAATCGGTAATGAATTAACCACAACAACTAACACAATTAATTATATCAGTCAATTAGCACAAAAAGTTGTGGTAAACGACACCAGCAGTGTTCGTTATTCAACAGGAACCCAAATAATTAATTTAGCAGCTTCTGGTACTCCTACTCAAGCTGGTACTATTGCAACAGAATTTAATTTAATTACTGGTATTTTAAACTCAGGTACAACAGGAGTAACTGATTTAATTGTACCAAATGGTATAACTAGCTCTACTAATGTCAGTGTAAAAAATGCATATGCATTATTACAGGCTAACAAATCTTATATTATCGAAGAAGCAATTGCTTATGTCGCAGCTACAGCACCTAATTTTACTTTTAATGCAGATACTTGTGCTAGAGATGTAGGATATATTGTTGATTCTGTAAGTTTTGATTTGTTGTATGGCGGAAATCGTCAAGCAATTCAAAGTGGTGTTTATTACTATAACTTCAATAGTACATCAACAGCGGTACCAAATGAAATTCCACAGGTTATTTCTGCTTATCAATTTATTAAAGCATTATGTGAACAACTAGTTCTAAATAATCCAGTAGCTGCTTTGCAAACTGCGGTTCCACAAGTTACTAATTTACCTGCAGCAAATGCCAGTGTTTACGATCCATTAACAGGTGAAATTGAAAAAATTATTAACATTATTCAAAATGGTCCTGGTGTAGTATCTACAAAAGAACCAATTAGCCTTGTTGAAACCAACGATACAAATAGTTTAAATGCTGCGGCAATTTTATTGGCAAATAGAGCATTTATTCAAGCAGAGACTATTGCTTACGTTAACAAATTCTTAACTTTCCAATATGATCCTGCAACTTGTGCTAGAGACGTTGGATATATTATCGAATCAGTAGGGTTTGATTTACTTTATGGCGGTAATAGACAAGCAGTACAAAGCGGTGTTTATTATTGGGGTTATAGTAATAACAGCACAAGTTTACCTAAAGAGCAAGTTGCTTCTACATTAGCATATCAATATATGAAAATGTTAATGACCAATATTGTAGTAGGATCAGTGGTATCACCAACTTATCAAAATACTGTAACACAGGTAGTAAGTGCATCAACTGGAACAACAGTTGAAGCCAGCGAAATAGCTGCTAACATTGATTTAATAACTGAAATTATTAACGTAGGACCAAGTGCAGCTAGTGCAAAAACTCCAATTGGATTAAATCCTATTAATAATAAATTTGTAAAAAATGCTGCAACGTTATTAGAATTAAATCGTGCATTCATTCAAGCTGAAGTATGTGCTTATGTAGCAGCTACACAGGTAGCTGACACACAAGTATTCTTACCATTCTATGATAAAGGTGCAAATGCAACACTGTCTGTGACTAGAAATTTTGATATTATTACTAATGTTATTCAAAATGGACCACATGTTGCTCCGATTGTGTCTCAAGGTAATGGAATATTTGTAAAAACAGGCTTAAGTTTAGATGATGTTCGAGTTGCACCAGTTATAACCAATATATCAACTATAACTTCTGGAGTATATCAAGTAGACATTAGTCAAAGCACTATAGGATACGGTGATAGTCAAACACTGTATTTTGGAGAAACTGCTGTTTATCCATTGTTAGATGTAGATGTTCCAGATCGTTGGCAACAACGTCGTATTAATCCTATCGGTTCAATGGGAGGTAGTTTAGTTGACGGAGGAGTTGTTTCTGATCGTAGCCCTATTACTTCTTTTGTGTATGATGCGTTTACTCAGGTTAACCAAGGTGGTCGCGGAATTCACGTTATAAACAATGGATATGCACAGCTAGTTTCTGTGTTTACCATCTTCTGCAGTCAAGCTGTTACAGTTGAAAACGGCGGAATTTGTTCAATCACTAACTCAAACAGTAACTTCGGTGACCAATGTTTAACAGCCAAAGGATATGGCAAGAGAGAATTCAGTGGTTATATTAAGAATCCTCCAGTTTTACCATATTTTCCAAATGGATTTTATCCACAAAGCGGCTCAATACAAGTATATATTGCAGATCCTAAACTAAGACCACATATTGCATTAGTAATGGAAGTTGAACCTCCTGCAGGATATACTAACTATCAAGGACTTCCTGGATTTTTAACAGGTAATACTAATATCAGTACATTAACAACTGGTAGTATTACAATTTCTGGTATTGATACTACTGGGATGGTTATTGGTCAAAACTTTTATGTAGTTGATCAGTATGGTAGAAATCATGATGCCAACGGTGTTCCATATGTAACTACTGGTACAATCGTCAGTGACATTAACTATCAAAGTATTATTTTAAATTATCCTTTATTATCAGGGGGCGGAGACCCAAACAACAGTAATTATTTTAATTTATATACTTGCGGTAATGCTTATTATACTGTGTTATCAAGTACAGTTCAACCTGATCCTATAAATCCAGGTACTTTATTACTACCAGGAAATCAAAATGCTGATGAAGTGTTAAGTTTAGGCTATTTAAATACCTTATCACAAGCAATTATTTCAAATACTTCAGCTACTAATCTTTATAGTACAGCAACACAGGTATTTGATTATAGTCTAAGTGGCGGAATAGGTGCAGAATCATTTATTACTAATGAATTAAATTTAATTGGAAGTATTTTAACTAATGGTCCAAATAGTGCTCCTACTATTACTAAAAGTGGAACATTACCTAATGGCGCAGCCAGTGCAGCCAGCTTGTTAAATAAAAATAGAAATTTCTTGCAACAAGAAATTGTTTCATATGTAAATGATGTTATTTTTAATAACTTTACATATAATACTGCAACTTGTTATAGAGATACTGGTTTAATAGTTGATGCAATTGCACAAGATTTGTTGTTTAATACTTCAAGTCAAAGTACATTTGCTGGATTACAATATTGGAATCAATCTGGATACACAGGTAACATTGCCAACGAATTAACTACTACCACCGCAGCAATTAACTATGTCAGTTCATTGGCACAGCAAGTTGTACAAGGTCAAACTGGTACACGTTATTCAACAGGTACTCAAATAACTAATTTACCATATGCTACTAGTGCAGAAGCTACTACATTAGCACAAGATTTTTCAGTTATCACTAATATTTTGTCATCTGGCACAGTCGGAGTAACTGATTTAATTGTTCCAAATAGTATAAATTCTAGCACAACTGCAAGTATTGTTAATGCATATAATATTTTGCAAGCAAATAGAACATATATTCAACAAGAAGCAGTTGCTTATGTAAACAGTATAGCACCAACTCTTAATTATAACACAGCAACCTGCTATAGAGATGTTGGATATATTGTTGATTCTGTAAGTTTTGATTTGTTATACGGTGGTAATCGTCAAGCAATTCAAAGCGGAGTATATTATTACAGCTTTAGTACAACTTCTACTGCTGTTCCCAATGAAATACCGCAGGTTATTGGCGCTTATAATCACATTAGTTCGTTAACACAACAAATTATTCTCGGACAACCAGTTGCTGCATTACAAACCGCAGTAACTCAAGTGATTACTACTTCAACTGGTACTTTAGCACAAGCATTGTCAGTACAAACTAGTATTAACACTATTACTAATATTATTACTAATGGTCCTAGTGTTGTTAGTGCAAAAACTCCAATGTCTTTAACAAGAAGCACAAATACTAATGTAATTAACGCTGCTGAATTAATAGAAGCTAATCGAGCATTTATTCAAGCAGAAACAATTGCATTTATTAACAGGAATTATACTTATAATCAAAATAAATGTTATAGAGATGTTGGATTATTGGTTGATGCGGTTGTTTATGATTTAGCCAACGGCGGAAATTATAATGCTGTGATTGCTGGAAAGAGCTATTATGCTCAAACTGGTACATTCCATCTTGTTGAACTTGAAGAAAGTGTTACTGATCCAGCATTATTCCCTGATGGTGCAATTATAACTTTTTATCAACGCTCATACATGTCAGCCAGCGGATACTTGTTTGAATATGTAGGTGCTGGATCTAATTACGGATCATTGCCACAAGTGGGCCGTGCAGATCCAGTTCAAACCAAAGAAGTAATACAATTAAACAACGGTAAAGTATTCTTCACATCAACTGACCAAAATGGAGATTTCCGCATTGGTCCAGGATTAGTAATCAGTCAAGCAACTGGCGTGCTATCTGGAAGAACATTTACTAAATCACTGTTTGCTAACTTAACGCCATTCATCTTGGCAATTGAAGGAATTTAACATGGCATTATTACCACTAAACGTATTCAAAACTAAAACAGCAGTACTTACTACAGCAACAACTAATAGAATTTACACTGCTCCAGTAGGTGCTACTGCTATTGTACTAATGGCAAACGCAGCAAATGTTGACAATACTAATACACATTTGGTAAGTTTTGCACATTATAGAAATTTGCCTGTATTACCTGATACACAAGGTAATGGCGGACAAGCGGGTAATACTATAACTGAGCAAGTTGAAGGATTCCCAATTCCTTCAAACAACGCTGCAAGTTTACTATCTGGTAAATTAATCATTGAAAGTCTGGACAGCATCATTGCATATGCAGATGCTGAAGGAGCTATAAAAATAACTCTCAGCATACTAGAGACTGCAAACAGCTAAGATGCCTAC
>Ga0214164_1001851_pt1 | contig 11563 bp, 11 predicted proteins | sample TroBogepilimnion_13_FD_153003 | JGI IMG/M metagenome (GOLD analysis project Ga0214164, IMG submission 153003) | Freshwater microbial communities from Trout Bog Lake, WI - Practice 03JUN2009 epilimnion v4 | ecosystem: Environmental > Aquatic > Freshwater > Lake > Epilimnion/Euphotic zone ...
TACTGTCAGGTTGAGGCATTAATTAGAGGTTCTCAAGTTTGTTGAGATGACAAAATATCTTCTTCGAAAATCAACCCGATTGTCTCCCTGAGCCTGTCGAAGGGCAAATATCTTAAATTGTTTATATCGATTTTCAAACATTTATAAAGATGTTATAGCTTGTCGAAATCAATGTCAGGTTGAGCTTGTCGAAACCGGGTAAGTATAAGCCATCACCTTCTTTGTTCACCTTCGACAAGCTCAGGCTGACACCCCGATTTTCATCAGGTAGCGTAGATATAAACCCTAAACTTAAAGTAAATGGCGAAGGCATAATGAAGGAGTAATAGGTTTACCGCATAACGGTCAGACGGTTTTGAACCGTCCGACCGTTGCAAAAACCAAAACCAAGCATAGCATACAGTGCAGCTCTACGTGGGGTGGGGCTGCACTTTTTTAGTTTACCAGTGGGTGTATATCATCTACGTGTGCAAACAACAGATGGCAAACTAAGTGGGGTAGGGATGGTAAAAGAATAGGATTATGCAAGATTTGATAACTTTAAGAGAGTTGTCAAATCTTGTTATAATATACTACTTGGGTTATAAGGATGTTCAGCTTGTTGCTTTTTCGCCAAGGGTATCATCAATAGCGCTTTACTTATCGGGACATTTTTATAACCGTGAACAACTACTCGGAAAGCTAGGTAAACATAAGACATACAAAGGCTGTATTCATCTGAAAAAGCTTGCAGACATCAATATAGACATACTTACCAAGATGATACTAAGCCATGTAAAGCATATAAAAGAGTTGTATGGGTAGACGCGTGTAATATCTCTACAATATGAGATGGTTCTCAATTTTTGCTTGACAAATCAGTTTGGCTTGACCTATCATTTTTTATTGGAGTAATCTTTTAAAGCTACTTTCGCAGCTATTACTCGCCTTACTTATTTTATGAATCAGAAAGTTATAATAATTGGTCCAGCCCATCCACTACGTGGAGGATTGGCGTCCTTTGATGAACGTCTTGCCCGTCAATTTCAAAACCAAGGGTATGATACTACAATCTATACTTTCTCTTTGCAATATCCTGGTTTTCTTTTTCCAGGTACTACACAGTATTCTTCCGAGCCTAAGCCTACCGATATCAATATAAAAGTGTGCATCAATTCTGTCAATCCTTTCAATTGGTTAAAGGTTGGTAATGAGTTACGTAAGCTAAAGCCTGCTATCATAGTTATTCGCTATTGGTTGCCATTTATGGGGCCCTGTTTAGGAACAATCCTCCGTTGTGCAAAGGCAAATGGCAGTACAAAATTGGTGTGTATAGCAGACAACGTAATTCCTCATGAGAAACGCCCTGGCGATAAGCCATTCACAAGGTATTGTTTTAAGCCTGTTGATGCCTTTGTTACGATGAGTGAAAAGGTACTGACAGATCTCAAAACAATTACTGCAAAACCTTCCAAACAGATTGTACATCCGCTTTATGATAATTTTGGCGAAGCATTATCAAAGGAAGAAGCAAAAAGACACTTGGTTATCTCTGTTGATGAAAATGTAATCTTGTTTTTTGGGTTTATCCGGAAGTACAAAGGGCTGGACTTATTATTGAATGCCATGAAGTTGTTGAAGGAACATACACTCAACGGAAGTTTCAAAGGTTGTAAATTGTTGATAGCAGGGGAATATTATGAAGACAAACAGCAGTATGATGATTTGATAAATGAACTGGATATCGCTGATCAGCTTATTCTGCGAACAGACTTTATTTCAGACAGCGAAGTGCGTTATTACCTCAGTGCAGCCGATTTTGTAATTCAGCCCTATCGCAATGCAACACAAAGTGGCGTTACTCCTTTGGCGTATCACTTTGAGAAGCCGATGCTTGTTACAAATGTTGGGGGCTTACCATCTTTGGTGCCAGATGGGAAAGTAGGATTGGTAGCCGAACCTAACCCGGAATCTATTGCAAACAAAATAGTAGAACTATATTCTATCGGGGAAGCCCATTTTCTGCCCCATCTTCAAACCGAAAAGCTAAAGTATAGTTGGAAAGTATTAACAGATACTATCATTAGTCTTGCCAATTTTGCGGGCGAATAATAAACACAAGTAGTTTAGAACATAAAAAAAGAAAGACCATCCCGTGAGAGATGGTCTTTCTGCATTAGAAATGTCTGCTTCTGGAATCTACTTTTTTGTAGAGTCTTTCTTTGTAGAATCAACAATCGATTTGCTGCTGTCTTTTGTTGTAGAATCGATTGTAGTTTTTGGTGAATCTACAATTGGTTTTGGTGCAGGGGTAGGAGCAAATAAATTGCAGGATACTACTGTAAATGTGATTGCAATAACACTTGCAATGGCGATCATTCTCTTTTTCATTTTGTTTGTTTTAAATGTGATTAATTTATTATTGATACGATCCCTGCAATAAAGTAACCTGCCAAAAGTAGAGATAGTCAGATTGAGGATTGGGTTTACCAAACCCTTCACAGTTAAGGGTTTTAACGAAATATTGACCTGGATTAAGGGTTACCTATTCTACATTGAATGAGCTCTCGAGCAAAGAAATAAGTGGAGTTTTAATGATATAGATTTGATAGGGATACAAATAAAAAGTCCCAAACAGTTTTAACCATTTGGGACTTTCATATTTAGAAATTCATAAGTTATAACTCATAATTATCTCGCCACATTCACCGCCCTCTTCTCTCTGATTACAGTTACTTTAATCTGACCAGGATAAGTCATTTCTGTTTGGATCTTCTGCGCAATTTCAAAGCTGAGTTTATCACTGTCGCCATCTGTTACTTTGTCTGCTTCAACAATTACACGTAGTTCACGTCCGGCTTGAATAGCATAAGCTTTTTCTACACCCTTATATCCTTGTGCCAGCAATTCCAGATCCTTGATACGTTGTAAATATTGTTGCATAATCTCACGTCTTGCACCTGGTCTTGCACCACTGATGGCATCACAAGCCTGAATGATTGGAGAAATTACATATTGCATTTCCATCTCATCGTGGTGCGCACCAATTGCATTAACGATTGCTGGATTTTCTCCATACTTCTCAGCTAGTTTAGCACCCAGCAAGGCGTGGCTCAATTCAGTTTCTTCATCGGGAACTTTACCGATGTCGTGTAATAAACCAGCACGTTTTGCCAACTTAGGGTTCAAGCCTAGTTCAGCCGCCATGATGCCACAAAGGTTGGCAGTCTCCCGACTGTGCATCAACAAGTTCTGACCATAAGAAGAACGGAAACGCATACGACCAACCATCCTTACTAACTCTTTATGCAGACCGTGAATACCCAATTCAATTACGGTACGTTCACCTATTTCCAATACTTGTTCTTCCAGTTGTTTGCGGGTTTTCTCTACCACTTCCTCAATACGGGCAGGGTGAATACGACCATCTGCAATCAGACGTTGCAAACTCAAACGGGCAACTTCCCTACGCAATGGATCAAAAGAAGAAAGAACAATTGCCTCAGGGGTATCATCTACAATTAAATCCACTCCTGTTGCTGCTTCCAACGCACGGATGTTTCTACCCTCACGTCCAATAATTTGTCCCTTTATCTCATCTGTTTCTAAGTTGAAAACAGAAACTGTATTCTCAATTGTTTGCTCAGCAGCAGTACGTTGAATTGTTTGAATCACAATCTTACGCGCTTCTTTATTTGCTTTTAGTTTAGCATCTTCAATAATTTCTTGTTGCAATACCAACCCTTGGGTATGTGCAGCAGATTTCATTGCTTCCATCAACTGAGCCTTTGCCTGTTCTGCAGTCAATCCTGCAACTGCTTCCAGCCTTTGTTGATGTTCTTGTTCGTGCTTTTCGTACTGTGCTTTTTGTTGATTTACGGCCTCAATCTGTTTGTTAAGGGTTTCTCTTACTGCATTCGTTTCGGCAATCTGTTTGTTCAGATTGTCTTTTATTACGTCTTGATCCTTGATTAATTTGTCGAGATTGCCTTCTTTCTGAGAAATTGAGTTAGCTTTTTGGTTAATCTCATTTTCTTTTTGTTTGGCTCTGGCTTCTGACTCAGCAATTTTTTTGTTACGCTCTAAAATTTCATTGTCAAATTGTTCTCTTAGTTGTACAAACTTTTCTTTGGCCTCTAATTGTTTTTCTTTCTTGATTGTTTCGGCTCTTAGTTCAGCTTCTTTAATGATAGCTTGTGCTTTCGCTTCTAAGTCTTCAAGTTCTTGTTTTGTATTTTTTGCGAAAACCAATTTCCCCGCTACAACCCCGATAACAAGGGTTACTACCCCCGTTATTATAACCATTAATGTCTCCATCCTGTTAGCAATTTTTTTAAATAGTTCAAAATCAAAATGTGTTCTTCTCGCCCAACCTTATTCATTATAGAAAGTGTGACAGTTGGCAAATATAATTGAATACTATTCTTAATGTAAAGTGTTTTTGGTTGCATCCTTCTAAAATGTAGGATACTTAGTGGATAAGTACCCAATTTGTATTGTATTTAATTGTATTCATCTGCTATAATAACTAAAGTTTAGCTTATTAAACTTGTTTTTACTTTACTTTTGAACGGTCATGAAGAACTATCCTTAGAACAATTTCTTTTTCTTAAATAAAACTTTACATAATGAGCAAATTTTCAGAACACAACTTTTCAGGGCAGAAAGCATTGATTCGTGTAGATTTTAATGTTCCCTTAGACAAACAAACCCTTGCTATCACAGACGATAACAGAATGAGGGCAGCTATCCCAACCATCAAAAAAATATTGGCTGATGGAGGAAGTGTTATTTTAATGAGTCATTTGGGTAGACCAAAAGGTGGCCCAGAGGATAAATATTCTTTAAGGCATATAGTGATTCACCTAAGTGAATTACTTGGTGGTATTGATGTTCAGTTTGCAGATGATTGTATTGGAGAGTCTGCTGTTGAGCTAGCTGCTGCATTGAAGCCAGGTGATGTCCTTTTATTAGAAAATCTTCGTTTCTACAAAGAAGAAGAAGCGGGTGACGAAGCTTTTGCAGAGAAACTAAGTAAGCTAGGTGATGTATATGTGAATGACGCTTTTGGTACGGCTCACAGGGCACATGCTAGTACTGCTGTGATCGCTAAGTACTTTTCTGCTGACAACAAAGTATTTGGTTTGTTGATGAACAGTGAAGTTGCAAGTGCTGAGAAAGTGATGCACGAAAGCGAAAAGCCTTTTACTGCTATTATTGGTGGTGCCAAGGTTTCAGACAAAATATTGATCATCGAAAATTTATTGCAAAGAGCCACAGATATTATCATTGGTGGTGGTATGGCTTATACTTTTATGAAGGCTCAAGGTGGTCATATTGGTAAAAGTCTTTGTGAAGATGATCGTTTGGAAATGGCATTGGAATTATTGAAAACTGCTGAGGCAAAGGGCGTTTCTATCCACTTGCCAAGTGATAGTATTATTGCTGATAATTTTTCTGCGGATGCAAATACGTCTACTGCACCTAGCAATGCCATTCCTGATGGATGGATGGGCTTGGACATCGGACCAAATGCTGAAGAGCAGTTTGCAAATGTGATTAAGCGTTCTAAAACAATCTTGTGGAATGGACCGATGGGCGTATTCGAAATGGAAAAGTTTCAGAATGGCACCAAAACAATTGCGATAGCAGTTGCTGAGGCTACTGCACTAGGAGCTTTTAGCTTAGTAGGTGGTGGTGACAGCGTTGCAGCAGTAAATCAATTTGGATTTGCCGATAAGGTTAGCTACGTAAGTACCGGCGGTGGTGCTATGTTGGAATATTTTGAAGGAAAAGTATTGCCAGGCATTGCTGCAATTACGGAATAAGACATTTAGTTATGAATTATGAGTGATAAGTTATGAGTAAAAACGCCGACATAAATAGTTGGCGTTTTTATTATTCAACCACTTTCTTTCATAAACTCATAATTCATATTTCATCACTCATAACTAAAGTATGAAGCCCACTATTACAATCGAATATTGCCCCAAGTGTAACTGGCTATTGAGGGCGGCTTACATGGCGCAAGAGATACTTTCCACTTTTACGGATGATGTGCATGGGGTTATGCTGAGACCTTCGGAAATTGCAGGTAGATATACCATCTTTATAGATGAAACGATTGCCTTTGATAGAAAAGAAGCAGGGGGATTTATAGAAATAAAGGAACTAAAGCAACTCATCCGCGATAAGGTAAACCCAACTAAAAGCCTTGGTCATTCGGACAGGAAATCTTAGATAGTTCTGGAAAAATTAATTGATAAAAAAGAAAGTGGCAACTAGTAAAATTCTAGTTGCCACTTTCTTTTTTTGTCTATTAAATGTTTAAATACGCCTACTCCACTACAACTGGAAGACTTTGCACAATTGCATTATCCACAGATATACTTAAGTGGTAAACGCCTGCAGATAATCTATTAGCAGGAAGTGACAGATTGTTGCTTCCAGCTGTTACGCTTAAGTTGTTTGCACTTACTTTTTTACCAGAAGCATTTGTTATGATGAAGGTCACATTGGTAGCTTTTTCAGATAAGTAAGTCAATTTTATGTCCTGTCCCACTCTCAATGGATTTGGATATAGTTTAGTAATCAACTTAGCTGAAAGGTTAATCTCTTTCGATACAACTGATGAATAATTAGACGCCCCTGATTTGTCTACAGATTTCAATCTATAATAAACAGTTCCATTCAGTTTGCTTGCATCGTCTGTGTAAGAATAGCTTTTTGCTGTAGTTGAGTTTCCACTTGCAGTTACTTTTCCTACAGTTGCAAAGTCTTTCCCATTACTGCTTCTTTCTATTTCAAAGTGGTCAGTATTTAGTTCTGTAGCAGTCAGCCAGCTTATTTTTACATTATTTCCTACTACTATGGCATCAAATGATTGCAGTTTCACTGGGGTTACAACAATCACGTGTGTCGTAAATGAACCTTTATAAGTATGGTCTCCACCAACTGCGTTATCTCCATTTGCGGCATTTGCAGCATAGTTAAATTTAACCGTGCCACCACCTGTAGGAGGAGTTGCAGGAGCTGTCCAGTAGATACTATCATACGTATAAGAAGGCGCTGGTCCAAAAGGGGCAGCAGTGCCATGGTGTATATTTCTGGATCCCGTAATAGCAACATTTGTATTGGTTGATGTTATTTTGCCAGAACCAGCAGCCATATCAAAGCCCCATCTTTGTGCAACAGGGTCGGAAATAACTAGACTAAGTGCATATTTTTGATTAACAACAACTGTATCTGGTAAACCTACCAATATAACAGAACCTGTTGGCCCACCTGCACTATGACAACCACAACCAGTACTATAGCCGGTAACAGAAGCCCCATTTGTATAAGTTGAACGTTCAGGTGCATTGATGGCTGAAGAGCCAACTGCAATCAGTAAAATCGCTGAAAAAATTGTGATAAGTGATCTACTCATAAAGGGTTGTTTTAAATTAATAATTACAAAAGGCATCTAAGCGTATGCTTCAGATGCCTTTTCATTGCAAAAAATCGTATGTATTATTTTGAATGACAAAGATACAAAAAAAAGCAAGTAATAGGTCTATTATTAATAATTATTTAATAATAGACCTATTTATATGAATATTTTATAGTTTTTCGAATCGGGCAGTTTGAATACTACCGTCTGATGAAACTACTTTCAATAAATAACTTCCTGTTTTCAAACTACTGAAGTCTGCACTTGTTCTATTATTTCCTGCGGAGATTCCAATGGTTTTTTGCAAAACACTGCGTCCAGCAAAGTCATACACGGTAACAGCAATATTGTCTTGTTTAGCCGAACTGATACTCAATACAGCTGTGTTTCTTACAAGGTTTGGTGCTAATGACAATCCGGCAATGCCACTTGCTTTGTTTACAATAGCAACAACATTACTGTAATGTGTAGAGCCATTTTTGTCGATGGTAGTAAGTCTGTAGTAGCTGTTGCCTGTTGTTAGGCTGGCATCAGTAAACGAATAACTTTTTGCTGTGCCAAAAGATACAGTACCAATTGTTTTGAAGCTAGCACCATCTATACTCTTGGCAATTTCAAATTGTTTTACATTAACAGCATTGGCTACTGTCCAGGAAACAGTTGCTGTTGTATTGTTTATTTTGTTTGCTTCAAATTTAGATAAGCTAACAGGCAAAGTAGCAATTGCACCGTCCGTTACAAGAACGTTGTCTAGTATATATGATACCTGTGGGCCGTTAGTAACAAGGAAACGTATGTTTTGCATTGGTACGCTTTTGTTTACTATTTTTCTTCCAGAAAGTTCTTTTGTAGATACCCCGCCACTTGTTGTAATCCAAGCATCCCAATGACCTCCCAATACACTATCCAATGTGCCATCTGGGGCTTGATAAGTGTGGTATAAACTAGTATCGCCATTGTTTAATACGTAAGTGATAGTGTATTTAGAGCCTGTGGTAAAAGAATCTACACCCATTGTTGCAGGTGTTGCTGGATCCCTTAAACGAAAAATATTGGTTGCGCCTCCATTTGGTGATAGAGCCAATCTTGTATTTAAAGTAGTAGCAGAAGACTCAGATTTCATTGTATCTGTCAAAACACCGATAGTGCAATAGAATGAATTGGCTGCTTTTGATGCAGAAAATTCTCCCGGAGTAAGATCAAATGAGATTTTTAAGAAAGTAGGTGCCGCAACAGAATCAAATAGTGCAGTTCTTACAAGGCTTGCAGCATTACTTGCCCCACTTTGTTTTTCCAGCATCAATGCATAGCCGCCATTGCCATCTGGAACAATAGAATCTACCCCAATGCTAGATGCACTTGTACCAATGTAAGTAAATTGGGTACTGTCTGGTGTGGGACTAGAAAATGCACTGCTGTAAGCCAAACCACCATTTGTTGGGCCATAGAAGTCGCCATCGGCAATAAATGTGGTTGTGCCATCAAAGGTTGGCTTGTCGAAACTTTGCTTGAGATAGACTTTTTGTGCATTACCAACTGAAATTGCACAAACAAAAAGAAATGCTGTGTAGATTTTCTTCATAACTGTTTTTTATTTGATGAATAATTAAAAAAATGGTTCGATAGCAGCATTCAGCCACTCAGTACATCTACTAGTGCTTCTTTTTGTTGTTTTGTAATAGGGTGCTAAATAATATTTTTGAGACTAATATGTAATTTCAATAGCGGTTTTTACATGCTGGATTATAGGGAGTGGTATGGACTGGCTGAGTTAAATAACATGTAGTACATTATTATTACGCCCAACAAATGAGTGTTTGGGAAGGTACTATATAAGAATGTTCCTCTACCTAATAAGCCTTATTCCTGTTGGAAACTGGTTCAACTCACACAATACATCTCAAGGAAGTCCAACGCAGGAGGGCAAGAACGAGGCAAAAGTAGGGCGTAAAGGGATTGGTACAATAGAGAAAACATCCCTGCGGTATGAGAAAAAGAGATTCTATGATGTTTAAATGGCGGGCTAAACTTAGATAATACCTACCTCAGTATACGCAGCAGCTTTCATTTTTATTATTTGGTTGTACGCACCATCCCAAAGATCAATTCGCTTTTGTAGGGATTCAATGGTTGCATGTTCGGCTTCCTTCCAAAACTCCTCATTTGCATTGCAAAGGCTTGTTGTCATTTGTAAAGCGAGATGACTATGATGGTCACCATCTACTTCAATATGCCTATCGAGATAGTATTTTAAAATTGATATGCTATCGGGAAAGTTTTTGTTAATGTCATTCACAATCGAAAGAAACATCTTTGGTATAAGGTCTTCCCTGCCAAAAGTAAAAACAGCAGCTTGTAAATAGTCTTTATTACTTTGAATAATATTAAAAGTGAAGTCAACAAAATTTGCAGCTTCTTTTGGTGCTTCCGAGATTTCAAATGCTTTTTTAAAGTCATTTGTTTGTTTTAAGACTTCTATAAAGCATTCAATTTGCGCAGTATCTGCCCCACTTTGGTTCATGGCATCTACATACAACTCAAAATGACTTTTTCTATTGCCATTACTATCAATGTCCGATTCTTCGCCCACTACTATTTCATTTATTAAATATCTGGTATCGGGCGCCCCCTTTGGAAACCAAGGGATGGAAGTGCAGGTAAGGTTATTTTGCAATGCTTTGAGTAATGACATAAAGTCCCAAACCGCAAAAACATGATATTGCATAAAGACTTTCAAGTGGTCTATGTTTTCAATTGCAGAGTAAACTTTATGATTAATGATCTCTTCTCTTAATGGCTGTATTATTTTCTTTATTTCCTCGATGTGTTTATTCATTATCTATTTTAAAAGTGTTAACCGGTTTTAATAACCCAAAAAGGATTAAAATGTTGTTGTATAAGAAAAAGCAAAAGTCTATTTAGGGTGAAAAACCCTTGGTCATTCGGACAGGAAATCTTGGATAGTTCTGAATAAATTAATTGATAAAAAAGAAGGTAATATATATATAAGTGTTCTGTCTGCCGATAAAGAATTGCTTAATTCTTATTCCATTGCTTAATTCTTGCTCAATTGTCCCATAATATTAGGTCTGCCGAAACTACTGCTAAAAAGAAGCACTATTGCTGAATTTCTTCCGTCTGCAAGCACTTTACTAAACACTTTTGTTGTACGCCGTAGTTATTGTCCAACGCTGATGTTCAAGTTGGGAAGTTCTACTTGTAATTTAACTTTTGCTTTCAACGCAGTAAAAACTTTCATCAATGTGTCCATAGTAACATTGCTGGCATTACTTTCAAGTCTTGAAATCTGTGCCTTTTGCACACCAATAAGTTTACCTAATTCTTCCTGTGTCATATTGCGTTCTTGGCGTGTCTGTTTGATTGCTTTGCCAATTAAGTCCATCTTTAATTCGTACTCGAATTTGTCTCTATTCGCAGTGCCGACTTTTCCAATAAGCTCATCCTGAACTTCGTCCAATGAATATGTTCTCATTTATTTATATTTTTAATTTGTTTGCCTTTGTCTTCAAAATATTTTACACGAAGTTGTTTCGCTTTCAAGATTTCATTTTCAGGTACTTTACTACGCTTTTTTATGAATCCGTGTGTCGAAATTACTAAAGTATTCTCTTTATCTGTCTTGTCCCAAAAAGCAAGCAGTCGATATTGTAAACCTTGATAGAGTGTCCTTAATTCCCAAATATCTTCTGTAAGTTTCTTAAAAAGTTCTGGGTCGTTTCCTGTTTGTGCTTTACGGATGTTGAATAATATTTTTTCGTAGTGTTTCTTATCAAGCTCTCGCAAAAAAGCAAAAGCGTCGTCTAAAAATATTATCTCGAAAAGTTTGTCCATTTTTTTATTATAATGGCAAAGATACGGATAGTTTCGTTTTAAAGAAACTGGCTTTAATTTTAGGGTGTCTGTAGCTAGCACACAACGATCAGGTATTGCGAATGTGGCTGGCAAGGTTGTTCCGTCTGCCGATGGACTATTGCTTAATTCTTGTTCCATTGTGTTAGGTCAGCCGAGAACAACTGTTTAAAGAAAGCAGAAAAGCCGAGTTTGTTCCGTCCCAAGCCATATTTGCAAGTCTCCATGTAAGCTTATATAAAACTGTTGGGGCTGTCCGGGAAGTAGTCAGTATATCGCTAC
>Ga0214164_1001852_pt1 | contig 11562 bp, 9 predicted proteins | sample TroBogepilimnion_13_FD_153003 | JGI IMG/M metagenome (GOLD analysis project Ga0214164, IMG submission 153003) | Freshwater microbial communities from Trout Bog Lake, WI - Practice 03JUN2009 epilimnion v4 | ecosystem: Environmental > Aquatic > Freshwater > Lake > Epilimnion/Euphotic zone ...
CAGGTACCTGCAGAACAAATTTTGACGGAGGGGCGAGTTTTTTAATATCCATAACTTACTCGACGCTGCGCCCTTTTAAGGCAAATAAACCTTGGGGTCGCCGCTGAATAAAAATGATAATGAAAATCAAAATTGCAATCTTCGCTAACACTGCGCCAATAAAAGGCTCCATGAGTTTGCTAGCGATGCCTAAACCAAAAGCACCCCAGACCGTACCTGCTAATTGGCCAACGCCACCTAAGACCACTACCATAAATGAATCGATGATGTAGCTTTGTCCTAGGTCAGGGCCCACATTACCAATTTGCGATAACGCTACGCCACCTAAACCAGCAATACCAGCGCCAAAGGCAAAGGCATACATATCGACTTTTTTTGTTTTCACTCCCAAGCAAGCTGCCATATTCCGGTTTTGGGTCACTGCTCGCACAAAAAGTCCTAAGCGAGTTTTATTCAAAACTAACCAAGTAGCAATTACCACCATGACTGCAAAGGCAAAAATAATCATCCGGTTATAGGGCACCACCAGATTCGGCAAAACTTGCAAGGCCCCCGACATCCAGGACGGATTTGCAACTTCTACATTTTGGGCGCCAAAAATAGTTCGCGTACCTTGGATCATGAGCAAACTCACCCCAAAAGTCGCTAAAAGTGTTTCCAAAGGACGGCCATATAGAAACTGAATGACCGTGCGCTCCAATAAAACACCTAAGATGGCAGCCGCTAAAAAAGCTACTGGAAGGGACATCACTAAATACCAATCAAGATAGCCCGGTAAATACTGGCGGAATAAATCCTGAACAACATAAGTGGCGTAAGCCCCGACCATTAAAAATTCGCCATGGGCCATATTGATAACACCAATCAAGCCATAAATAATGGCCAAACCAAGCGCGCACAATAACAAAATACTGCCGTAGCTAAAACCGGCAATCACATTGCCTAAGAATTCGCCGAGAAATTGCTTCTTCTTAATTTTTGAGAGGGCATTTTCAGCGGCAATTTTTACCTCACCATCCTGCTGCAATAAAGGCGCTAAAAGTGCGGCTACTTGAGGATCGCCTGACTCGCCAAGAATATTAATAGCTTTTAATTTATTTTTTACGTCATCAGCTTGCAAGGCCATCATGGCCCATAGCTTTTCAATCTTGGGTTTGAGGCTCGAGTCTTTTTCGGTTTCTAAGAGCTTTTCAACTAAAGGTAAATTATCTAGCTCGGGGTCTTTGCTTAAGCCTTCAACGGCTTTTGTGCGCACCTGCAAATCAGGGGAGGCTAATTGTAAGCTCATTAAGGAGTTATCTACCTTAGCGCGTAGTTGATTATTTAAAATCACTCCCGTCAGCTCTTCTGGCTTAACATCAATTGCTTGATCGCTCAGCACATCGATATATTGACTGCCCTTTTGAATAACGATGCCTTTGGGGGTTGAAAATAGAGTCTCTTCAGAGAGGGCTTTCAAGACCTTTAAGCCTTCAATACTGTTGTCTTCAACTAAAGATTGAATCACCTTGACTTTACTATCGTAGTCATCAGTAAATAACGGTTTTAATTGCTCGGCAGAAAAGTTCGCTAATGCAATACCTGAAAAAAGGCAGCTTGCGATCAACGCGGTAAATAAAACGAGAAGCGTTCTGCGGAAAAACATGAGGGTCTTTTGACTTTTTTAATAGTTATGACGACAAAATCAGGGGCAACTCCCTTCTTCCCGAAGGAAGAAGGAGTGCCTTACCTATAGAACGTTTTAAGACAAAAATCTACTTTGTTTGCTATCTTATCTAACTTACTTAACTAACTGAGTCTGGCTTACCTTCGTTACCAGGAATGAATGGGCTCCATGGTTTTGCTGGAATTGCTGTTGGTGTTTTCCAAATGACATTGAATTGACCGTCAGCCTTAATTTCACCAATCATGACTGGCTTCGAGAGGTGATGGTTAGGGCCCATTACTTCAAGATAGCCACTTGGTGTTTGTAATTTTTGACCAATCATCGCCTTGCGAACTGCATCCACATCAGTTGTACCGGCCTTTTCTACGGCTGCTTTCCACATCGCGATACCAGTATGGGTTGCTTCCATTGGATCATCCGTTAAAGGCTTGCTTGCGCCAGGCAATTTCTTCGCAATTGAATACTCAGCCCATTGTTTTTTCCAGGCATCATTCACGGGATTTTTAATCGACATGAAGTAGTTCCATGCTGCCAATTGTCCAACCAAAGGCTTGGTATCAACACCACGCAACTCTTCTTCACCGACTGAGAAAGCAACAACAGGAACATCTTTTGCCTTCAAGCCAGCATTACCCAATTCTTTGTAGAAAGGTACGTTCGAGTCACCATTAATAGTTGATACCACTGCAGTTTTGCCGCCCTGAGAAAATTTCTTAATATCAGCAACAATGGTCTGGTAGTCAGCAAAACCAAATGGAGTGTACTTTTCCTGAATGTCTTCGTCTTTCACACCTTTTGACTTCAAGAATGCACGGAGAATTTTGTTAGTCGTACGAGGATAAACATAATCAGTACCCAACAAGACCCAACGCTTAGCGGCGCCGCCCTCTTTGCTCATTAAATATTCAACCGCAGGAATCGCCTGTTGATTTGGTGCCGCACCGGTATAAAACACATTACGTGACATCTCTTCGCCCTCGTACTGTACGGGGTAGAAGAGTAGGCCGTTTAATTCTTCGAACACCGGTAAAACGGATTTACGTGAAACTGATGTCCAGCAACCAAATACCACCGCTACTTTATCTTTAGTTAATAATTGCCGGGCTTTCTCAGCAAACAAAGGCCAATTGGAGGCGGGGTCGACTACAACCGGCTCTAATTTACGACCCATAATGCCACCGCTTTTATTAATTAATTCAATTTCCATCAAAGCCATATCTTTTAATGATGTTTCAGAAATGGCCATCGTGCCTGATAGCGAGTGCAAAATGCCAACTTTAATGGGCTCTTTGGACTGGGCTATTGCCAAATGACTTAAGCCAGCAAAACTCATAGCAGCAGCAATACCGGTTAATTTCAAAATCGATCTACGTTTCATGCTTCACCTCTTCAAGAGTAAAAAAAATGGGTTTACGGTTAGCGATACAAATAACTCAACATCTGTATTGAATTAAATACGCACTCTCTTTGTGCATAAATGGGAAATACTTTGAATTGGTGCTAATGCACCGATTTAGGGCATAAAAAGCTTAATGTGAGTGCAAAAAGGCCTCAAAACTGAGGTTTTCCTTGCAAATGAAGTTGCTTTTTAAGCCTAAGCAGCTAAGGCTGATACTATGGAAACTAATGAAACGAGGATAAAACCATGTTTGCTAACTCAACACCATTTTTAATTACCTGGGGCGTTACCGCTCTATCGCTGTGGGCAGCTAGTTTTGTCTTTAGCGGCCTCAAATTTACCGATACGGGATCCTTAATTATTTCTGCTTTGGTATTGGGCTTTGCCAATGCGCTAGTAAGACCGCTATTAATCGTGTTTACTTTGCCGCTCACCGTGCTCACTATGGGTCTGTTTCTATTGGTAATCAACGCACTGGTTTTGATGCTCGTAGCAAAACTGGTGAGTGGTTTTAGTTTGGCGGGTTTTTGGACTGCATTCTTTGCCAGTATCTTTATTTCACTACTAAACGTTTTTATTAGTTCTTTATTTACCAGCAACTAGGTAACATCAGGCATAACTTAGTAGTATCTAGTGCTTCAGCCTTATGGCAGGCTAGCGGCATAGTCTGCGAGCGCATCGATCTGCGCATCACTTACCCCCCGTGCAGCGCTACCCATGGTGCCGTCCATATCAACTCGAGTACCCGAACGAATGTTACGTAATTGGGTAATGAAATAGTCTTTCGATTGACCTGCCAGACGTGACACTTGTTTTTGTCCCTGGAATTGTGGCGCATGACAAGAATTACAATACTGTTGTTGGGCAATCTGCTTACCAATACTGATTTTGGCAGCATCACCTTCCTTAGCAGGTGGTGGCGGCAAAGTCGAAAAATAAGCAGCAATATCACGAATATCGTTATCCGTTAGTGGCTTGGCAAAACTCTCCATCGCACCACCCTTGCGCATGCCTTCACGAAATTGCACTAGCTGGTAAAAGATTGCCAACGGAGGTTGGGCTGCAAGATTAGGGATAGGTGGCTCGATACCCATTCCATTCTCACCATGACACGCAAAACAAGTTTGGGCTTTTGTCTTTCCTACTGCCGCATCCGGCGCTGCTGGTGCTGCAAAGGCTTGCGAGGACATGAAGCAGCAAAAATTAAAAAAGGCCATCGTCATGATGGCCTTAGTGGTTTTAAAAATTCTCATACTGACAGCATAAACGAAATGCCTATTTGGTGGCGGATACTCGGAAGATCGCTCCAGTCTCATCATCTGATATCAATAATGAGCCATCTTTAATCACCTGCACATCAACTGGACGGCCCCAGAAGGTTTCACCTTGTAGCCAACCCGTAACAAATGGTTCTAGCTTAGTGGGTTTGCCTTTACTATCTAAAACTACCCGCACAACTTGATAGCCAGTCCGCTTCGTTTTATTCCAAGAGCCATGTTCAGCAATAAAAATATTATTTTTATATTGCGCTGGGAATGAACTACCAGTGTAGAAACGCATACCTAATGCGGCAACGTGCGGGCCGAGTTTCATCATCGGCTTTTCAAACTCATCGCAAGAACGGCCTTTACCTAATTCGGGGTCCAAAAAGTCGCCTTGGTGACAGAATGGATAACCATAATTTGCACCCACGCGGGTCAATTTATTTAGTGTGTCATTTGGTAAATCCTCATTTACCCAATCACGCCCATTATTGGTAAACCATAACTCTTTAGTATTTGGCTGAAAGTCCATGCCAACACTATTACGCACTCCATAAGCAACATAATCCAGAATATTCGTCTTTAAATTCAAGCGTACTATCGCAGCATGGGTATATGGCGGCACAATAATATTAGCCGGGGTGCCGATTTGAAAATATAAATATTTTCCATCGGGGCTTAACTTCATAAATTTCCAGCCATGGGGCTCATCTTTAGGTAGTGCATCAAATACCACTACTGGAGCAGGCGGATTATCTAAATTCTGTTCTATATTGTCGTAACGAATAATGCGCGAAAGTTCGGCAACATATAAGGATCCATTCGCAAAAGCGACACCATTAGGCCGATGTAAGCCCTTGGCAATCGTTTTAACTTCACGCGTATTACCTTTGTTAATCACCGCATAGACATTTCCAGTAAAGCGAGTGCCTACATAGATAATCCCGCTTGGAGATTCTGTCATGGAACGACCATTTGGCATGCCTGTAGCCCATACCTCAATTTTGAATCCTGGAGGTACTTTTAGTTTATCAATCGGAATATCTGCCGCAGGCATTGCGGAAATACCTGGTGGGTTGGGTACTAAAGTAGGATTCATGCCATCAGGAGTTCGACCCTGAGCCCAAGTAGGTGGAATAGCTGCAGCCGGCAATGGCGCAGCGGTTGGGGCTGGGGCTGGAGCTGGGGCTTGCGCCTGCACAGCACTCACAAAACCCGCCAAGAATAAGCCACCGAGAAGCTTACTAAAGCCCTGCGAGCGCAACGAAACTGATGATTTCTTCATATTTTTATCTCCCCCATCCATTCATATTTTTGTACATTTAGTACTAATGTCAAGCTTAAAGTATTTTTCCAATTAAAAATGAAACCCTACTTAGGGTTTTCGCCTATTTATTATCATCAGCAAATGGCTTGGGCCCCTCACCTAGAACACCAAGCGCGCGCCAACCGATACCGCCAAGGGCATTCCTGCCTGATAACTGCTAGCACTATTTGCGATATTAAAAGTGACATATTGGCGGTTAAATAAGTTCACGACAGAAGCAAAAATTGTCGCCTGTGGGGTAATCTCATAATTGGCCCTAAAACCAACTACCGCATAGGCTGGCACTGGAAAAGCATGGGCCGTATCCATCCATGAATTTCCAGCATATCTTACGGTTGCTGTCAGACTAGCTTTCGGCAATGGGTAATAAGTAATTCCAGCGGTGCCCAAATTTTGGGGAACGCCACCAACTTGGCTATTCGTAGGATCGCTAGTTGCCGTCCAGGTTAACCGGGTCAGCGTATAGGTGTAGCCACCATCAAGACTCCAGTGCGAATTAAGATCATGGTGATACTGAAATTCAAGACCTTGGCTCAATAAGTTTTGATTATTAGTGAAGTAGCTAATCGAACTTGAATTACAAACTCCTGCTCCACCGTTTTTAGTTAAGGGATTAACTACACCGGAATTACATAAATTTTTAGCCAGAGCCACATCCGTAGAATCCGCCGCCTTCAAGGTGTAATTGGCAACTGCATTAGTAATGTAATTATTAAAAGCAGTAACCTGCGCAAAACCCCCGCCCCAGCGGTAATCGCTTCCAAATTCAAAACCTTTCATTGTTTCCGGAATTAAATTGGGATTAGAAAAGTACCAACCTGTCGCCGAGCCATAGGTCCTCAACGTATTATTTAGGCTGGGTGCGTGATAAGCCTGATAAGCAGCGGCGCGAAAATCCCAATCTTTAGTTGCTGGAAATAAGAGCCCTAAAGAAGGATTGAATGGATTCACATTTTGATTTTTAATGGTTTGCACCGTTTTATTATTACCATTAGGGCCAGTGTTGTAATACGTGGGTGTTTGACTATTCCACGCATCAATTCTGGCGCCTAAAGTTACCTCGAGAGGAATTGTTGTGCCCTTCGACTTCAATTGCCCCATCAAACCATAAAAATTTTGCTGACCTTGAGCATAGTTAATCGCCGCTACATTTCCATTGGTGGTTAAGTTATTAGTGGTATTCGAGGCAGAAATATTGCGCGCATCAATTCCCACAAGATATTGATCAACTAAATTTGATTTTAAGTTATGGGTGTATTGTGCAGAAGCGCCAACCGTACTATAGGGATCGGTGTAATTGGCATTGATATAGGGTGTGCCATTAGCTGCGGTTGAGCCGCTTTGTTTATAAAAATGGGTCTTTTCATAAAAAGCGTTGACATCAATTTTCTTATCAACATCTAACTTTGTTGTCGCGCCAGCGGCGATATTAGTTTCCTGAATAAAATTGGGCGCAATACTGTAATTGGTACTTAAATCTTTCATGGTGCTATAGCCAAGCCGAAAAAAGCCCGTGGTATCTTGCGTTGGCTTGAAATAATTCTGCAAACGAATATTCGAATTACTAGCGTTATCCGTGCCCATGCCGTTTTTAATATTGTTCGGTGAGGCTGGTGAAATAGTGGCGTAATTTTGATATCCCAAAGTAGAGAAAAAATCAGCTGAGATACGCGTTTGTAAAGCAGCCGAAGTGACGATATCTTTTGACACAGCTACATTGCTAGTATTAAAGGCACCGTAGCTGGCCGAGACCTCTTGCGAACTATTTTTTGGCGTTTTGGTATTGATGTTGATCACCCCGCCCATGCCATAGTTGCCCCATAAATTCGAGACACCCCCACGCACAAACTCAACAGTTTCCAATGATGATAGCGGCACTAAATTCCATTGCACTGTGCCATAGAAGGCATCATTTGCTGGCAAGCCATCAATTAAGACTAAAGTACGGCCATAACCCAAACCACGTACGTTAATACTTTGACCGGTTGGATCTTTTTGATAGTACGGTACGTCATTTAAAAAAGTACCCGGAACATTTTTTAGTATCTGGTCCAAAGTTTGATCTGGCGCCACTTCCAGCACTTGCGGAGTCAAAATAGTCGTATTTAAAGGAATTTGATTGAGCGGCGTATCCGATCGAGTGGCATTGACGACCATATCACTTATTTTTTGATCATAGTTGGTTGGCGGAGCAATTTGCGCAACTGCCATCCTCACTTGCAGGACAGAAAATAAAACCATCACTAGGGTGGCTTGAGTACTTTGCCGAATTACTTTCAGCGCACAAACACCGAGCTTCATTCTCTTAATTCACGTCGCAAAATTTTGCCTAAATTTGTTTTCGGTAGGCTTTCTTTAAACACGATATATTTGGGCCGTTTGTAATTGGTCAGTTGGGCCTTACAAAAATTCTGAATCTGTTCTGCCGTTAGATTAGCCCTTGGTTTGACAGATAGATTCTCGCTTGGGGTCACTGTCGCATCCTGCACCACAAATAATTTCACTGCTTCACCCGTTTCTTCGTCTGGAACACCAATGACCGCACACTCCACTACTCCATCGATTTGCATTAAAAGTGCTTCAATTTCATTGGGATAGACCTTAAATCCAGAAACAATAATCATGTCCTTTTTACGTTCAATGATTTTGACGTAGCCATCTTCATTCATCGTGCCAATATCGCCAGATTTAAAAAATCCATCTGCCGTCAGCGCCTCACGTGTATCTTGCGGTCGATTCCAATAGCCTGTCATTACTTGCGGTCCGCGAATACAAATTTCACCTGGCTCACCAAGAGCCATCGGTAAGCCATCTTCGCCTCTTATTTGGATCTCAGTACTAGGCAGCGGTAGGCCAATGTGCCCTGTAAATTCGTTTATTAAGGGCGTATTTACACACACCACTGGCGCTGTTTCTGATAAACCATAACCTTCTGCAACAGGCACACCCGTCATCTGCTGCCAAAGATCAGCAACGGTTTTTTGTACTGCCATGCCTCCACCAATGGTCACCAGTAAATTGGGAAACCGTAGCTTAGCAAAATTAGGATGGCGCAACAAAGCGGCAAGCAAAGTATTCACTACAGGAAAAAGATGGATGGATGGATTTTTTGCCAACAGCTGAATGAAGCCCGCAATATCTTTTGGATTTGGTACCAAAATATTTAAGGCGCCCCGCTGAATTCCCACTAAAGCACAGGCTGTTAACGCAAAGATGTGATACAGCGGTAAAGCGCATAAAAATACTAATTGATCATCTTTGCTGACCGTTGCACCAGCTGGTGTTTTTAAGGTCAGCGCGGGTTCTAACCAAACATCAACCTGCAGTACATTAGCCAAGATATTTTGATGCGATAAAACCGCTCCCTTGGAGACTCCAGTTGTCCCACCGGTATATTGCAAAAAAGCGATATCCGTGGGCAAAATTTGCACCCCCTGTAGTTGCTTCTTAGCGCCAATGTGCAATGTACTTTTAAAAGCAATGCTGCCATCAAGATGCCAAGCTGGTATGACCTTTTTAACATGACGTAAAACAAAATCAATCGCCCTTCCTTTAATGCCAATTTGCTCGCCAATACTGGTGACGATGAGCTGCTTTAACTGTATGTGCGCGTGTATGCTTTCATAAACATGGGCAAAATTTTCTAAGATGATTAAGGCAGAAGCGCCGCTATCCTGCAGCTGATATTCCAACTCACGGGCGGTATATAGTGGATTGATGTTGACCACAACGAAGCCCGCTCTTAATATGCCCAGCATCGCGATCGGGTATTGCAGAACATTAGGCAGCATGATGGCAACGCGTGCGCCTCGCTCTAAGCCTAAACTTTGTAAATAAGCTGCAAAATTTTGTGACGCTTGATCGAGCTCACTAAATGTGAGTGCCTGGCCAAAATATTGATAGGCTTTACGTTGCGAAAAACGCGTAAACGATTCGCTAAATAAATCAAGTAGCGAGTTATAGCGTGAGATATCAATCTGCTGAGGGACTCCCGCAGGATAGTTTTTTAACCACGGCTTTTTTAATTCAGCTCCCGCCGTATTCATGATGAAGCCCTCTTTCAAGAAACTGAAATCGCTCTGTCAGTTATATAGTTAAATGCTAAAACTGTTCAAGCGTGATTTTATTTTCTATTGCGGTTCTATTTTGATTTTATTTTTGCTGATGATTTTGTCTTGCTGGTTTTAGCTACATTTACCTTAACTACTGTCTCGGTTTTACCCATTAAGGATGCTAGTAAAGGATTTTTTCTGGCGAGTGCATTTTTCTGTGCTGAAGTATCGGCCTTACCAAGCTGCTTCGCTTTAGTTGCATTTTTCATTTGGTGGGCTACTGCTAGCCCTTGATTTTTATATAGATCCGTTTTTTTCATGATTTTTTTACTTAAAGCCGATCGTCAACTCTATCTATAAAGCTCCGAATCGCGGTATTAAATACGACAGGCTGTTCAATATTGGATAAATGCGCCGCATTTTCTATAATGACCATTTCAGAATTATCAATTAAGCGATGAAGAACTATGGCTTGATCGACGGTACAGGCCGGATCTTGTCGACCAGTTAATATTAGGGTTGGTACCTTAATTTTTAAGAGCATCGCGCTATGCGTCATATCACGCACCGCACTGCCGCAGGCGATATATCCCTCAACGCCAGTCCCTAAAATCATCTGCCGCACCTTTTCAATTTCCGCTGGCGAGCTATTAATAAACTCATCTAGAAACCAGCGCTTTAAGGTGCCAGGCATTAGTCCAGCTATGCCCTCTTTCTTAGCTGTTGCAAAGCGCTCCTCCCACAGATTGCGTGGCGGCATTTCACTTGCGGTATCGCACAGTGAAAGTGAATTAATGCGCTCAGGAAAGCGCGCGCCCAATTGTTGACCAATCATCCCGCCCATCGATAAACCAATGAAATGCACTTTGTCTATATGCAAAGTATCTAATAAACCAATGGCATCATCGGCCAATTGCGCCATATGGTAAGGTCCGCTAGTCGTACTAGAACCACCATGTCCGCGAGTGTCATACCGCAGGGTACGGTAACGGTCAGTTAAAGCGGGCACTGTGCAATCCCACATCGTGTAATTAGACATGAGGCTATTACTAATTAATACAACGTGGCCGTCTTCGGGCCCATCAAAGCGATAGGCAATGTCAATGCCATTGGCTTTAACGGTAGTTTTATTAGGATTGTTGGCAGAATTTGTCATGGGAATAAGTATGGTTCTATACTTTGTGATTATAAGAATGATGCGGTGAAATGCGTTAAGTAACTATCTTACTCAAAATAGCTCAATAAATTACGGCACAAGCCAACCCCCAAGGAGACAGTATGAAGCATTCCATACGCACTAGAACTTACCCTATCAAGCTTTCTGACTTTAATACCCTGCGCACTTTTACCCTGCTCACTGCCCTTAGCTCGATTTGCACAGTTGCTACACTCTCGGCCCTAGCTTTTCATAGTGCTAGCGCTCATGCGCAAAACTACCCCACCCGTACGGTCAAAATGATTGTGCCGCTGACCCCAGGATCAGGCGCTGATATCGCTGGCCGATTAGTTGCCAAAACGCTGACAGAAAACTGGAAACAGCCTGTGGTGATTGAAAACCGACCTGGTGCCGGCGGCATTATTGGCACTGGCGCGGTAGTCAACGCCGAACCCGATGGCTATACGCTCCTGGTGCAATCGGCATCCTATGCTGCTAACCCGGCAATTTATAAAAAATTACCTTACGATCCGCTGAAAAGTTTGACTGATGTCGATATTTTGGGTCTCACGCCCTATGTCATGATTACTGCTGCTGATGGCCCATATGGCAGCCTGAAAGATTTAGTTGCCGCTGCTAAAGCCAAGCCCGGTGAAATTACTTTTGCTTCGGCTGGTGTAGGCAGTTCAACGCACTTAGC
>Ga0214164_1001853_pt1 | contig 11558 bp, 10 predicted proteins | sample TroBogepilimnion_13_FD_153003 | JGI IMG/M metagenome (GOLD analysis project Ga0214164, IMG submission 153003) | Freshwater microbial communities from Trout Bog Lake, WI - Practice 03JUN2009 epilimnion v4 | ecosystem: Environmental > Aquatic > Freshwater > Lake > Epilimnion/Euphotic zone ...
TTCCAGTGGTACGAGGTCATGCTGGATTACTAATAGAAGATGAAGAATACCACGATCGAGAATATTATGCAAGAACTAATTGATATAGCAGACTTAGATATAATCTACTTAACTTATGATGAACCTCGACGAGAAGAATTCTGGATTCAAATACAAAACATGGTGCCCTGGGCCACTCGAGTAGATGGTGTTAAGGGTTCAGATGCTGCCCACAAAGCCGCTGCTGATGCCAGCACCACTGATCGCTTTGTGCTTATTGATGGCGACAATATTCCCGATCCCGGCTTCTTTAATTTGCAGTTGGATGCTAGAATTAATCCTCGTGGCGTTTTACGTTATCGTGCCAGGAATAACATTAATGGACTCATGTACGGTAACGGTGGCTTGAGCATTTGGCACAAGGACTTTGTCTACAACATGAAAACACATGAGAATAGTGATGGCTCAGATGACACTGCTGTGGAGTTTTGTTTTCACCCTGACTATTGGGCTATGCATGACTGCTATAGCACCACATACCCTGATGCCACCCCGTTCCAAGCCTGGCGAGCCGGCTTTAGAGAAGGTGTCAAGATGTGTTTGGATCGTGGCACAAAGCCCTCAATTGCCGAGTTCAAGACTCGTGTAGTTGCTCGCAACATGGATAACCTAAGCATATGGCACAATGTTGGTGCCGATAACGAAAATGGCATTTGGGCCATGGCCGGAGCAAGACAAGGCACATATAATACAATGTTAAGTGACTGGGATTATAGACAAGTACAGGACTTTGCGATGTTGAATCAATATTGGGAAGAGACTGTACAACATTTCGATCCCGTAAACTTTCTCTATAATTATCGAGAAGAATTAACACAACGGTTAGGACTACCAATGGTTAACCTGGACGCTAGCCAAAGTCAATTTTTTAAGCATCATTATAAAAGTAATTTTAAAAACATGGGCCCAATGACAAGAGAATGATTAACTTGCCCAATAGAGATCGAGAGATATTTGATGTATCTTTAAGAGTTGCGGATATTATAAAAGAATATCAAACTACCAATGAGGTTGTTATACACACTAATTCTGAAGGAGTTTGTTTGAACTCTGCTAGATTTTATCCAGTACTGGACTATATTTGCGACAAATACAATATTGAACGGTCTCATGTTACTATAGTAACAACTAACGTAGAAGAAGCCCATCCTGATTACAATATCTCAATTCAGGACAATCATTGGATAACAAAATGTAAATCAGTATTCAATTATAAACTAGAAGTCAAGAGCAAAGAGCTAAAACATGTAGGGTGTTTTTTAGGCAAAGCCAATTGGCATAGGCTAATACTTAGCGCCTGGTTGAATACCAATTATAAAGAAAAGGCATTGCTAACCATGCACTATGATCCTTTAGAAGAACGTCATAGATTGGAATCGGGCATGACCGATATTAATGTGTTTGCTCCGGAAGAGTTGTCCTCAGTGGAGCAATTTATTAAACATTGCCCTGTGACATTGGACGAAGGATTCTTAAATTACACAATTGGTCCGCCTACGCACTATAACATTATACATCAATATAAAAACATATTTGCAGATATTGTAGTAGAAACTTATATATCAGGAAGGTCATTCTTTCCCACAGAGAAAACACTAAGACCTATTATAGCCCAGACTCCATTTATTGTAATGGGGCCAGCTGGATATTTAGGTAATTTAAAACGTATGGGATTTCGAACATTTGATCGTTGGTGGAACGAGGATTACGACAATTACAGTAATTATGAGAGATTGTGTCAAATTAAACAAGTGCTTGAAGATATATTTAAATTAGACAACAACAATTTGCATGAGCTATTAGTTGACATGCAATCAACTTTGGAATACAACAGAAAGCATTTACAAAAAATAGATGCATCAAGAGTAAAATTAAATGAACAAAAGTGATTTTATGGCCAGCGCAGAGTGGATGCGGGACAATTTGGGCCCCGCACTCTGCTTGGCTAAATGGAAACAAGTGAGCTTACACTTGCCCACAGGACTCAACAACAGTTGTTACCATCCGCCACTGCATCCCATCAACGCTGATGCCCTAAAACTTAATCCAGGAGCACTACACAACACGGATCACAAGAAAGCACAACGTGTTATTATGCTCAAGAATGAAAAACCACAAGAGTGTAGTTACTGCTGGAATATAGAAGCACATGATCAACTAAGCGATCGACACTATCGTAGTGGTGAACCTTGGGCCGCAGAAGATTATGATGCGATAGTAAATAGTACTGGAGAGGAAGACGATGTCGTACCAAGTTATGTTGAAGTTAATTTTAATCATGCCTGTAACCTTGCTTGTAGTTATTGCAGCCCTCAATTCTCTAGCACCTGGCAAGCGGAAGTTGATCGGTGGGGAGGATATCCTACTAGCACTATTCATAACGACCCTAGTCATTTTACTGGTAGAAACCGTCCTATACCTGCCCGTGATCATAACCCATATGTAGACGCATTTTGGGAATGGTGGCCTACACTGTACCCCAAACTAAAACATTTCAGAATGACCGGTGGCGAACCACTCATGGACCGGAATACTTATAAAGTATTTGACTATGTGTTGGCCATGCCCAATCCCGACTTACACTTAAATGTTACAAGTAACTTTAGTGTAGAACCTGCGCTATTTGACAAGTATTTGGGATATGTCAAGCAGTTATGCAACACACAAATAGAACATTTTATGCAGTTTGTGAGTTTAGATTCGGGAAATCCCAAACATGCTGAATATATTAGACATGGTTTAAATTTTCAAAGAATGGAGTGGAATGTTAATTCATTCCTACACGAAATCCCATACCGTAATAGTCTTACGTTTATTATCACTATGAACAATCTCAGTGTGTTGGGGCTACAACAACAATTAGAATGGATCCTGGCATTGCGTAAGTCTTACAGTACCACATACCAACGTGTTTGGTTTGATACTCCACTGTTACGCAAGCCCGAATGGCAAAGCCTACAAATACTACCGCCTGTTTACGTTCACATGCTAGAACGTGTGGCAGACTGGATGGAGTTGAATCAAGAAACCGCAGATGCGCCTTTCCAAGGATTTAAAGACTATGAAGTGCAACGTATGCGTAGAGATATAGATTGGATGCGGGAAGGTAGCAAATTGGATCCAGAATATGTTACACTACAACGTGCCAACTTTTATAGATTCTTTAACGAACACGATAAAAGACGTCGAACCAACTTTTTAACAACCTTCCCGCAAATGCAAGAATTTTGGAAGGAGTGCGAATACCGTGCACACAATTCCTAGCACATTCTGTCCTGCAAAATGGGACGAATTATATTTAATAACACTTTGTACAGACAACTGGAATATTTTTAAAAGAATTTAGCAAAAGAAAGAACATAGACATACTATTATGAAAATATTATTAACAGGAAGTTCAGGATTTATCGGAACAAGTTTAACTCCCCTACTTAATACAGAATACGAACTGCATCATTTAAAAAGCGATCTATTAGATTTTACAGGCGTGCAACAAGAGGTCGAGGCAACGCAACCAGACATCATTGTGCATTTGGCTGCTCGCACTGAAGTAGAACAGAGTTTTTATGAACAAATTACTTTCAGCCAAGTAAACTATGTGGGCACAGTTAACCTAATTGAATCTGCATCAAAACTCAAAACGTTAAAGAATTTTGTTTTTGCTAGTACCATGGAAGTATATGGCTGGCAACCCATCAGCGATTTAGTGCAACATAACCAACCTTTTACTCCTGTGGCATTCGATGAGCATACGACACCAAATCCAAACGCTCCTTATGCAGTTGCTAAGTATGCCTGCGAAAAATATTTAGAATATGCACATCGAAGCCTTGGATTGCCATTTACTGCTATTAGGCAAACTAATAGTTATGGTAGACGCGACAATAACTATTTTGTTACAGAACAAATCATAACACAAATGTTGCAAAATCCCGCAGAAGTTAATCTAGGCTACGCCAAGCCCTATAGAAACTTTATATACATTTCAGATTTGCTTGATGCATGGATGCAAGTGATACGCAACTATGATCGTGTCAACAAAGGTATAATTTTTACTATAGGCCCAGATAATCCAATTCAAATAAGAGACTATGCAGACAAAATAGCAAGGAAACTTGATTGGAATGGTGTAATAAATTGGGATACAAAACTACCTCGCCCCGGGGAAATATATTGGCTCAACAGCAACAATACTCTACTTACAAACACTATTGGTTGGGCACCAACAACATCATTGGACGAGGGCTTGGATAAAACGATTGAAATTTGGCAGGCAAAGTATGGCAACTAGTTTTATCGGCGAGCATTTTAATGTAAGGGACTACTGGGGACGACAAGAAGTATATATAATTGAAGCAGTCAAACGCCAGGTAGCAGAACAGTATCCCGACAGTGATAATTTAATTATTAATACAACTTGGTTCGGGCCGCAATTTAATCAAACCAGCTGGCGCAAATATCAATCACTTATACAAACAAATACAAAATTTGACAAGTTGTTTTGGTTGTCAAGCTCGGACCCTATATGTTTGGTACCGGAACAAATGGAACAAATAGAATCTTCATTGGCGGTACAAGAACAATATTATCTAGGCAACTTTGACAACAGTGCCTATGAATTCAATATAGGATCTATAGCAAGTTATCAAGATTTCGTTCAATACGATGTTGACGATCTGTTGTTGAAAGATCCAAAATATCTTTTTGTAAACTACAACAGAAAACCCAAACCTCATAGAATTAATTTTGTACAAAAACTAAAAGACAACAATCTATTAGACTTGGGTATAGTCACCTTGGGGAAAAATGATGTAGGGTACGATATAACTGGTGGCAAAGATACAGATTTATATTTGACCATTGACGACAAACCAGAAGAATACACCATGCATGGCAAATACAATCTGCATACATCATTTGGCGGAATACCTTATGATGTGTGTAGCTTGGGTAGGCTAGATATATGGCAACAACATTTTTTAAATATTGTGAGCGAAACTGAATTTAACCCGTGGGACAATATTTTTGTCAGTGAAAAGACTTGGAAACCAATAATTGGTTTACGCCCGTTTGTGATAAACGGGCAATTGAAAATATATGATTGGCTAAGGAACAATGGATTTCGAACATTTAATCACTATTTTTCATCTCCCATAGAGGGAATTAAAGAATTTGAAATACATGATTCTATAATAGCAGTGATACAGGCCTTGTCTAAGATGCCCGCCAGCAAAATAGTTTCATTGTATAATGACATGTTGCCCGACTTAAAATACAACAAACTGAGATTTGAAGAATTTGCACAAGAGCAATTGATAAAAGTAGATCATCTATTTTAATGATACAGTATAGAAAATTACGTGGCGAACCTGAAGATAGCTTTGCAAAATCTTTATTAAAAGATCTTGCTGAACTAGTGCCCTGTGATGCTTTTTACTATGATTATGTAGATTTAAAGCATTTGATTAATTATAAATTCTCCAGCCCCATAGTGCTAATAATGGTGAGAGATTTAATAGAAGATATCAATGTGATTAGAAAAATAATCACTTCTGATCATCTTTTTATATTTGTTACCGAGCACGAAGGATTACCAGCAGATATTAATTATGTTGGTATGGGCGGATCATTAACTGATGAAATATCGTATTCAACTCTTGTTCCCCCTGATAAAAATTTTGAATCCATAAAAATTGGAATTTCATTGAACCGACAGATGCGCCCACATCGAATAGCATTGGTCAGTTATTTAATTGGTTGCGGTCTTAGTGATCAAATCCATATATCTGCAATGCACTCGTACAAGCAGTTTAATAAACTTGCCAGCCCGGATATTCTAAATCATTTATCTTGGCGGTTTGGTACAAACCACAGTCTATTGAAACATAAAATGTCTCAGGGTATGACATATCTTTATAATAATCAAAAACAATTTCAAATCGAAGAAATATATCAAATTAAAGAAGAAAATATTGTGTCCTTGAGCAATGTAGATAACTTTAAAAACAAACTATCAAAATTATACTCAAATAGTTTTGTGGAGATTGTATCAGAATCTGAATATGATGGGCAACCTGTAATAACTGAAAAATATCTCAATTCAGTGTACGGCAGAAACTTTCCAATTGCAATAGCAACACCAAACTACATACGCCAGTTGCGTAGTGCTGGGTTTGATGTGTTTGATGACATAATTGATCATGGATACGATCTCATAACAGATCCCGTAGATAGATTACGCTATGCTATAGATAAAAACATGCATCTATTTCAAAATAGTATAAAGCAATTATGGCAAGATAATTTGCCCAGATTCAATAAGAATATTGCTTTTGCTCAAAAAGACATGTATACATTTTTTCATGATCGTGCTATAATGCAGTATAAAAATATCCTATGCCAAAACAAATTAATGAAACAGATTTAGGCTACAAACGCAGGGTGATTGACATCAAGTCAGAGAGCTTCTGCGGAGCCAAATGGTACAACGCCACTATATGGTTGGGTTCGGGACAAACCACAAGTTGCCATCATCCCTTGCCGCATCAGGTCACGGTAGCGGCAGTTGAAGCCAACCCCAAAGCCTTACACAATACTCCAGAGAAGAAACACCAACGTGCTCAAATGCAACAGGGCGAGCGTCCTGCGGGTTGTGAATACTGCTGGAAGATTGAAGATATGTGGAAAGACCACACCGGTGGAGTTGTTGCTGAACCTATTAGTGACCGAGTATACAAAACAGTAATTTATTCAGATGAGGATTTAGATCGAGCATACAGAACACCGGCTGACCAAGATGTGGATTTGCAAACTTTGGAAATCGCATTCGACAGAACTTGTCAGTTTGCTTGTTCTTATTGTAACCCTGCTTTTAGTAGCACTTGGGTTAAAGACATTAAGCAACATGGCGCCTACACCAATTTGGTTAGTGATGGCAGGAATCATTTTACCCATGCCCACGATAGTAGTCAACTTTATAGATTTGGTGAGACTAATCCGTATGTGGAAGCGTTCCACAAGTGGTGGGAATCAGACCTCCACAGAACACTAAAAGAACTACGCATTACTGGTGGCGAGCCCTTGATGAGTGCAGAGACTTGGCGATTGATTGAGTGGTTCAAAACCAACAAAGGCAAAAGTACTACACGACTGGCTATCAATAGTAATCTAGGCACTGACGTGGATGTAGATCGATTACTTGCAACCATAGATGGAGTTGAAGTAGACTTGTACACCAGTAACGAAGCACTGGGTGCACAAGCTGAATACATACGTGACGGGCTAGTATGGCAGGACTGGGTCAACAATGTTGAGAAACTATTACAAAGTCAAAAGTTTCGTGGATTACATGTCATGTGCACAGTCAATTTATTGTGCTTGGAGAGTCTTGCTGAATTCTTAGATGTCATAATGAATTGGAAATTAGAATATGGAAAGGACGCAATTAACTTTTCGCTAAATATATTACGCTTCCCGAGTTTTCAATCACTAACCATACTCCCAAAAAATATCAGACAAGATTATGCCGGTAGCCTATATGCATTCAGCAATAGATGGGGCCGAGGTACTGATTTTGATTTAATGCACGAGTTTGAACAAAACCAATTGGATCGATTAATTGATTATGTTGATGTGGTACAAAAACCTCATGAAGAAGCAATGTCACAGAGTATATTACAACGTGACTTTAAAAACTTTTATTCTCAATACGATATTCGTAGAAGCAAAGACTTTTGCTCTACATTCCCTAACTTAGCAGATTGGTATAAAACACTATAATGGCCGATAATTTAACAGACTATTACAAAGAATACAACTACGGTGCTAGAAAACCCGTATACATCAAAGAAGAAGAATTACGCCCAGATCAATTGGACCGACTGATCAAAAGCGATGAGTTTTGTATGATTCCTTGGATACACATGCATGCCTTCCCTGATGGTAGAGCATTTCCTTGTTGCTTAAGCGAGCCCGAACATCCCATTGGCAATTTAAAAACGCAGACCATGCGCGAGATTTGGAATGACGAGCCCCTCAAATTGATGCGTAAAAACATGTTGGAAAACAAGCCCTGCAAAGAGTGTACCAAATGTTATGAACAGGAACAAAGTAATTTGTTTAGTATGAGAGAAAGCTCCAATAAGAACTTTGGGCACTTGGTTAATCTAGTAGATGACACAAAAAAGGATGGAACTTATGACGATTTTAAACTACGTTACTATGATATACGTTTTAGTAATCTTTGTAATTTTGCCTGTAGGACTTGTGGTGGGATATTTAGTTCCAACTGGCACAAAGACGAAAAAGCTGCAGGTTGGGATCCCAAGTATCCTGCCATAATGTATGCGGGCAAGGATGAAAATGATATGTGGGAACAGATGCAGGAGCATATTCCGCATTTGGAACAGATATACTGGGCTGGTGGTGAGCCACTAATAATGAAAGAACACTGGAAAGTTCTTGACGAATTAGTCAAACGCAAGATGTTTCATGTACGCTTAATCTACAACACAAACTTCAGTGAGATGAAATTCAAGGGACGTGATGTATTTGAGATGTGGAAACTATTTGACTGTGTCAGTGTGGGTGCTAGCCTTGATGGCAGTTATGCTCGCGGTGAATATATACGCAAAGGGCAAGACTGGCAACAGACTGTGGATAATCGCAAACGCATGTTGGAGATCTGTCCCAATGTGGACTTTTATGTATCAAGTACAGTTAGCATGATGAATGTGTTACACATCACAGACTTTCATAGAGAATGGGTAGATTTGGGACTACTACGTCCCATGGATTGGAATATAAACATATTACAACATCCACATAGATATCGAGTGGATGTACTACCTGAACATTTGAAAGCACAGGCACGTGATAAAATTGAGCGTCATTTGGAATGGTTGACCCCTCTAGACACACTGACACGAGCTACCAGTGGTTATCGAGGTGTAATCAACTTCATGATGCAACAAGATAGCACACACGAGCTGGCCAACTTCTTTGTAACCAATAACACAATTGATCGAGTACGTCGAGAAGATTTTTTTACAGTATTCCCTGAATTGAGTGACATCAAAAAATATGACCGTACCTAACACAATCTGCATGCTTCCTTGGATCAGCATCGAGACTAGTCCTATGGGTACTACCCGTCCCTGTTGCCTGGCACACGATGAAATCCTAGATGAGTCTGGTGACAAATATGATCTCACCAAAACAAATTTAGAAGTTGTTTACAAAAGTCATTACATGCAACAGTTGCGTCAACAATTTCGTGCAGGCGATAAACCTGCAACTTGCCAACGTTGCTGGGACGAGGAAGACGCTGGGCGCACTAGTAAACGCATGCACACACAGATTAGACTTAAAGAATTGTATTCACAGGTGGATTGGCAAAACGATACTCCGGATCAACTTTGGTTCATAGATTTAAAACTGGGCAACATCTGCAATTTAAAATGTCGTATATGCGGAAGTTGGAGCAGTAGTAAATGGGCCGCAGAAGAGATGGATTACTTACCTGCAGGAGCAGACAAGAAAAAACATATTGCGTATACTTGGCTCAAAGCCGGTAAGTGGCCTGAGCAAAGTCCCGGATTCTGGGACAATCTAAAAGCGTTATTGCCCAATATCAAATACTTTGAATTTACCGGTGGCGAGCCCTGGCTAATTCAAGAACACTTTGATCTACTACAATATGCTGTAGACCAAAATTATAGCAAAAACATTGACATACATTACAACACCAATGGTACGCAAACTCCGTTGCCACACGTTCCGCAGTGGAACCAATTTGGTCGAGTGGACATCGCATTCAGTATTGATAACGTGGGCGAACGTTTTGAATACGAACGTTTTGGGGCCAATTGGGACGAGGTTAATCTCAATATTGATCGCACCCACTTTGCCAAAAAAGACATGTGCTCCAATATCACAACACAGTTATGCTTTACCATTAATATACAAAATGTTTACTACTTAGATGAGTTGCTGGCCTGGGCTGATACAAAAGGCTTTGGTAGTGTATATTTTAATATGTTGCATAGTCCCAATCATATGAGTATACAGTATATGACACCGTCTGCACAAGAGCTAGTGTTAAACAAACTAAAAACTAAATTTTGGACTACAGACCGGTATCAACAAGAAATAAACCGTGTTATTAAGTTTATTGAATTGGGTCCAGGCAGTGATGGTCAAGAATTTTTAAGACAAATGCAACAAACTGATGCATATCGTAAACAAAAATTTCAAGATACACATCCTGAAATAGCCGAGGCAATGGGATATGAAAATTAATTTAATTTTGCATCCCGACGAATTTACCAGTTTTCGATCACGCTATCTCGTTGATCTTTTCGGCGAATATTTTAATTACCTAGAATATGACGATAACGTCACATATGACAAGCAAAACTCGTTATTTGCAACAAGACCGTCAAACAACAATTGGACTGATAGGTTTAGTGATCAAGGATATAAAGTCATTATTGATAATTTATGGGAAAGACCCGAAACAAAAAACCCCAATGAAATCAGTTGCGAAAATTGGTTTTGGTATAACGAGGCTCTTTGGAATCACGCCTTAGGCCACAATACCTACGTTCCAAATAAAACTTATAAAAAATTAGCATTCATGCCTATTAGGCATTTGTCTCCTGCAAGAGCTTTGTTATTAGACACACTGTCTCACAAATTTGATCAATTGATATATAGTTGCGTAGATCGAAATATTTTTTTACCTGGCGATGGAGATACCGCACATAGTGAATGGGAAAGATTTTTTAATCCTGAATGGTATGATGATACTTTTTTCAGCATAGTAGCAGAAACTTTTGTAGACTGCCGAGATAAATTTATAACAGAAAAAACTTTTAAGCCTATAGCGTTTTTTCATCCCTTTGTTATATTTGGACAAACACAAACACTCAAAAAATTACGCAATTTAGGATTTGCAACATTTGATAATATATTTGATGAATCTTATGACAATGAAGAAAATATCGACTCAAGATTAAAAATAATATTAAACAATGTTGAAAATTTTGAACAAATGCCATATGATGCTTTGACATTGGAAAAGTTGCAACATAATCATAATTTATTTTTTGATTTTGAACGAGTAAAGAATGGAATCGTTAACGAGGTGATTATGCCTCTATTAGAATTGATCAATGAATAAAAAATTATTTTTTACATACTGTCATGGTGGGGGTGGCTCGTGGCTGGGCAATTTGGTATGGCACTTGTACAATAACAACTTTACCTTGACAACTGATTCAAATGGTGTGTTTGATGGAACCCCATTGTCAAATCCCTTAATGACTGTTGGTCATGCATTTGAATACTTTGACCCACAAAATCCACTGATATATACATGGGATCAATACGAGATAATAAGGTTTGGCACTGGTAAACCTTTTCAGCTCTACTTGAACGAAGTTAAAAAAATTAGATTTTCAACACTCGAGTATGACAAATTGAGTTTTATTGAACAATTTGATAGAATAACTAATGCA
>Ga0214164_1001854_pt1 | contig 11553 bp, 1 predicted proteins | sample TroBogepilimnion_13_FD_153003 | JGI IMG/M metagenome (GOLD analysis project Ga0214164, IMG submission 153003) | Freshwater microbial communities from Trout Bog Lake, WI - Practice 03JUN2009 epilimnion v4 | ecosystem: Environmental > Aquatic > Freshwater > Lake > Epilimnion/Euphotic zone ...
ATCCATGCTCAGCTTTTTCATTAGGCCGTATGAAGCCGTGGTGAAAGGTGCTGTGTGAATCGGTATTTTAATGCGACTCATCTTTTGGCAACAAGGACATTGCTTAATAAATAGCATAATGTCTGAGCGCATTGTTGGCCATGTGTCATTAAGACGTTTGAGCCTGAACATAGTTCTTTCAACACCGAGATGTCCCACTGTAGCGTTGTGGACCTTTGCTAGTTTAGCGTGAGTCTCGTCGCTTAGGGATGGTGCTTGCGCTAGAACTGCAAGTTCCTCTTCCCCAATAGCAATCTCTTGCATGAGGTTAAGGTACTCCGTCGGTTTCGGCGCTGCGATATGTTCTTCGAGTGCGGTTAGGTATTCTGTTTTATCAGATACTTCACACAAGTGAGATAATATGCGAGCTTGATTTTGATCAAGTAACGCTTCTCTATCACTTTTATTTCTGACTCCGACACATAGTCGTGACCAGGTATCTGTGATCTCATTATCTTCTCCTTTGATGTAGACATCATTTATGTCGAAGTCTTGGAGGTATAGTTGCCAGCGTAGGACTTTGTCACTACCCGTGGACTTATTTAGAATGTTATTCTTATGGTCAGTATACCATGTGAATGGTCTGTCCGCCAGAATGTATTCGAGTTTTTTAACTGAGAAGAATTTGGCGTACATTTCCTTCTCAGGTGTGGACCAGCGTAGCTGAGGTCCCGTAAGTGATTTACTTACGAATTGTATGGGTATTTTAGATCCCGAATCAGGGTCTATTTGGAATAAGAATGCCCCGATGCCGTAATCGGAGGCATCAGTTTCCAACCCTATGTCCCAGTAATCATTGATGAAGAATAACTTGGGGCAATTGGCAACATTATCGCGTAGCGTAAGAAATAAGTCCTTAGACTCTTCTGGCCATGCTAGTTTGTGGTTGCGTTGTGCTCGGGAATAATCCGGTAGCAGCAATTGTAGGGGCTGTGCTAGCATTGAATGATTACGCACATGGTCTCTAAAGTAATTGGCAACGCCAAGGAACTTTTTGAGATCGCCTTTTGTTGTTGGGATCGGTATATTATTAACACCGTTTTTCTTATTCTTAGAGAATTGAATCCCATCATGAGTAAATTCATGACCTACAAATTCCATCTCGGAATCGCTGAGGTGGACTTTGTCCGGATTGAAGGTTATCTTATGTTTTCGAAACCGTTCGAATATAAGTTTTAAGTTTTCAAATAACTTTTCCTTCGTTTGGGCATGTACAAAGATATCGTCTATGTAAGATTCGAGTATCTTGTATGTTAGCCCTAGCAGTACTACGAATGCTATCATTTGTTGGAAGTAGCCTCCCGCGGGTTGTGTTCCCATCGGAGCCCTATTCCATTCGAATATACCCATGAAGCATATGAATGCTGTATAAACTTTGGATCGCTCAGCGAGCGGGGCTTGCCAGTAGCCATTAGTCATATCTAATTTGGCGAAGCATTTAGGCTTGGCTTTCCCTATGCGTTCTTTCATCGCACTTATGTTTGGGAGTGGCCAGTGTTGTTTAACAATACAATTGTTATAGTGTCTATAATCAATAGTAGTACGCCATTTCCTCGGAGGAGTGGCAGTAGGTATTGCTAAGCGCGCCTGGGCAGGCGTTGTTAACTTGCTTTGCGCAAACCCAAGTGGCTTTGGAGATTGTGAGTTATTGTCACTTATCACCATTGCCTGAGCAGAGTTAGATGAGCGGTCATATCCCGTCGGATACGCCGCAGCAGTCTTCGCTGTAGTAGCGTCTGCTTCTGGCTTGACTACTAGATGCACTTGACTGTAATACCGTGCATTTGACGGTCTAATTACATTGGATTTAAGTCCTTCAGTGATGAACTTTTCCATGTGTGCGTCCTTTTCCGCCGACATAATGCGGGGTGGACCTTGAGCCTGTTTGGTCTCAAATTTCGCTCTGTCTATTTCGATTGTTAGTGGTTCGAGTAGAGCAGGCGTCACGCTTAGTGTTCGAGAGAATAAATCTCTATATTGGGACAACAGAGCGCGTGCTTCTATTTTAAACGAGGGGTCTGTGGAGTGTATTTTATCGACAATTGTGTCTATGACATCTTTGTCTTTACTCGTTGACTGTTCGTCGTTCTTCCGCCATGCGTCATCCCAGCTTTCGTATTCGATAACTTCGTCATCATCATCGTAATGTTGACGATTTGGGAACCCGCGATGAGACTGTGTCTCTTGGGCGGTGCATAGCGTATCCTCATGTGTGAGTTCTTCTTTGGGTAAACGCGCTTTCTTAGCGGGTGTCCTAGTATGGTCTCTTGACGACGGTAGGCTTTTCAGCCAACCGCTAGCGCCTTTAACCCAAGTCACGTCCTCACACAGATTCGCGAACTTATCTGATAGAGATTTGCCTTTGGGGTAATTGCTAACAAGGGGGTTTTTCAACCCTTCCTTATCATTAACTACCTTGCAATCATTAAACTGATTTGCAAATTTACTAAGTAAACTATGTTTCTTAATGTCGGGTAAGCCGATTATTAAGCCATACTCTCTACCATCTAATGACGATAAAATTTTAAATTCCAACTCGAGTTGTAATTTAAATTTTTTATCAACATCAAAAATATCAACAACAGCTATGACTGATTCAGTTAGGGAAATACATGAATTATTAATGGGGGAGCAAATGTTTGTGTTTAACTGTTTGCTGCCCGCGCGTAGATTGTGCGCTTTAATCCATGTCCCGGCATAGCTTCCATGCAATGCTCCTGTGTCAATCAACGTATATGTGGTTGCGACAGTGTTTGGAGTATATACATTAGTAAGGTTTAAATGCGTGGGGGCATTAGTTGTGAGGAGATTGGCCAGATGTTCATCATCTGTGGGATTGCCGTGTTGTGATTTTAAACACTTACATTTCCCTTTGCCTTTTCCGTTGCCTCGGCCGGATGATTTTCCTTTGCCATGTTGGTCTCTATCGCCGCGACCTCTACCGCCCCCGCCCGTGGGGTTTTGAGATGGCTTTGAATTGCCGGAGGACTTTGGGGGGCCATCAAATTGGCTGGTGTGGTATCCACTCGGATGCCGAGGGTACCTTGTCACATCTAGCATCTTGGGCCAGCTAGAGAGGACTGCCTTCCATGCGTTACTATCCGCATATTCGATGTTAGGGTCATGGTTCAGATACAGGCTCTGATCACCTTTCATCGGGCATTGTTTGGATGGGTGTCTATTTTTGATGCCGCATATTGTGCATGCTCCGACAAAATTTTTGTCGTTAGATTGACCCTGTTGCTCATTGTCGCTGCGAGCTCTTTTAGGGCCCGCAGTTGCCGATCCTCCTCCTTTGGTGGATTCAGGGGCGGTGTATTGCAGATACGTGGGATCTGGGAAGATCATACCCACCTGCAAACCGACTTCGCAATTGCTCTCAGTGGAGCGCCACTTACTGAGTAAGGCTTGGTATACCTCTGTGAGTGAAGTGGGTTTTGGTTTCATGTCCCGAATGTGGGCAAACATGAAGTTTTGTGCTTTAGAGCAGGGCTTCTGTAAATTGACCTCGATGAATGCATCGCTGAGCTCAGTTTGATCTGAACCACTTGGGTTTTCAATCAGATCTCTGTGTGCTTGGATGAATTTGACCCACTGGTTGGTAAGGCCTTCTCTTTGAGTGTCATTTGTGGGGTTATTGAATTTGAATTTCAATCCTGCCCTGACGTTTTCTTGATCAGAAAGAACGCCTTTTACAGCTCTGCTCTTGAGCAGGTATTCTCTTGCTTTTTCAAGGAACTTTGGAGTATCCCTGAGAAGAGCTTTGAATTCCTCGACCCCAGTGATTAAACCCTTGCCTTCGAAGCTCCAACGCATGGTTTCCCATACATTGGAGTTCATGGTGATCCACAAGTGGATTGGGCATTGCTTTTGCGCTGCCATGTGGGTTTCGGTTTGGGTCACAAAAGCATCTAAGCTTTCAACCGTGAAAGTAAGCATTTGTGGGGGTCTGTGCACCATTGAGGTGCTCCCGAGGGATGTTGGGTCCCCTGAACTGCTGCTACCAGACGTTGAGGTAGTATTTGCGGTTATTTGTGGGGCAATTGGAGAATATTGGCCAAGTGGGGGAAATCCTATGTAGGATAAATTACCCCCAGGGCTATTACTATTTGAGGTGGCATATGAGTCCAGCAATTGCGTGAACTGAGTTGGTGCCGGGGATTGTGGGGGAGCAAGTCGCCCCAGGCCTTGTTGCTGACTAGAGTTGAGAAAGCTTAGCTGGGTTGTCCAGATACTTTCTCTCATTGCTCTACTAACAATTTCAGCCTCAGCAGAACTTGTGCTTAAGTGGGATCGTAGGTTTTGTTGGCTACGTTTGTATTCCATCTCCCGGGCTCTGTAGCGCTCTAGGCGCGTTTCCCCATCCCTTCTAATTGTGGTTTTCCATGCACTTTCCTCAGTTGGGTTAGTGTATGGTGGGATGGGGGCCCATTGAATAGGTCCCGTGTTTGTTTCAAAATTGAAACCAGCCATTCTATTGGATGCTTGTATCTGTTTGACTTTTAAATCAACAAGCTTTATGATATCCTCTAGGGGTGTGGGCATTGAGGCATAGATTTCAGAGCCGTAAGGCATAGTTCTGAAATCTTGGTCTCTAGCCGTTGACTGAGTGTGTATATCTTGAAAACAACTTGCGTAAGCGTTATAAAACGTTGGCAAGACTCTTCTTAAGGCAAAGCTAAGTGCCAAGATATGCTGCATTTCCACCGGCAAATATCTATCGAGTTCCCCCAAATTTAGGAGTTCCTCGAAGTTAAATATTTGCCATTCGGGAATTTCAGTGATTGCATCGCCTCTAGCGTTGCTTTGGAGTTCAACTCCCCCCGTTTCATCACTCATTCGTGTGTTTAGGGGTTCTTGGGGTTGATCGTTTGTTGACATTTTTTAGAAATTAATCGATGTCTTTTGTGCTTTAATTAGCTATCGCTTTAGAAATTTCTTAATTGAAATTTCGGTTGCGTTTTAAAATTGCTGAGTAAACAACTGAGAAAAATTTTTCTTGGGTTGAATTACCGAGTAAATTTACTGTGGCATTACCGACCTAGGTTAGGACTCAGGGCTAACTATAAACGACACTAACTAAAAGATGTACCTAAAGGGTGTTGTCGATAGTTAACTGATTACAGCATGTAAGTATCAGAGAGCACAAATATAATATGTGTAACCGATGAGAGTACAATGTGTGGACAACTATGTACCCCGATAGGGAACATAGGCGGTTATACTATATATATGTGTACAATGATAGTGTGGGGTAATACAGGTAACATAAAGGGTTATATTAACTAGTGTTAGTGAGAGCTATAGTATGTATGTATACTATGTGTGTCTGGAGCTAACTGTAGCGGTGACTGTAGGTAAGTGCTACATCGCCCTCCACTAGTTAAGGAGTGACCACGAGTAATTATGTGAGACTCTTCTATATTAGACATACTCACTAAAAAACCTCATTTAAACAACCTTCATACAAGTATGTAGGAAAAAAATGTCTGAGGTAAAATTCATTACGAATATTACAAGTGTTCTTTGGGTATGAGTTTAGTCATACCGTTTGCCCTTAGGTAAGTGTGTAATGCAGGGACATTACGAACTTCAGACCATGGTAACCATGAGTCTTCACTTTCGTCGTAGCCGAGCCATCTTACCTGGAAATCCATATCTGATTTCCTTTTGGGATTCCCTGAGTGAGATATTACAAACTCAATTTCAAACTCTTCGTAGTCCTTTGCTGCAATAGCTAAAGGGTCTGTCCTCTTAGGATCATGTTCGAAGGCTTTCATGCGTGATACATGAACGGGAATATCTTTATTTTGTACAAGGTCATGGACTATGTACTCAGCTCCTATATTGGATATAACCCTCATTGGGCCTCTCCAAGGAGTATGTTGTTTGGTGGGTGCCCTTGTTGCCATTGCAGATTTAGGGTATTGAATTAAGACGAATGAGTTATGTCTAAACTCAGTTATAGCATTATTGCTGCGTCTTTTGTTCATGTGTTGTTCATCTTTTTCATGTTGCCTTTGTTGGGCAAGATCTACTAGTTTATCTTGTAGACTGAGCATTTCACTGCTCCATGAAGCGATGTGTACATCTTGCGATTGTACTATTGGTGCATGTAAGAACCCTCCTTGTAGGTTTAACTTCCCTCCGAAAACTAAGTCGTTGGGAGACACTCCTAATCTAGAGTGTACCTCAGAGTTAATGATTCTTTGTGCAAGTGGAATGTGAATTTTCCACGAGTTGCGCTTATTGACTTCGAAGATCATCGCATTGATGTGTCTCATAGTCTCCTTGTTGCATCGTTCTACGATAGCATTTTCCTCCTTAGAGTGTGCAAGGATTGCGGCTTGTGAAGTACCTAGAAGTTTAATTACTTCTGAGATAGTTTCATTGATAAATTCCGTGCCATTATCCATTTGGATAATTTCGGGGCAACCGAAGGTGCCAATATGAGTTAGCAGAGCTTCAGCGACATGAAGGGCACTTGCGCCTTTTATAGGGTATAAACCCACATATCGTGAAAAATTATCAATTATAGCTAAGATATGAGTATATCCGTCTTCAGTTTCCTTCAGACGGCCTATACAATCCATGCTCAGCTTTTTCATTAGGCCGTAGGAAGCCGTGGTGAAAGGGGCTGTGTGAATCGGTATTTTGATACGACTCATCTTTTGACAACATGGACATTGCTTTATAAATAGCATGATGTCGGTGCGCATTGAAGGCCATGTGTCATTTAGGCGTTTGAGCCTGAACATAGTTCTTTCAACACCAAGGTGTCCTACTGTAGCGTTATGGACCTTTGCTAGTTTAGCGTAAGTCTCATCGCTGAGGGTTGGTGCTTGCGCTAGAACTGCAAGTTCCTCTTCCCCAATAGCAATCTCTTGCATGAGGTTAAGGTACTCCGTCGGTTTCGGCGCCGCGCTATGTTCTTCGAGCATGGTTAGGTATTCTGATGGGTCAGATACTTCACACATGTGAGATAATTTGCGAGCTTGATTTTGATCAAGTAACGCTTCTCTATCACTTTTATTCCTTACTCCGACGCATAGTCGTGACCAGGTGTCTGTGATCTCGTTATCTTCTCCTTTGATATAGACATCTTTTATATCGAAGTCTTGGAGGTATAATTGCCATCGGAGGACCTTGTCGCTACCCGTGGATTTGTTAAGAATGTTATTCTTATGGTCAGTATACCATGTGAATGGTCTATCTGCCAGAATGTATTCAAGCTTTTTAACTGAAAAGAATTTAGCATACATTTCTTTTTCAGGGGTGGACCAGCGTAGCTGAGGTCCCGTAAGTGATTTGCTTACGAATTGTATGGGTACTTTAGAACCTGATTCGGGGTCTATTTGAAATAAAAATGCCCCTATGCCGTAATCAGAGGCATCAGTTTCTAGCCCTATGTCCCAGTAGTCATTTATGAAAAATAACTTGGGGCAATTAGCAACATTATCGCGTAGCGATATGAAGAGGTCCTTAGACTCTTGTGGCCAAGCCAGTTTATGGTTTCGTTGCGCTCGAGTATAACCCGGAAGTAACAATTGTAGGGGTTGTGCTAACATTGAGTGATTACGCACATGATCCCTGAAGTAATTGGCAACGCCGAGAAACTTCTTAAGGTCGCCCTTAGTCGTAGGTACGGGTATATCGTTTACGCCGTTTTTCTTACTCTTAGAGAATTGAATCCCGTCATGGGTAAATTCATGGCCTACGAATTCCATCTCGGAATCGCTAAGGTGGACTTTGTCCGGATTGAAGGTTATCTTATGTTTTCGAAAACGCTCAAATATGAGTCTTAAGTTTTCAAACAGTTTCTCCTTCGTTTGAGCGTGTACAAAGATATCGTCTATGTAAGATTCGAGTATCTTGTATGTTAGCCCTAGCAATACTACGAAAGCTATCATTTGCTGGAAGTATCCTCCTGCAGGTTGTGTTCCCATTGGAGCCCTATTCCATTCAAAGATGCCCATGAAGCATATGAACGCCGTGTAGGCTTTGGAATGCTCAGCGAGCGGGGCTTGCCAATAGCCATTTGTCATGTCTAATTTGGCGAAACACTTAGGTTTGGCTTTGCCAATCCTTTCTTTCATAGCGCTTATGTTAGGCAATGGCCAGTGTTGTTTTACTATACAGTCATTGTAGTGTCTGTAATCTATAGTAGTTCTCCATTTCCTTGGTGGAGTGGGAGTGGATAACGCTGAGCACGCTTTATGCGTTGTCGACTTGCTCTGAGCATTTCCTTGTGGTTCTGAAGATTGTGAGTTTGTGTCATCAATCGACATTGCCTGGGCAGCGTTAGACGCGCGGTCATATCCCGTCGAATATGCTGCGTCGGTCTTTTGTGTGGTAGCGTCTGCCTCTGGCTTTACTACTAAGTGCACTTGACTGTAGTACCGTGCATTTGACGGTCTAATTACATTGGATTTAAGTCCTTCAAGGATGAACTTTTCCATGTGTGCGTCCTTTTCCGCCGACATCATGCGGGGAGGACCTTGAGCTTTTCTAGTCTCAAATTTCGCCTTGTCTATCTCGATTGATAATGGTTCGAGAAGTGCGGGCGTCACGCTTAATGTCCTAGAGAACAAATCTCTATATTCAGACAATAAAGCGTGTGCTGATACTTTAAACGATGGGTCGTTCGAGTGTATTTTATCGACTATTGTGTCGATGACATCTTTGTCTTTACTCGTTGACTTTTCGTCGTTCTTCCGCCATGCGTCGTCCCAACTTTCGTATTCAATAACTTCGTCATCATCATCATAATGTTGACGGTTTGGGAACCCGCGGTGAGAGTGAGTCTCTTGTGCGGTGCATAGCGTATCCTCATGTATGAGAATGTCTTTGGATAAACGCGCTTTTTTAGCGGTTGTCCTAGTATGGTCTCTTGACGACGGTAGGCTTTGCAGCCATCCCCTAGCGCCTTTTACCCAAATCGTGTCCTCAGACAGATTCGCGAACTTATCTGATAAAGACTCGCCTATGGGGTAATTATTACCAAGGGTGCTTTCCAGCCCTTCCTCAGTTCTAACTACCTCGCAATCATTAAATTGATTTGCGAATTTACTTAGTAAACTATGTTTTTTAATGTCGGGTAGCCCGATTATTATACCATAATCTCTATCATCTAATGAAGACAAAATTTTAAGTTCGATTTCGATCGTTATTTTAAATTTTTTATCAACATCAAAAATATCAACAACAGCTATGACTGAATCAGTGAGGGAAATGCATGAATTATTAATGGGGGAGCAAATTTGCGTGTTTAGTTTTATATTCCCCGCGCGTAAATTTAGCGCTTTAATCCATGTCCCGGCATAGCTTCCGTGGATAGCTCCTGTATCAATCAACGTGTATGTATTCGTGACGACAGTTGGAGTATAAATGTTAGTAAAATTTAGATGTAAAGAGGCATTTGCTTTTACAAGGGTGGCCAGATGATCATCATCTGTAGGGGTGCAATGATCATCACTGTGAATTGAGCACTTACATTTCCCTTTGCCACGTCCGCCTCCTCGGCCTCGTGAGCCTCGGCCTCCGCGACCCCTGCCGCCACCGCCCGTAGGGTTTGTCGAGGGTTTTTCCATCCCCGATTTTTTGGGTGGGCCATCTATTGAGAAGATGTGCTGACTGCTAGGGAAGCGCGGGTATAGGGTTGCTGAGAGCATCCCTGGCCATTGTTTAAGGACATTAGCCCAGGCCTGGCTCTCGGCGTACTCTGTGTTAGGGTCATCATTTAAGTATTGACCCTGATCATCAGGTCTAGCGCATTGCTTAGCCCTGTGACCTTTGGTGCCACATCGAGTGCAAGCGCCATCGTATTTTGTGCCTTTGGCGCTTGAGCCTTGGCTTGATGATTGGCTTTGTTTGTCGTTGTCACCCCGGGGTCTTTTGACTCCCGGTTTGTCTGAGCTCCCTGTTTTGGCGGGCTCTTGGTGTTGTAGTTGTGTGGGGTCTGATGGGAAGATCATACCCACTTGTAACCCAATTTGACATGCCGTATCAGTCTCACGCAACTTCATGAGTAGGTGCTGATATGCCTCTTTTAGCGTTTTAGGCTTAGGCAGCATGTCTCGCAAATATGCGAACATGTAGTGTTGGGCTTTAGAAACCTTGGTGAGATTAGACTCTATGAAGGTCTCTACCAAACCTGATTGATCAGAACCGCTATGGTTGTCAATCAGTTCTCTATGCGCCTGTAGGAATTTTACCCACTGAGACGTCACGAACTTAATCTGGCTGTCGCTGGTTGGATTGCTGAATTTAAATTTCAGCAATGTCTTTACTGCTTCAGTATCAGACATGACTCCTTTAGCCTTCCTGCTCGTTTGCAAGTATTCTTGTGATACTGCTACGAATCTATGGGGATCGTCGAGCATTTTGTGGAAGTCGGATTCATCCGTGACTAAACCCTTGTAAAGGAATTGCCAGTACATGTTTTCCCTGGTATCAGTGCCCAAGGGAATCCATTGGTTGATTGGACAATATTTGCTCGCCGCTAGATGAGTAATCGTAGCAGAAACAAAAGCGTCCAGTGTATCAACTGAAAAAGATGCCATGAAAGGTGGTTTATGCACTCTTGAATCACTGGCACTTGATCCACTACTGCTACTAGAATTGATCGTAGTATTTTGCAGTGCGAATTGTGAGCTTTGGGGAATGGTATTTCCTCCCCCGTAAGAGAGATTTCCCATCCCACCAGGGCTGCTCATGCTGGTGAAATTACCTAGCATTGGCGGAGTGCCTCTAATTGGTGTTTGTGGGAGAAGTTGTCCTCCTCCCGAGGCCTGAATCAATCTTCTTCGAGATTGTTCAGCATCATGATCTGCAGAGCTAGAGCTGCGTTGAATGTTTCTCAAAGGTGGTAACCTGATGAGATCATGATCGTGGGTGTTGGTAAGACAAGCTTCCCATCTCGCTTCGTATCGGTCTTGCCGAATACCTGCAGCGTTTCTAAGTGCAGTAAGTTTGTTCTCAATTTCCTCAGAACGTGGTTCTTGGAAGATTGGGTCTTGTATTATTGACAAGTTCCCAAAATGCCTTTCAAAATCGAATCCTGGGAATCGACCTGAGTTTTGCATTCCCCGTATTTTAGTATCAACGGCAAGTACAATTTCCTCGAAAGGGGTTGGCATTGAGAGGTAAAACTCTTTGCTAAATTGTACAGTTGTTGGGGTTATCCCACTGCTCCCAATTTGTGATTGTTCGTGGATACCTTGAAAAATAGCTGCGTAAGCTTCATAAAAGCTGTGCACTATTTTCCTTAGCGCACCATGAAGTGCTAAGATATGTTGGAGTTCCGAATCGGTATACCCCTCCACGGATGGTAAAGATAGCAACTCATGGAGATGTTGCATCTGCCATGGTTCTTCTGCAGAGTGATTATCGTCGCTTTGTGCGTCGAAATTCTCTTGATAATCTTCACCCTCTTCACTCATAATTATGGTTTGACGGTGTGATATTGGTAGCTTTGGAGCTTAAATTTTCTATGGGGAAAATTTATTGGTTTTT
>Ga0214164_1001857_pt1 | contig 11545 bp, 9 predicted proteins | sample TroBogepilimnion_13_FD_153003 | JGI IMG/M metagenome (GOLD analysis project Ga0214164, IMG submission 153003) | Freshwater microbial communities from Trout Bog Lake, WI - Practice 03JUN2009 epilimnion v4 | ecosystem: Environmental > Aquatic > Freshwater > Lake > Epilimnion/Euphotic zone ...
GTTACCCTATTGGGTTATTCTATAACCTTCTCTCAAGAAGTCCCGTTTAAATTACGGTTTCAACAGAAAGTTAAAGGGGATATGACAGTTATTGCTAATAACATTGTTAATCGAGTAGATTATAACAATAGTGCCAACGAGTCTTATTATAATCATACTATTTCTGCCAATTTGAACGATGAGTTTGATATGGCCTACATTGATATAGACCAAGACGAATCTACTTTTTCGTCAAGTAGTGCGGAGTTAATTTTTGATAATTCTTCAGACAAAAAAGTGATTTATGCAGGTTTATATTGGTCGGCTACTTATAGATATAATTCTTCTAATAGTACCAAGAAAAATAAATATGTTGCCGAGGACTCTAATAGAGAAGCTATTAATTTGATTAAGTTAAAACTTCCCGATGAGCAAGAATATATTGATGTTATTGGTCAAACAATTTTTGATGGAATTTCTCAAAGTGAGGATAAAGACATAGCTCCCTACGCGGTTTATGCAGATATAACCGAGTATGTAAAAAAAATAAAAGGAGGAGCAGATGGGGTGTATACAGTTGCGAATATTAGAGCTACACAAGGCAAAATTAGAGGAGGTGTTGCTGGAGGATGGACTATCTTTTTTGTATATGAAGATGCCAATTCGAGTGAAAAATTAATAACCAGTCAAGATGGATTTGCTAGAGTTTCAAATAACGAAACTAACATCGTTTTTGACGGATTTGTAGCTCCTGCTATAGGAAACATAAAAGCAAAAATTGCCGGTGCTGCTCTTGAAGGCGACAACAATATTACTGGTGATCAATTGCTTTTCACCACCAATCCAAGTAAAGGATTTACCGCATTAAACAATTCGATAAGAAAAGAAAATAATTTTTTCAACAGTTGTGTTACTATTGACGATCACTATTTTGTAAATAGATTTCCCGACAGTAAAAACACCTTAGGCTACGATTCATTTGTCTTTACTATCCCTAATGATAATAATGTATTGATTGGAAATGGAAGTTCGCAGTCGGTTTTGAAACTTAAATCAATAGGAGATAATTATTTTATGTTTTTTAGTGCCTTTGCATTGGAATTAAATCCATCAATAGAAAATAAAACAACTAATGCTGCAACAGAAAACAGTGTTATTAATAAAGTAACTGGTCAAAAGCAAATGATAAAATTTTCGCCCTTAAATAATGATTTATTGGTAGATGATATTAAAACGGCCTCTGTAATTAATAGAATTAATAGAAACACAACTTTAGGAAATGATGTCATAGAGATTCAAACGCTTACTAGTTCTAGTCAAGCTTCGGGATATTATATTTTGGCAAATATTTTTAAAATAGAGCAAAAAACACAAGAGTTTATTTATTATTTAAAATCAAAAGGAATCATAGGAGAATTTTTTATTAATCCGTTAAATAATTATTATTATGTTTTTATTAAAAGAGCGGCTAATCAACAAGAGGCTATTGATTTATATAATTCTAAATTAAATAATTCATACAAAGAAAGAATACAAATTTTATTAATAAACAATAAAATTAAAAACCAAATAGAAGAAAAACCTATTAGTAATGAGCTTATTAAAAAAGACACTCCGACTCAACCCGAAAATAAAGTAGCTGAAATCAAAACCGAGAAAAAAGAAAAAGCAACTCAGAATTTAAAAAACGCTATAAACCCTGTTGATTTTCATATTGCAGACATTCCTAACGAACCCAAAGGATATTATTTGGTAGTAAACATTTATGACAGTAATGAAAATTCAAATAATTTCATAGCTGCCTTAAAAGAAAAGGGATTTCAACCACAAACATTAGTAAATACACTTAATAACTACAAATACATTTATTTAAAAAAGGTTGCCACAGAAGAAGAGGCAAAAAGTCTTTTAGTCTCTAAGTTTAATAATAAGTATAAAAGTAAATTATGGGTATTATCTGTGAATAATAAGTAAGCAGAAAAAGAACGGTAAGAGAATACCTGATTTATCTCATTTTTATTAAAAACTAAAATGATTATATTTGCAGATTAATATCAATTAATACTGTAGATTAATGAAAACCATAAACAACTTCAATTTCCATAATAAAAAAGCCTTAATTAGAGTAGATTTTAATGTTCCGCTAGATGAAAATTTTAACGTAACAGATGTTAATAGAATTGAAGGAGCAAAACCTACAATAGATAAAATTCTTGCTGATGGTGGAAGTGTGATTTTAATGTCGCATCTAGGAAGACCAAAAGGGAAAGAAGAAAAATATTCACTTAAACATATCGTTTCAACGGTTTCTGAAGTTCTTGGAGTTTCAGTACAGTTTGCCACAGATTGTAAAGGAGAATTAGCTCAAAAAGCTGCAGCTAATTTACAATCAGGGCAAGTATTACTTTTAGAAAATTTACGTTTTTATCCAGAGGAAGAAGCAGGAGATATTGCTTTTGCAAAAGAATTGTCTTCTCTTGGAGATATTTATGTGAATGATGCATTTGGAACCGCTCATAGAGCACATGCTTCTACAACCATTATTGCCCAATTTTTTCCAAATCACAAATGTTTTGGATTGCTTCTTGCCAAAGAGATTGACAGTTTAAATAGAGTATTAAAAAACTCTGTAAAGCCCGTAACAGCAGTGCTTGGAGGGTCAAAAGTTTCCTCAAAAATCACAGTTATTGAAAATATATTAGATAAAGTAGACCACATGATTATTGGTGGCGGAATGACCTTTACCTTTATAAAAGCTTTGGGTGGTAAAATTGGAAATTCAATATGCGAAGACGATAAATTGGATTTAGCAATTGAAATTCTACATCAAGCAAAATTGAAGAATGTTCACATTCACATTCCAGTTGATGTGGTTGCTGCAAATGCCTTTTCAAACGATGCGGAAACACAAATTGTTGATGTTCGTGAAATCCCAGATGGATGGCAAGGATTAGATGCGGGTCCAAAATCGTTAGAAAACTTCAAAAAGATAATAATGGAATCAAAAACAATTCTTTGGAATGGACCATTAGGTGTTTTTGAAATGGAAAAATTTGCTCATGGAACTATCACTCTTGGTGAATATATTGCCGAATCTACGGCCAATGGGGCTTTTTCATTAGTAGGTGGAGGCGATTCTGTTTCGGCAGTGAAACAATTCGGTTTGGAAGATAAAATGAGCTATGTTTCAACAGGTGGCGGCGCTATGTTGGAAATGTTAGAGGGAAAAATTTTACCAGGAATTCAAGCAATATTAGACTAAAATATAGACTTTAACAATAATTAAACATTTAATACGTTATATATCAGTAAGTTTGTTTTTTACAATCTTATTGATTGTCAATCATTGAAAAAACAAGTATGAATTTACAAAATAAAATCACCTTAATTCTTTTAGTTATTTCCTTTTCATTTTATGGACAGGAGATAAGTAATCACAACGATTCAATTAGTAAAAGAGCAGTAAAAATTTCTTATTTAGATTCCATAAAATCTACTTTTGTTAAGTATAAAGTGGCTTCTAGTATTGATAGTCTTTGGATGCAAAATCTAGCATCATTAGAAGGTTATAATGAAATGATTTTAGACATTAAAAATGTTGATGTTGACCAAAAAGTAGATTATGAATTGTCAACAGAATTACTAAAAGAACGCTTAAAGAAGATGGACGAGAAATCGCCATTTAATATTGAGTATAATGTTGGTTTGGAAAATGTCATTAAATCATTTCTAAAAAATAGAAAAAAGACATTTGAAAAATTACTAGGAGTTTCTCAATATTACTTCCCTCTTTTTGAAGAAGAATTAGCTAAAAACAACATTCCCCTTGAAATAAAATATCTTGCAGTAATCGAATCGGCATTAAATCCAAGAGCAGTATCACGCGTAGGTGCAACAGGGTTATGGCAATTTATGTTTCAAACAGGCAAACAATATGGTTTAAACATTGATTCCTATATAGATGAAAGAAATGATCCATTAAAATCAAGTCAAGTCGCTTCGCAATACATGAGCAACATGTATAAAATTTTTGGCGATTGGGATTTAGTGCTTGCGGCTTATAATTCAGGACCAGGAAATGTCGCCAAAGCTATTCGACGTTCCGGAGGGCAACAAAATTATTGGAATATTAGAAAGAATTTGCCAAAAGAAACACAAGGATATTTACCCGCTTTTTTAGCTACCATGTATATTTTTGAGTATCATAAAGAACATGGAATTGTTCCAAACAAAGCAGTTGCAAATCTTATGGATACTGACACGGTAATGATTAAAAAGCACATGACCTTTAAACAAATCTCTAATTTATTAGATATTCCTGTTGCAGAAATTCAATTTTTTAATCCTTCTTTTAAGAGAAATGAAATTCCTCATATCACCGGACAATCTAATTTTTTAAGGTTGCCTAAGGATAAAATAGCTATTTTCACTTCAAACGAAAATAAAATTTATGCTTATGTTGATTATGAAGATAGTAAACGAGAACGTCCTAATCAAAAATTTATACCATTAAAACAAAAAGACTCTGCAATTGCAGATAGAGATGTAATTTCTAAAACTAAATTTTACAAGGTGCGTCATGGCGATAATCTAAAACAAATTGCAGATGAAAATGATATTTCTGTTGAAGATTTAAAAAAATGGAATCATCTTAAAAGCAATATGATTTCTAAAGGTAGAAGGTTAAAAATAATTTCAACCGAAAGAGTTAGTTATAAAAACAAATCCGAAGGTACTAAGCCTAATATAGATACTGCAGCAATATCTGAAAAAAATACTGCGTTAGCTTCCAAAGAGGTTAAAACCGATAAAGTTTTCAAAAATGATAAAGTAGTTACTTTTAAAGAGGTAATTAAAACGCATAAAGTTAAAAAAGGAGATAACCTTGGTGAAATAGCTTCAAAATATGATGTTTCTGTTGTTGATATTAAAAAATGGAACAAACTAAAAAAAGACAACATTGCCCTTGGTATGAATCTCAAAATCATTAAAAACGAAAAAGTTACAACCATTGTTAAGAAGGAAGTAAAACAACCCTTGAATGATAAAAAAGAAGAGGTTGCTGTAGTTGATCATAAAAACTCTAAGTTTGAAAAGTCTAAAAAAGAGGAAAACACAGATACTTCTTCTACATCAGAAAACTATTATGTGGTGGCTAAAGGCGACAATTTGTTCACCATTGCCAAAAAGAATAATGTTAGTATAGAAAACATTAAAGAATGGAACAACATGATAGATAACAACGTAAAAGTTGGAACTCAATTAATTGTTTCTAATGAAAATAATGTTGTGGCAAAAGAGGATGAAGCAAAACAAAAAGCCAAAACCATTGAGCACATTGTTTTAAAAGGAGAGTATTTAGCCACTATAGCAAAAAAATATAATGTTACAGTTGCTAATCTTTTAGAGTGGAATGCACTTTCAGATTCAAATATTAAACTTGGAGACAAATTAATCGTTGGAAAAGAGGATAGCATCACTGATTCAAAAGAGAAACAAACCAGAAAAAAAGAGTATGCTTCTAATGATAAAAATTCAAAAGGGAATCTTTATCAAGTTAGAAAAGGAGATACGTTATTAAAAATAGCTAAAAAATTCCCTGGTGTATCCATTGCTGATATTCAAAAATGGAACAATATTAAGGGAGAAAGTATAAAACCCGGAATGAAATTAAAAATAAACGGATAATATAAAAATCTTATATAAATTTGGGCTTTATTTCTTATTATGAATAAAGCCCTTTTTTTATTTCTTATACTCAGTATACTAGTTTCTTGTAACTCTAAGAAAGAGAAAACTATTATTGAAACCTATGGCAAAACCAATGAGGTATCGGTTATAATTGATGATCAACTTTGGAATGGGGAAGTAGGCGATAGCATTCGAAATAAATTTGCCTCCCCAGTGTTAGGATTGCCTCAAGAAGAACCCATCTTTTCATTAAATCAATACCCAGTTAAATTACTGGAAGGGTACATGTCCAACAGTAGAAATATTATTGTTATAAAAAAAGAATCCAACAGTCAATTTAGAATTGAAAAAAATGAATATGCTAATCCACAAATTGTAGTTCATATTTCTGGAGAAACCGTACAACAAATATTAGATACAATTCAAAAGAATGATGTACAAATAATAAATAAAATTAAAGAATCAGAAATTAAAGTTTTTCAAGAAAAAATTAAACATGATTCTCTATACGACACAAAAGATCTAACCAGTAAATTCAATATTAAATTAAATATTCCAGTCAAGTACAAAAGGGTAATGCATGGCAAAAAATTTATTTGGCTTAAAAAAGAAATAACCAGCGGAAGTTTAAGTTTAGTTTTTTATCAAATTCCTTTGAAAAGTGTAAAAGATAACAGCAACCCTGTAAAAAGAATCACTCATATTAGAGATTCCATTGGAAGAATATATATTCACGGGAGTCTCCCAAGGACTAGAATGATAACAGAACCTGCCTTTGCTCCCTATTTATCAAAAACAACTATTTTTACTAGAGAAGCATTCGAAACCAAAGGAAATTGGGAGATGTTAGGTGATTTTATGGGAGGGCCATTTATTAATTACACCATTTTCGATAGATCAAACAATAGGATTCTAGTTATAGAAGGGTTTTGTTATGCCCCTTCCAAACAAAAAAGAGAATTAATGTTTGAATTAGAATCCATTATTAAATCGGTTCAATTTTTAAAAAAGAAACAAAATGGCAAAAATCATAAAATGGCAAATAAAGCGATTTAACGAACTATCTCTTCATGAGCTATATTCTTTGTTGCATCTGCGGTCACATGTCTTTGTGGTTGAGCAAAATTGCGTTTATCAAGACATTGACAACAAAGATGAAAAGGCTATGCATGTTTTGGGCAAATGTGAGGAACAAATTGTTGCCTATGCCAGATTATTTAACGCAGGAGATTATTTCGAAAATGCTTCTATCGGAAGAGTTGTAATTCATCCGGAATATCGCGATAAAAAATGGGGACACGAATTGATGCAACAAGCTATTGAGGGAATTGAAAGTATTTTTGAAACCAAGCAGATTACAATTTCAGCGCAATTGTACTTAAAGAAATTCTATGAAACTCATGATTTCGTTCCAACCAGTGAAATGTATCTTGAAGATGATATTCCACATATTGAAATGAAACGAGGGTATTAAATTTTTGTAATTACTAACTCAACACGGCGATCATATTCAGGCTCTTTTCCAAGTGGCACCGTATTTCCATAGCCTTTAAAAGTCATTCTATTTTTTGGAACCCGTCTAAAAACTAAATATTTGTAAACGGATTGTGCTCTATTGACAGACAATTGACGCTTTTTAGTATCCTTATCAATTGCTTCTCTCTGATTTTGTGGGGTGCAACACACATGTCCTTGAATTTCAAATTCTAAATTCTTATACCGCAAACACAATAGCGCTACTTTATCTAATTCTGTTTTGGATTTAGTCGTCAGACGACTACTTCCCTTTTCAAACAGTATATTTTCTAAATAAATATGATCACCAATAACATGATCTTTTTGAATCATATTATAAAATCCGGGCAAAACTAATTTAGGCAGTTCTTTTAAATTTAAAACAACATCAACACGGCGATTTTTGGAGCGTTTTTCAGGAAGATTTGCCACAATATCATCATCAATCAACACTCTCCCTTTTCCTTCTATAGTGACGATGATTTTACTTTTAATGCCACTTTGAGTCAGCTTTGTTTGAATAGTGTTGGCTCTATTGGTTGATAATTTAAAGTTATAAGCATCCTTTCCGATATCATCCGTATAGCCAAAAATTTGAATCGATTCTATTCGAGTAGAATCAATGTTTTTAATAAAATCTATTACTTCTTTGGATTGTTTTTCGTCTAATGAAAATTTGTCAAATTCAAAGTAAACTGATTTTACAGATTCTTCTTGTGCATGTACAAAGCCAAAGAGAAGAAGCGGTAGAAATTTTAAAAATCGAAACATTATTGTAATATTTTTTTGTATTCTGAAGGGTTAGACAATAGTGCATTGGCTTTTGCTATTTCTGGATTATTCTTAATATAATATTGATACAATCCTTCTTTATATTGATATCGTTTGATGATTTCGTCTAGCAACAGTTTTTTAATTTCTTTTTGATTTTTGTCTAATAGCGTTTCTTCACTTTTTTGAACTGCCGCCATTAATTGTTGGTATTGAGCTGAAATTGTTTCATCAATTTTTTCTTTTTTAGCTTTTTCAAGGGTGCTTTTCAATGCCAATTCTGTTTCGGTATCAAAACTGATTTTTTCTCTTTTTAAGAAAGCTTTAAAATCAGCATAATCAGCATCGGTAATCGTTGGAATTTGAGCACCAAGATTCGGATTTTTATAGTAATAATAAGTAGCATAATTAAAAATACCGTCATTTTTTTGAAGCACTTCTGCAATGGTGCTCAATTTAGAATCTGCCAATTCAATATCAGGTTGAATTCCACCACCGTCATATACAGTTCTTCCTTTTTTGGTTTTGAAAGCATTGTATTTTGAGGCATCGGTTCTAACCGCTTTTCCATCTTTGTCTTTGTGCCAATAATCTAAAGCTTGAATACATCTTCCAGCAGGAGTATAATAGCGAGAAATAGTTACTTTTACTTGTGTTCCATACGTCATATCAATTGGACGTTGCACTAATCCTTTTCCAAAACTTCTACAGCCAACAATCACTGCTCTGTCTAAATCTTGTAAAGCACCTGAAACAATTTCGGAAGCCGAAGCACTTTTCCCATCAACAATAATTGCCAAAGGAATAGCTAAATCTACAGGCTCATTTGCTGTTTTATAGGTAGCATTATATTTTGCATTTTTAGATTTTGTGGTAACAATTGTTTCTCCTTTGGGCACAAAAAGATTACAAATATTCACCGCTTCATTTAATAAACCTCCAGGATTTCCTCTTAAATCTAAAATTATACGTTCAGCACCATCTGCTTTTAGTTTTTCCAAAGCAGCTTTCGTTTCTTGCGTAGTTTTTCTGTTAAACGCAGAGAGCACTATATATCCTGTTTTATCATCAATTTTAGAAAAGAAAGGAACGGCTTTAATTTCTACTTCATCTAAAATAAGTTGTGTCGATACAGTTTTTCCTTGACGGATATATTTAATATCTACTTTGGTGTTTTTGGCTCCTTTTAAAAGTTGTGAAGCATCGTCTTTAAAATCAGCTAGCGAGACGTCTCCAATTTGAATGATGGCATCTCCCGCTTTTAGTCCCGCTTTATCCGCTGGGAAGCCTTTATACGGTTCTTTAATGATAAGTTGATCATCTCTGCGGGTCACTAATGCCCCAATTCCTGTATATTCTCCGGTGTTGTTGATTTTAAATTTCACAACATCCTGCTCGTTAAAATAGTTGGTGTAGGGATCTAAATCAGCCAGCATGCTTTTAATGGCTTTATCCATCAATTCGGCGGGGTTAATCTCATCAACATAATTTTGATTAACGGTTTTGAACAATGTAGTAAAGATTTCTATTTGTTTTGCAATTTCAAAAAAATCATCTTTGAAACTTGCCGTAACAAATAGCAAACCAGAAGCCAGAACGGCTATTACATATCTTTTTTTAATGAATTGAATCATGGTTTTATCTTTTCTTGAATTTTAATCGACGAATTTAACAAACAAAATTTAATATACTACATAAACGTTAAAAAATTGATTTCTATATCTTAGTAATACATTTTAAATACTAGGCTTGACTTCATCGTTTTTAGCAACAATCCATTTTTCAAACAACTGAATTGTTTTTTCGTTAATCTCTTGGTAGGTCAATCGTTCTTTGGTTTGGTAAAAAAACATGAAGGCATAAGGCTGATCTAAATGATCGTGAAGTAATTTCTTATTCAAACGATAGCACTCTCTTAAAATGCGTTTAAAATAATTTCTATCGACCGCTCTTTTAAAATGTTTTTTAGAAACAGAAACACCAAACTTTAATTTTTCTTCTGAATCTGAAAGAGGAACATAAACCAACCGCAAAGGATATTTAGAAACGGATTTCCCTTCAGAGAACATCAAGTCAATGGTCTTGCTACTTTTTAGTTTCTCGTTTTTTGGATAAGTAAAATCCATAATCAAGTCTTAATTATAGATGTTGTAAACAAACTTTACTTCAGAATAATTGATGTACATCTGCATTCTATTGCCTTCGTCTTTTCTTGTAATTACTAGTATCTTGCATTTTGAACCATTGTTGTCCACGCAATCAAAAGGGACTATTTTACTCGTATCGGTTTCAATTTTGTCACCATACGATTTTATAGAAAAAACTTGAGTTTCGGGCGAGTTGACTACAATTCTATTTTTTTTACCATCAATAGTCACCAGCAATTCTGCCTTGACAAAATCAGACCATTGACCCCATTCGTTTTTGTTGTTCTTTTCAATATAGCTTACGCTGCTTGTTTTCATCTTAATAGTTTGACCCAAAGAAGTCGTGCTAAACCCTAAAGTTATAAAAAGAAAAAGGAGTTGAAAATGTTTCATGTAACGATTAATATTTGCGGTAAAAATACAAATTCTATTTTAAAAATAGAGTTCTTTTGAAGAAGGGGTACATTTAGAAATTTGCCATAACATTTTATACTTTTCAATGTAGTTTAGAATAGCATTTTAATACTAAAAGCATCAAATTAGATACTAAAAGGGTGGTTTTTGATGCTTTTAGTATCTTAAACCATACTTTTAGGGTTGTTTTTAATGCTAAAAGTATGAAAATAGATATATAAAGCATCTTTTTTGACCCTTTTAGTGTTGCATTCGATGCTAAAAGGGTGGAATTTTATCCTAAAAGGGTGAAATTTGAATTTAGATTTTGTAATTTTGAATTTTATAAAACAACTACGATGAATAAAAGTAACTACAACATCAATACTGGCAAGCTTTTGGAAAAAGTGATTGCCGAAAAGAAAATTACTAAGACTGATTTGGGAGTGGCCATCAATCGAAATGCTTTAGCAGTGTTGAAATATACCCGAAATGAAAGCGTTCAAACAGGTATTTTGATTGAACTTTGTTATGCGCTGGAGCACAATTTTTTTAAAGATATTGCCAATCAATTGCCCGATGGTTTCACTACAACCAATGTAACAGACCAGCATTTAATATCTGAAAAAGACCAATTAATTGCACAATTGTTAGAAGAAAATAAGGTGCTAAAAATTAAAAACGAAACCCTTTTAACTGTTTTAGGGAATAAGTAGTAATTTGAAAGAAACGAAAGTGGTGCGCTATAGGAATTGATTTCAACTAGTGGCATAATTTCTATTCTAAAAAAAGACTTAGTAATTTTTGATAATGAAAAAATAAAGTATATTCGTTCATTATATAATTCATGATGATAAAAATGAAAAAAACACTCTTACTGATGCTGTTGTTTCCCATATTATTATTGGGACAAAAAAAGGAAGCAGTTTATAAAAAATTAGCTAATCTTACATGTGATTGTGCTGCAAAAAAAGCGCAAGAAAAGAATTTAACAAGCTATGATTTAGGAATCTGTATCTTTGACGCTTTGGACCAATTGGATGTAAAAG
>Ga0214164_1001865_pt1 | contig 11523 bp, 4 predicted proteins | sample TroBogepilimnion_13_FD_153003 | JGI IMG/M metagenome (GOLD analysis project Ga0214164, IMG submission 153003) | Freshwater microbial communities from Trout Bog Lake, WI - Practice 03JUN2009 epilimnion v4 | ecosystem: Environmental > Aquatic > Freshwater > Lake > Epilimnion/Euphotic zone ...
CCATGGCCAAGTCCCCAATCCTAATGTTGGAACTACGTAATCTGTTTGCTTCAGCTATTGCAGCGTGACGTATTACTATTTGATTCGCATGGGTTATCAATTGGTTACAGTTTATCTTTCAACTTATCTTCAACATTGTTTTGCATTCCGAATTCATTGCACTTGGAGTGCATAGCTTGCCTACTCAGAGTGGGCAAGCAGGATCGCTGGCACTACCTATCCGGCGACAGGACATCAGATAAAAAGGGCAGATGTATTCATTGGTTTTTCTCTTGCATGATTTTCCAAATGACGATTCTTATTTTCCCGACTTGCGACTTATGTTTATATCTTGTATACTTTGTACAAACCTGGAATGGACAATTTTACCAATATGCAGGATGGGGGTTTCTAGTGTTACACTGGCCGCCATCCTATATGGTTATTCGTATCTTTATGGAATGATATCCTAGGGTTATGGATTACTTGGAACTCTACGAGTTACACTGCCGTTAGTTATCCAACCCTCTCCGAAGCATTCTGGTTAAAGATCCGTTGGGCACGCTATTTATCTATCTGCGCTATAACTTCGTTATCACTTCGCTATGCTTAATACTGTTATCCTTATCTCTGGATTAAGGGCTATGTACAGGCAGCTTCAGTATAATCAGTCTTATGGGTAACCGTATTATCGACTCTGGTAGCGAAGCAGGCTACTCGCTTGCTTCCTATCATTCCTTATGCGCATCATCTACTATGTCATCCTCTCCCGTTCACAATTCCATCGAGGACAGCAGCCGTATTCTACAACAACTGGTGCTGGGCTTATTCTACGTATCATTATTATTATCTGGACTATTGGGCAATTTATCAGCAGTATCTTATTTGGGCAATTTGGACTTATAGCAGTATCACAGAAATTGGGCAATTATATATCTCTACGACTTCGACGACCGACTTACATTACAACTACTAACTTCCTACGACCCCTCAACTCCAACTGCAACTGAACATTATCCCAACGTCCACAAGCGTACAGTAAAGCGCTAGTAACTTTTGCTTGTAAGTGTGACAACGACACTTACAGATTCTTCTATTGTTACTACCTCCCTGACTGTATACGGCAACTCAACTTTCACATCCCCTTCATTCCTCGACCTACTTTCAATCCTACTCTAACACATTCAATAACAGAACATTCTACATAACTTCACTTTCTATTCCTTTTAACCAAACCCCTACACTCAACTACCCCAAATATTTTCCAGGCTACAACTGCAACTATCCCAGGTCAGTGTGTCAATCCTGCCGTTGCCGATTGACATCCGGTTGGATCCTTATTCTAACTGGGTCGGGAAAGTGTGAGGTGATCAGATAACGTAACCTAACATTTTTCCTGTGTTAAATCACCAGACCGACCTACAACATACACTTTCAACTTCAACTTAACCGAATTGTCATCTAAAGTCTTTTCTTTCATTCGTCTCACAACCGACTGCAAGTTTCACGTATCACAAAAACTCTCTAAACCAAATAAAGACTTTACCTTTAACTTGACTTTACGATCTCATTCGGTACAATTCATAACTACCACTACAACATTGCAATCACGGAGCCTGAACCTGAACCAACAATTCCATCCGACAACACAAACTCATCATCATCATCATCTCAACCTCCTCATAACTCAAACCAACAACCTTCCAGCACCAACACTAATCAACAATCAACTAACACTGCACGATCAGTACATCAACAACGTACAGAACACATTGCACAAGAAGTCAGAGAATACTACGAGGTACGAGCACTCTTAACACCAAACGAACTACTGACAACTGCACCTCCAAACCAACAATTACCGACACTACATACACAATATCCACTGTTACCGATCCCTGAACATAACCAAATTATTCACATTACTCAACCTCCAAACTTACTACTCCCTCCACGTGACGTGCGATATTATTGTGTTTGGTTGTGCAGAGCAGCTCCGGAAATCAGGGGAATTTGGGCAGGGAATCATCCAGACACTTGGCAGTCAATAGTAGCATTTTTGCCAGACCGCAGATATTCGCTACAGGAAATCAGGCTGTGCAGGTGCGACACATTCGGCGAAGCTCTCGAATCCTACACTGATCAGGCGTATCAGTACGGTTCCCCGATTCCTCCGGTTATCCACAGAGTTGGCTGGTGAGCAACTCTAACTGCAACACAACTTACAAACAACTACAAATCAACCTCCACATAACTGACAACATCTATAACTTATACTGCGACGGCCAAAGCAACACAACCTGGCCCAACCTTCCACTCATAAGCAGTTAGAGGGTCCGCATAAGTTACAACTTGACTATACACAACAACTCCACAACCACAATGGCAGACGGCGGCGAAGGAGCAGCTAGCAGCAGGATTCCACCGACTTGGTGTGTAGAAAACGATCGAAGGTATCCATTACGTTACTACCGACAAGACCTTGAACTATGGTCGGCATCGACCGACATCGAGGAACACCGCAAAGGACCGGCATCACTGCAAAGGATTACAGGAGCAGCCAGGACCATATTGCGCGAGATGCCCATCCTATTGCTGCAGCAGGGTCAACAAGTCGTTGACGATCAAGGCAACCCATATCGCATTTCTGGACTAGAATGTCTTCTGCGGGCTTTGGAGCGACGATATGGGGCTCTTGCAGAAGAAGTTCAAATTCACGCGATCTCCGAATTGATGCAATTCCAAAGGCATTCAGGCGAGTCCACCGATGAATGCCTGGCCAGATTCGATGTCCTTCTTCACAGGGGTAATGACATCGCTGGGGTAGCATTTTCGCCACCTATCCGAGCTTGGCTTACTTTGACACATTTGCGAATTCCGAGATCAGCATGGGTCAATCTTCTGGTTCCAACTGAAGGGCGTCTACCCACCACGGAAGCTGAGTTCACAGAATTCAGACAGTACGTGCGCAGGAACGGACACCTCCACGATACTTTCCGAGGTGATTCACAGAAGACTATCGCTCAACCATTCTTTGTGGGCGACAATTATGACGGCACGGAAATTCAGCAACCAACCAGGGCCTATGCAGCAATTCCATCCGGCGGAGACGCAGCAGCTGATGATGACAATATCAGCTGGCACTCATTCAGCACCGGCAACAGCGATCAGGATGAGCCTGTTGATTGGGGTGACATGAATGAGGATGAACCATATTTGGGTGAGCGAATCTACTTGGGTTACCGGAATTCCAAGAGGCAATGGCGACAATATGCTGGACCGAAACGCCGACGATGGAAAGGCAAGCGGAAACGAAATTTCACCAAGGGATTTCGTAAAGGAGGTGGAAAGAGCAAACATCATCATGATCCCCATCCCCGAGCATTTTGGACTGACGATGTTGGTACAACTCATGCTCTGGATGACAGCTTCAGTGAACAATCACATCACACTGAAGAGGTCTATTTCAAAGGCAGGGGAAAAGGCAATCCGATAGGCAAAGACGGCAAAACTATGCTGTGCTCTATCTGTGGATCAGATCAACATTTCCGAGCCAAGTGCAATCAACGCAACAAAGGCTCTAAGGGATCATCCAAAGGCCATGGCAAGGGTAAGGTATCAGCAGCTATGTTTGCGGACAGCAGTTCATCATCACAGCCAGCAAACTATGAGCAGCCGATTCACCACCCGAGCTATTTCATTCATCCTGAAATTCATCATCGTGCAGAGCAGTCGACATCGCACATTTACTTTGCAGACGGTTCAAAGACTATTGCATTGCAAGCTCCGCCGACAGCAGCACAATCATATGATATATTTTCAGATGAGGAAACATCCACGGCCATGGTACCGCAGCACAATCCACATGCAGAGCGATGGTATGCCTATGCATGGTTCGGCGAAACGCTCTATCATGCCCATGTCCGATTGTATGAATGTGAAGCTCTTCTCATCGACACTGGTGCAGTCCACGACATTTCCGGCGACAAGCAAATGAAGAGGTTTGCCAAGATCGCTTTGGAAAATGGCCAAGGATCGGAATTCAAGCCGCTCCAACATCGAACGAGCATTGAAGGAGTTGGTGGCACTCCCTCACATTGCTCGCAGACCGGCACAGTTCCAATCAAATTGGCTGATGGGAAGATCTCATCATACAAGGCAACAATCATCGAAGATTCCGACGTTCCCGCATTGCTGGGACTTGCTACTATGACACAGGAACGAGTTCTCCTTGATCTCATCCACGATCGCTATATCAAGGTGGGGCCTGGCGGCTTCAAACTGGAACTCAGTCCGGGCAGCACAGTGCTGGAAATGAAACGAGCTCCTACTGGACACTTGATGCTTCCGGCATCAAAGTGGGGGCAGAGCAAATCCACGCCCAAGGGGCAATAGCGGGGCACCGACCCTTTCCTGGTCGGAGGGTTGGTGAAGCCAGATGATAACAAGACCAGTCTTTCATCTTCGAGTACACCAATAAGGAATTCCATATGGATTATATGCGACAAGGAGAAAGCATGCAACGTTATCCGACAAGAACTGCAACAACTTGGGTTTACGGATATATGGTATTGCACCGCTGTGTATCTTTCGCAGAACATGGGAAGCATATTGGCCAAGCTCGAAGACGACAAACCCGGATTGGTTTGGGTTTCATCTCTGAAAGCAGATCCTGGAGCAATCATTGATGAACGATTGCAGATATCAGCACGACTCTTGGTATCTGCGCAACTTCGACACAAAGGCGAAATTATTCTGGAACACGCCACTACTGAAAAGGACAAACGTGGAGTATACTTCGATTCCGAATGGCTACAACGTAATCCTCAGGTCAATATCAACACGATATGGTGGTGCAAGGCAGAGGGACTAAGGGGCAACTACAACGGTAAACTTCACAAACTCGACAAATGTGCACACACGCTAGTTGCATCAACACTTCAACTTCCACAGAACATCACAACCTGTTGTAAAACCAAGACTTCCACAGGGCGAAGTCAACTACCACCACGATTACCTAAACATTACTACATCGCAATGTCCACTCTTATTCAATCGAGTATGCCTCAGCACACGACTAACCTAGAAACTTTTACTGCCACCAGAAAGCAAAAGAAGAAAATGCCACATCCAACTGCCGACGAAGGACCAGGTGAACATGCTGAAATGTCACAAGTACCACAATCACACAAGACAGAAACCACAACAGATCCAAATGAAGGTGACCACGACTGTGGTGATGACGTCTCCATGATTCTGGACAATATCTTGTTCTCTTGTTTTGATACAGAATCCGAAGACGACGTGGAATACAATTCAACCATCAATATGGATCATGTTTTCTTTACTTGGTATGGTATTGGATCGTCTCCTGATGACATATCCTTACAGGCATTCGACGATCGACCTAACAATATCAATGTGGACAGCATGGACGCAGCTTTCGCAGCTATTGCACCTGGAAATCATCAACACGATATGTGTGAATTATTCGGCGGACAAGCTGGTACTACCAAACTATGTATCAGACAAGGACTTCACTGCGGACCAAACTTCGACATCTCTGCAAACATCAATCTATGTGACCCGCAGGAAATCAAGAAATTATGGGCTTATCTGCACAAATACCGTCCGAAGATCATCATTGCCGGACCTCCTTGTACTGCGTTTGGAGCTTGGTCACGCTACAACCGCAGTCAATCCGCATCACACGATACTTGGCAGAAGAACTATAAGATAGGCAAAGCATTGGCAGACCTTACCGCAGAAATCGCTCTGTGGCAACTACAAAACCACCGACATTTTGTCATTGAGAACCCCGCCACTTCCGACATGTGGGCTCTTCCTAAGATGACACAAGTACGTCAACACGAGAATGCGGTGGAAATCATTTGTGACCAATGCATGCTGGGACTTCGTGATCCAGCAGGCCATCTGACAAGGAAATCCACAAAATTCCTGGCATCAGACATTCGATTAATACAGCGACTTGGTAAACGTTGCGACAAGTCTCATTATCATGAACCGCTGGCTGGAAACGTGAATGGAATTTCGAGGTGTAAATACGCACAAGTTTGGCCAAGACGTTTACTGGAACTTTTGGCTCTGGGTATTTCAGAAACTCTAAGCTCATCGAACTCCAAACAAACATCGTATCCAGCAGTTCAATCCACATCACTTTCACCCGAACAATCAAGCATTTGTCCGGGATGCAGAGCGCATGCGCGCAAGGATGATGTGAGACATGATCGGAGACCAGGCATTTGCAAATTTCCGTTATCAGCAGAACGACAGTGGGACTGTCCATCATGCCGTATGCACCGTGGATCCACACACACTGGCCATACATTTGACGAAACCTGTCAGTGGTCTGAGGCACCAGTCCGCAGACGTGGATCAACTCGTTTACCTCCAGTGTTACGCGATCCCAAGGTATTATCCAATCAAGCTCCAGAAATTCCTCAACAAGAACCCCCGGCTTTAACAACACCGCCTAAGGTTCAAGGTTTTACATGGATGCCATTGCAGAATCTTGAAATTATCATGGAACTGGACAATATCCGTGGAAGAGATGGCTGGCATAAATTTCTGGAGGATGGTATCGCACTGGTATGGAGTAATGGCAGAGCTTTGCGCACATCTGAACCGAGATTTGATGCAAGCTCTTGGAAATATCGCACTTCGTATGCACTATTTCCAGACACTCCGCATGATCATGGGCAATATTGGATTTTGGAAGACCGTGTGGATTATGTGGCACCGGAATATATAACTGAAATGAACTATGCTTTTCGTTTTCCTATCCCTGTGCTCATCATGGTATTCCACAAATCCATCGGCGTTATTCCCTCAACACCAAAAGAAAATAATACCAGAACCACCATTGCCTCTACATCTACATCCAATGGTGGGGCCCCTCAATCGATTGGTGTCGAGAAACGTGTTCAAATTGCTGGTGAAGGTACCGCTGAAGCATTTGGAGCAGAGGAAGAACCGCCACCTCAACTTGAAGCTCAACCGGAACCAGACATTAAACCAGAATGGTCTCATCATGATTTAGGCACAGCACTTCGAGATCTCAGGTCCGAAAACCCTGCAGTAATCAACCGAGCATTACAACGACTTCATATCCGCTGGTGGCATGCAACAACTGCACGCATGACATCATTACTGAAAACTGCTGGGGTATCTGACGGCGTCATCAAACAAATTCCAACTATCGTATCGACCTGCAAGATATGTCGCTTATGGACCAGACCAAACAACCGAGCTATGGTATCCACGCGGTTGGCAGAGAAATTTGGAGAAATGGTTCAATGCGATCTCCTTTTCTTTGAGGATGCTATCATATTACACTTATTGGATGAATCTATCCGATACACAGTGACAGCTATCCTGGAGAACAAAACTGCAGAGGCCATCACGAGTGCAATCACCAACTCGTGGATTAAACTATTTGGACCAATGGGGAGCATTGTCACAGACCAGGAATCTGGTCTCACCTCCGAAATATCTGCAATATGGGCCGAAAAGTGGAACGTATCTTTCCGTCTGCGGGCAAAGGGCCAACACGCCACCATTGTTGAACGTCACCATCAGATCCTGCGAGATCATCTGCATAAGATTGTGGCACAGAGCAGACAGGAACGACTGACCATCCAATTCTCCGATATTTTGTCAGAAGCTACATTCATCAAGAATGCAATGGTTAACATCAACGGAATGACACCTTACGTTGCATTGTTTGGCCGTTTTCCACATGTCTTCATTGACTTGGAGTACAGCGGACAATCATCACTGCAAGACAGCTCAGGCACCGCAGGTGGAGCTGGACGACATGCAGTGCGATTGCGCGAAATCGCTGTGGCCACCATTGCCGAAACTCTGGCAAAGAATCGACTTCAGAGAGCTGAACATCACAACTCAAGACCATCAGCTCAGGTGAAGGACATCCACATTGGAGAACTAGTCGAGATATTTCGACAACCACCTAACAAGGATGCAACAGGCTGGCGTGGTCCCGCGGAAGTAATTGACAACACAACGATAGACCAGGGCAACGTCACAGTTAGGTGGGCTGGTAGAAGTATGATTGTTCGACTGCAAGATATTAGGAAATGTGTTTTATTCATTGCTTTCACGGATAGCGGCTCTATTCCATTGCAAACTGTTCGAGAACATATCCTGAAACTTCTATCTGGCAATCAACTCTTTGGGTGGGTATCTACACCTACAGGTTGGCAACTATCCCGTATTGCTAAGGAATATCCTGATGTTCTCAGAGCAATTCTTCACGTGGCAAGGCTGGAACTGGGAATTACCAAATGTATTGGAGCTAGGTTAGGACGGGGCATTCAAACGTTACCAGGCTTACTTGACGTTGAGCAGGCAACACTGTTTTGGTGGGAAGCTAATCGTCCGAATCTATACAGCTCTGTACAACATCCAGGAAATCAGACAATCGACATGAAGCCTTTGGTTCAGAAAGGTGACAGTGGCGATATATGCTGGATCCAATTCCTATCAACATCTTCCACTCAGGCACGGGTATTGCGACAACGAAATCCGGATACTACATTGTTAGGCCACGATCCAAGCGAAGACGAAAACATGGAACCTGATCAAGACATGACTGAAACTGCAACACAGATGTCAACGATCACACCAATGTCAACGCAATCTGGACAGCCACCGCCACCACAACCGCCGCAACAACCACATCACAACAACTACCAACCACAGCAACCACAAGATGTATACGAGTTACCGGATGAAGCATGGAGACAACCAGTACCTGACACACCAATGCACTCACATCGCACACCCACTGCATCACAAAGATCACGAACCACTCGAATACCATCATCATCATCACTACCATCAACCATTCACTACCCAGACAACGAGAAACGACCTAGACCCACAGATGGCACCTACAGATCAGATCACAAAAGACAACGTCACGGACAAAGCAGCAGCAGTTCAACAGCACAACCTAGCAACCCTATTAATCCACCACAACTGCAACCTACTTTACCGACGCACGACGATGACGACGAATTCAGTGATATTATATCAGATACATCTACTTTAGATTATGGCAATTTTTGGGTATATCATACTGGAAAGAGCTTGGAAATGGTATTTCTTTCAGAAGAAGGCACCCCGGTCATCAAGAAGGATTTATCCGAACTCAACGCTAAACAGATCAAGGAACGGTGGCCGGAAGTATGCGAAGCAGTTCGTAAGGAGCTACGATCCTTCATTGACCAGAAAACCTTTGTTCTTGCGAAACAGGGAACCTCTGGTAATACCATGACATCGCGCTGGCTATTCAAACTTAAAATAGTCGACGGCAAGATCATTGTTAAGGGCCGGTTAGTGATTCATGGGTTTAAGGACTGCGAAGCAGAAAGCCTGAATACATACGCAGGGACCGCCACACGATGGGGACAACGGATCATCTGCATGGTAGCAGCTACCAAGGCATGGCCCATACTCACTGCGGACGTCAGTACGGCGTTTCTTCGTGGACTCACATTTGATGAATTATCTCGTCTCACGGGCGAGAAGGTTCGAAGAGCGGGCTTTCACCCGCCGAGAGGCTATGAAAGCTTTGTCAAGGAGCTACCGGGAATGGAAGCGTACGACAGGAATGTTCACGAGCTCTTGATGACAAAGCCAGTCTACGGCATGAAAGATGCCCCCCGAGCTTGGCGAATCCGCTTACACCAGGCTCTCACATCTCTGCACTATATGCCACTGAAAACGGACAAGGCCCTGTACTATCTATATGATCAGAAGCAAGGAATCACGGCCTTGATCAGTGCACACGTCGACGACTTAAAGATTACAGGGATCCCAACTATCATCGAGAAGACCATCAAGGATCTCACTGTTATGTTTGGTGACCTAAAGATTCATCGTGGTGATTTCGAACACTGCGGAATTCAACACCATCAACATGAGGACATGTCAATCACCATGGATCAAAACCACTACGTCAAGAATCTACAACTGATTGACGTGACTGGAATTGATGCTTCAGATGGATCCAAATTGCTTAATGCTTCACAACACGCGGATTATCTTTCGCTCCTGGGAGGATTGGCTTGGCTTGGGCAAACCAGACTGGACACTGCAATTTATACCCAAGCATTGCAACGTGCAGCTCAATCTCCTACAGTCGCTCATTTGCTGCGACTGAATACAGTTGTGAAGTGGGTGCGGAGGAAACCCGCATCTCTGTTCTATCGACGATTAACTGGACCACTGCGAGTCGTGGTAATTAGTGACGCTGCATTCCGCCGCGAGGATAGCTCTGGCTTAGCGATTCGAGGCGCTACAATTGGTGTTTCCGAAGACTCTGGCTCTGACAATCCTGGCGGCAACATGGCCGTTATCGAATGGTATGCACGACGACAGCGCAGGGTAGTACGATCCACTTTTGGAGCGGAAATTAATGGGTTGATCGACGCTATAGAAACTGGGCGATTAATCGCATTCACGCTTGCGGAACTGGTGCATCCTGGTATTAGCTTATCCGATCTTCGACAAATGGATGACGCAGGCAAGCTGACTATCCCTATACACGCCTGCACAGACTGCAAATCTGTGTTTACTGCATTACAATCCCAGGACACACATATTCCTACGGAATCGTCTCTTATCCTTATCGCGCTACAACTGAAACAGCTTCTGGTATCCGGAGTATTGCAATCGTTATTCTGGATTGATACACGCGATATGGTTAGCGACGGGCTGACCAAAGGATTAGTCTCGAGAAAAGCTCTTATGCTTTTAGCATCTACTGGAAGATGGAAACTGCTATATCCATCGGAACGGCATCAGGACTTTATCCCGGAATCTGGCAACGATCGACGAGGCAGCTTATACTCTGAGCGGTAATTTTCAAGTGAGCTCTCACATTGATTTAAACATCAATAAGAAAATAATACCAGAGTTGAAAATCCCCGTCTCTGTATTGTTGCGTTATGGTTCCCCTTTAGACTCCTGTTTATGCTTTCATGTTCTGTGTTTCCTTTGTTATGGTTTCGGGTTGGTATTTAGTTAGAACCCTAATCCTAAGAACCCTAAGTGAAACCTAACATGTTCATTTCAACATGCTACTTATGCGCATGTGTACCATACGATTAGCTTACTCAGATGCAGAACTTATGCATGACATATTACCGTTTACAGAGAAGTCCAGAACATGTTTACATTAGCAGTACCATACTCGATGACACGTTACATGAGACAGAATGTTTCATGACAGAGTTCAATTGTATATATATCCGCTTACGCGGCTCAAGGGCTCAAGCTGAAGCTCAAGCATATGGGTCAGAAGGACTCAGTGACGGGATGAAGTAGTTTGACAGAGTTTGTTTGTTTGATGAGTTACATACGGAACACTTGCGTAGAGTGACCATGGCCAAGCCCCCGATCCTAATGTTGGAACTACGTAATCTGTTTGCTTCAGCTATTGCAGCGTGACGTATTACTATTTGATTCGCATGGGTTATCATTTGGTTACAGTTTATC
>Ga0214164_1001866_pt1 | contig 11523 bp, 10 predicted proteins | sample TroBogepilimnion_13_FD_153003 | JGI IMG/M metagenome (GOLD analysis project Ga0214164, IMG submission 153003) | Freshwater microbial communities from Trout Bog Lake, WI - Practice 03JUN2009 epilimnion v4 | ecosystem: Environmental > Aquatic > Freshwater > Lake > Epilimnion/Euphotic zone ...
TATATCAATTATTTGGTGTGAATAATTGTCGAAATGATGCTTCATTTAAGATCATATTTTTTGAAAAATAAGCCGGGAAGTACCCATCATTTGCCCATTTTTCGAGCAAATTGCCATAAAAAGGACTTTTGGGATCTCCTGATTGACCTGGGGTGTTTATCATTAAAGTACGATCCCAATCCTTGGTGTCCATTAATACCCTAAAACTTGCACCACTTTGTTGGTTTTCGGCACTTCCGGTGGAACCAACTGTGTAGCCATTTCCTCCTCGAGGATACGCTTCTAAATTTAATTTTTTTCTTGTTACCGAATCGGTGAACGCCGCAAGTGGGTGTTCAAATTGAATATGCTTGTAATTTTTTTGTCCATAAGCCCATTGTCTAAAATCTGAAAATTGTTGTTGATCTTTAAATTTCGATTTCATTTTTTCAAAAGCTTGATCAAAACATTTTATTAAAAATGCATCTCGATTTTCAAGTGCAGGAGCTTGAAAATAATTTTCGGGATGCTGTATATGTTCAATCACTTTAGATAATGGCATAGAGACCAGTCCTCTAATATTTTCTGGTACAAATAATTTATTGGCTTCGTTTAAAATTTCTTTTTCCCACATTACATAGAATCCTGCAGCAACACTTTCTTTATTTAATTTATAATCCCAATTTGTTAAATAATTTTTTATTGATTTTTTTTCAGCTGTAGATTCAAAATTGATTTTTGAAAAAATAGGAACCAAAATACTTGCAGGTACAGAATAATAATCTGTTTGTAATGCTGCCATGTCTTGCATGCTTACTTTATTTTTTGATTCCAATACGCTGTTGATTCTATTCGCTCTAAAAGGATCAGCCCAGGTATATCCTACTGCATCCCAACGTGTGTAATTGTTTGGCGTTACATTATTATTAGCTGTTGCAAAAAATCCTTTGGCAGGATTTAATAAATGTGGTCTTTCTTTAATAGGTAAATATCCTTCCCATTCATACCTACCATCACCTGGCACTGGTACATAACCACTAAAGTTTTTTCTGATTGGAATAATGCCAACTGCTTGCCAACCTATATTGCCTTTTTTATCTGCCCATATCATATTCTCACCAGGAATATGACTATAACTACATGCATCTCTAAAACTATTCCAATCCTTTGCTTGATCAATTCTTAATGATGCTAAATAAGGAGAACCTCCTGGTTCCATCCAAGCACATTTCATTGCATAGGCTTTATGATGCATACTATCAACATACATTACAGGACCATGAACTGAATATTGTAATTGTACAAATGCGTCAGCCTTATTTTTTATTTTAATAGTATCACCAATGTTTTGAAAATTTTTCCAAGCACCTTTATACCAATATTGTTGATGATTTTTAGGATTCAAATTATATACAAAAATGTCTTCGCCATCAGTTTCAAAAATAGTTAAGCCCCAGGCTCCAAATTCATTATGACCAATGGAAACGCCTGGTATGGTTGGCTCTCCACCACCAATTACATTCCATCCTGGTGCATTTAAATGTACAATATACCTTAAGGAAGGAACTGCAATTTTACGATGTGGATCATTGGCAAGCATTGGAAATCCACTTTCAGATTTTGCAGCACTAACAATCCAATTATTACTTCCTTCTGTTTCTTGATCAGATAAATAAGGTTCTAATTTTTTTCGTTGATTTAAAATGGGTAAAGCCATTGCATCGTCTTCATCAAATTCAGCCAAATCATTTTTTGTAAATTCAACCTCGTTTCTATAGGCATTATACAATCCCAAAATATCCTCTTTTAATAAACTTGCATTAATCGAACTATCTAATCTTATATTGGGTTCTTTGGGGTGAAACCACATCACTTCTTTTACTTTTTTAGCTCCTACTTTAGCAACAGCTCTTCCAATGTTTAATTCCTGGGTGCTATTACCCAACAATCCTTGATGTCTTGAAATTACAATAGCTGCAGTCCAAGGTTTTGGTTGAATATTTAAAATTTTAAACTCAATTGGTAATAAGGAAGGATTGGATATAACCTCATTGATATATGCATTTACACCATCTACATAGGATTGAATAATGGAAGCGCCGCGTGGATGATAATGATTTAATTCTTTTTGCATATCACCCCTGAACTTAAAAAGTCTTGTACCCAAATCTCTTTTAAATTCGCGCGCTCCTAAAATTTCAGATAGTGTTCCTGTAGCCTGTCTTCTCCATAATTCAAATTGAAACAATCTGTCTTTTGCCGCACAATATCCCTGTGTGAAAAATAAATCATGTTCATTGTTTGCATAAATATGATTCACTCCCCAGTTATCTCTTATCACTTCTACACTTTCTTTAATCCCATTTACTTTTAATTTTGATGCAGCAGCTTTTGTTATTAAATCTTGTGCATTCAAAGTAAAATAAGCTGCTAAACAAAAAAGAGAAAAAACAACAAGAAATGATTTTTTCATTCTTTAAATTTTATAGTAAAAATGTAGTAGGGGTAGTGAATTCTGTTATACTTAATTTTCCATTTTCTTTGATGGCTGCAAAACCTCCTTGCACATCAATTAAATTTTCAAAGCCTCTTGCTTTTAAAATCGAAATGAAAATCATGGAACGATATCCTCCAGCACAATGCACAAAACAAGTTTTGTTTTTATCTATCAAATTCATACTATCATTGATAAAATCTAAAGGAGCATTGATGGCCGACTTTACATGTTCGCTTTTATATTCAGAAGCTTTACGTACATCAATAATAGAAGCTTTAGCATCATTTTCTTTTAACTGAGCAAGTTCATCAGCAGTAATAGATTTTATATGATCAACTTCCTTGCCCGCTTTTATCCATGAATCCATTCCACCTTGTAAATATCCAATTGTAAAATCATAACCAACTCTTGCCAATCTAGTAATCACTTCTAGTTCTTTGCCATCCTCCGTTACTAATAATATTTGTTGTTTAATGTCAGGAATCATTGCGCCTACCCAAGGAGCAAAGCTTCCATCAATTCCAATATTGATAGCATTTGGTATAAACGCTTTTGCAAATACTTGTGCCGATCTAGTATCTAATATAAGCGCATTGGTTTCATTGGCAGCAGCTTCAAATGCATCAGGTGATAATGCATGCTGTCCACGTTCTAATACTTTGTCAATACTTTCATAGCCTTGAATATTCATCATTACATTTAAAGGAAAATATCCAGGAGGTGCCACCAATCCATCTAATACGGCTTCAATAAATTCTGGCTTTGTCATATTGGGTGCTAAGGCATAATTAGTTGCTTTTTGATGTCCTAAAGTATCTTGGGTTTCTTTACTCATTTTTTTACCGCATGCACTACCAGCACCATGTGCAGGATAAATTATAATGTCATCTGATAATGTCATTATTTTATTGCGTAAAGAATCGTATAAATGTCCCGCTAAAATTTCCTGAGTTAATTCGGCCTTTACTTTCTGTGCTAAATCTGGACGACCCACATCACCAATAAATAATGTATCTCCACTAAATAAGGCCACTTCTTTTCCTAATTCATCCATTAATAAATAACAAGTGCTTTCCATGGTATGACCAGGAGTATGAATCACTTTTATTTTTACTTTTCCTAATGAAAGCTCTTCACCATCTTTTGCAGCATAAAAATCAAATTCAGGTGCTGCGGTTGGACCATAAACAATTTTTGCGCCTGTTTTTTTCGCTAAGTCTAAATGTCCGGAAACGAAGTCGGCATGAAAATGTGTTTCTAAAACATATTTGATACTTGCCTTATCAGCAAAAGCCCTTTGGGTATATGCTTCAATTTCTCTCAAAGGATCAATAATTGCAACCTCACCATCACTCATAATATAGTAGGCACCTTGTGCAAGACAACCCGTATATATTTGTTCAATCTTCATAGAATATTTATTTATTTCCATCCACAATTTCAAGTATAAATTTAGCTTTTTAAGTGACAATAATCACTTTGTATCAAATTTATTAATTAAGTGACAAATAGTACATAAAATGTAAATGATTAACCCGAAGTTTGCATAAATATTAAAAATGGAGTGGGTGGGCTATATCGCAGCAATTTTAATTGGAATTTCACTTGGGCTCATTGGTAGTGGTGGCTCCATATTAACAGTGCCTGTTTTGGTATACCTTTTTCATATTGATCCTGTGTTAGCAACAACCTATTCATTGTGCATTGTTGGGGTAAGTAGTATCGCCGGCGTAATTTCTCGCTTAAGACAAAAATTATTAGACTTAAAAGTGATCCTTGTTTTTGGAGCACCTTCCATCCTTGGTGTTTTTGTTGCACGTAAATTTATTTTACATAATATCCCAGATCATTTTTCAATTGCATCAAATCCTATAAGCAAAAGTAGTTTTATTATGTTGTTTTTTGCAACACTCATGTTAGCTTCTGCATTTTCTATGATATTAGGTAAAAAACAAGAAAAGGAAATTGAACAAAAACCGGTATATGGCGCAACGCTAATGGTAGTAGGCCTTTTAGAAGGTATGGTTACAGGCATTGTAGGTGCAGGTGGTGGATTTTTAATCATCCCTGCATTGGTTATTTTGGGCAAGCTTCCAATGAAAAAAGCAATTGCATCTTCTTTGTTTATCATTACCATTAAATCATTAGTAGGATTTAGTGGTGACTTGATGCATGTAACTGTTCAGTGGAATTTTTTATTCAGCATCATTGCTTTGGCTACACTTGGAATTATTACCGGTAATTATCTGAACAAAACAATCGACGGAGCAAAACTTAAAAAAGGCTTTGGATGGTTTGTTTTAGGTATGTCTCTATTTATATTTTGCAAGCAATTTTTCTTCTAGCTCATTTATAAAGAAAATATTTTTTGCATCATCACCCACTTTTCACCTGGATTTGCAATTGGTAATGCTTGCTGATATTCCCACATTGTATTTTCCCATTGTTGAACAATTTCATTTTTAGCATCCATTACAGCTTTTTGTTCAAAACTAAAATCCGCATCTGCTTCAATAATCATAAATAGACGATTTGAAACCCTATATATTTCAAGTAATTTGATACCAGAAGATTTTATGGAATCAATTATTTCAGGCCATACAGATTGATGGTATTCATCATATGCAGCAATTAGTTGTGGGTCATCTTTTAAGTCTAAGGCTAAACAATAACGCATAGTTTTCATTTTTATTTTTATAAATTAGGACCATACACAAAGGCTTCCATCACACGCATTGATTGAATTGCCTCTTTGGCCGAACATGGATTAGGTCCTTTATCTAAAAAATAATTTACGATTTTTTCAATCATGGGTTGTTGAATATGAGCAGGAGGCTCAAAATGTATAACTTCCTTTTGTCTTTCTTTTTCAATTACTATTTGTTGGCCAAATACGGCAAACTGTATACTTCCTTTTGTTCCTTGAATAATAAATTCATCTTTTTCTGTATCCGTTTCAGCAGCAAAACACCAGTCTCCATTAAACTCAATACCGTTTTGTAATTGCATCTTTCCTGTAACCGTATCTTCAACCTCATATAAACCTGCTTTGTTAGTTGCTATTCCGTTATAGTTAATTGCTTCACCAAAAAAGTAGATTACTAAATCTAATTGATGGGGCGCCAAGTCATAAAATAAACCCCCACCGGCAGCGGCTTTGTTGACTCTCCAATTATTGGAATAATAGGGGGCAGGTGCTGCATTTTTTTGCATATTTATTTTTACGGTATTCACTTTACCTATTTCATTTTGCTGAAGCAATTCCTTTACTTTTAAAAATAGGGGGAGTGCTCTTCTATAATGTGCAATTACCAATTTTCCATCCAATTCATTTGCAAGTTCCTGCATACGCATACAAGCTGCAACCGTTGTTGACATTGGCTTTTCAACATATACTTTCTTTTTTGCGCGCAATGCTTCCATCACATATTGTTCATGGACTCCAGGAGGTGTTGCTATATATACAGCATCCACTTCGGGATGTTGAATTAAATCGGAAGCATTGTTAAAAGTATAAGGCACTTTATGTCTTAAAGCATAATCTTGTAATAATGCTTTATCTCTTCGCATAACGGCCAATAGACTGGAATTGGGCACTTTATTAAAAGCCGGTCCGCTCTTTACTTCGGTAACATTTCCACAACCAATAATACCCCATCTAATTGCTTGCATATCCTCTTAATTAGTTCAAATATTTTTTAAACCAATCCAAATGACTATTGTATCTATGCACCAAATAACTAGGAACACGGATACCATGATTTTGATTTGGATAAATGATAAGTTGAGTAGGTATTCCCACCGATTTAAATGCTTGATACATTTGTTCAGCGCCCACAACAGGTACATTAAAGTCTGCTTGACTCGCCATAAATAAGGTAGGTGTTTTAATTTCTTTTACTTTAAAGAAGGGATAAGAAACATCTAACCACTTTTGAATGTTTTCCCATGGCTTCCCAAGTTCAGGCTCATATTGACTAATGTATTGATCAGTTCCGTAAAAAGAAAGCATTAATGAACTACCCGCTCCACTTACTGCAGCTTTAAATCGTTTATCCGTAGCGATGGTATAATTAGTTAAAATGCCACCATAACTCCATCCCGCGATTGCCATTTTATTAGCATCTGCAATGCCTGTACTAATTAAATAATCGGCTACACCAATTATATCTTTTACTTCCTTATTACCCCAATCGCCATAAATGCATTTTGTATAATTTGCACCACGACCACTGCTTCCTCTATAATTTACTGCCGCAACAGCATAACCAGCAGCTGCATAGATTTGTCTTGTTAAATCAAATGAATATTCATCTTGAGCAACAGGGCCTCCATGAATAAATAAAATCAATGGTAAATTTTTAGCATTGCTATCTGGTAAATATAAAATTCCATTTACTTTATTGTTGTCACTCGCAGTTGCCGAAAAACCTTTCACAAATACTTTCTGTATGCTATTCACAAAATCATCTTGTACATGCGTCAATTTTTTAAATCCAGCACCTTCATTTAAATATATTTCGAATGGATTATTGGGAGTGCTAAATAAAGCTGCTATTTTTCCTTTACTATTTATATTTAAATTACTATAAACACCCAACTCGTTGGTAACTGATTTTACTTCGCCGTTGACAACATTAACCTGAATGATATTTTGTTTTCTATCGTCCTCTGATGTTGCTATTATTGACTTTCCGTCGATTGACCATACAATATTATCAATAGAGAGATCATATTTTTTAGTAATTACATTTTCCGTATTTGTTTTAATATCAATGATACCCAATTGTTGAATATCATACATTCCATAGGGGTCTTCAGAACTACTTCTTAAAAAAGCAATCTTTGTATTGTCAGGACTAAATATAGGATGACGATCCGATCCTTTATATTTAGTTAATTGAACCGCTTTCGCATTTTTTTCATTGGCAATTATAAAAATGTCTGTATTATCATTTTGATCAAAATTGCTTGTTACATTACTAGCATAGGTAATGAATTTACCATCGCTACTTACCGAAGCATCTGTTTCATTATTATTACCCCTTGTTAAAGTGTCTAATTTTTTCTGTTTCACATCAAATAGATAAAGATGCGTTTTTCGATTGTCTAAATAACCCTCATAATCTGCTTTAAAATGATATCGATCAATTTCATAGGGTTGGCGAATTTTAGTTTTAGCCGTATCTGCAAAACTTGGATCCTTTATTTCAAATAAAATTTTACTAGCGTCTTTAAACCATTGATAATTTGAAATTTCCCCTTTGATATGTGTAATTTGAATAGGCTCTCCTCCACGACGATCCATTAGATACAATTGATTATCCTCTTCCTCCTCTTTGCCTGATGTTAAATAAGAAATGTATTTTCCGTCAGGACTCCAATTGTAATTAGAAACCCCCTTGGTTTGTTCTGTTAAAGTAAGCGTCTCTGTACCTTCTTTATTAATCATATACAATTTAGCAACCTGTTTGTCTTTTTTAGCATCTGCTTTAGCTACTGAAAATAATACCCAGTCGCCCTCTGGTGATACTATGGGATTCCCAAATGTGCTTATATCATATATAGAAACTGGACTTAGTTTTTGTTTTGCCTTTGTGATAGATTGGGCATTAAGATGTAAACTCGACAATACAGCCAAAAACATCAAATTTGAGAATATACGCATAGAAATTATTTTACTAAATGTACGAACATATTTAAAACAAAAAGGCGAACTAGTGATTACTAATTCGCCTTACTTTAATTATATATTCGATTACTTAAATGTAAAATGCAATGAAATTACATTTGAATTTAAATCGGTGGTTTGTACATAATGCCCAAATCTTAATTCTAAAGCAGATAGATAGGTATTATTAAATCCACCAGGAGGGGCGCTTCTTAATCCAACACCTACATAATTACTACTAAATGCCGATGACGCATAGTTGCTAGTATAGTAAGTGTCTATTGGATTTCCAACTGCATCTACTTTATGTCCATATAAAGGAGCAAAATATTTGGTAGCAGTTTGGGTATAGTATCTATAAAATGGCGATACCGAAAAGAATGGCGTTATTTTATATGGCACTTCAATACTTGCGGTGTGAGAAGTTAATCCCCAATCATCCGTATAATATCTGTAATAAGATCTTATAATAACATCATCCCCCATAAAATAATTTAACCTCAAGCCAATTGGCAGTTTGGTTCTAGATGATGGTAATTTTTCAATTCTTTCTAAATGATTTTCAAAAATTACACGATGGAAAGGCAGTCCTAAATAACCATCCTGCTTTACCAAATCAAATAATACTGCCATTTGAAGTGACTTATTAATTACTTGACTATACGTTAAAGAAGTGGTGTAGGTATTTCTTGGTGAAGTAGGGATTGAAGACTCACCTGTACCACTACCACCATAATAGGCTACTCCCCCTCCCAAGCCACTTGCATAAGTTTTAATTACCATTTGGTCTAGTGGGGTTGTAATTGAATTAGTTCCGGTTTTATATTTAGTGGAATCATCTGTAGGATATATCAACGAAACCTGATCAAAATAAGCAGATACTTTGGCGCCAAACTCACCACCTGTTTTATTTTTATACCCTACATGTCCATCGAGTGCAAATGAAGTGTAGTTATATTCATGTGAATAATAAGTACCTAATCCAAATTCTGTTCCTTCATTTAAATTTTCAACCGTCCAATTTAAAGATGGATAAACCCTTGTTCCACCTGGGTTAGAAGCACCTGTTGGAGAAATGTATTTTTGAGAAGCGGCAGTATGATGATCAATACCTAATCCTGCAGTAATGGTATGTTTATTTCCTGTCTCACCATATCCTACCAATTTTAATTCTAAGAAATTGGAAAAATCATTTAATTGTTCTGATCCAGGTAATGTAATTGCATTTGCTCCTGTACCTAATATTGCAGTTCCACCACCTGTTACTGCTGAATGAGAACCATTTTGAGAATAGTAACTCGTAACTAAATTTATTTCTTCAATTTTTAATGGTCTAGATTGAAAAATGTCTTGATATTTTTGAGTTATTTGAGAATAACCATGCAGAAACAATAAATACAACCCTATTAGCGTAAGCGATAATTTTTTCATTTAATGCGTATATCGATTAGTAAAAAAGTATTTAATTAATTACAACCACAACCTCCACCTGTCTTACCACCATTCGCACCAGATGCACCCTCTTTATAAGATTGGAAATTCATTTCATTTTTTTCCACTTTTCGAGTGGATAAAGCCATCTCGGCATCATTCAATTTATTTTTTTGATATTCCTTTACGGTCTCACATGAGCTTGCTAAAACAATCAACAATAAAGAAAGGAATGCGTAAAAATTTCGTTTCATTTTGTATTTAATTTAAGTAGTTAGTTTAATATTTTTTGTTGCGTACAAAACATTGTTATCATCAATCACAATCGCTTCTATGTCTTTTATTTGATTGATCATATCAAGTCCTGCTTCAATACCCATAATCATTACAGGTGTCGCCATGGCGTCTGCTATTTCAGCATTGGTGGAAACAATGGTAACACTTTTGATGCCCGTAACTGGTAAGCCAGTTTTTGGATTAATTGTATGTGAATATTTTACACCGTCAATCATAATATATTTTTCATAATTGCCTGAAGTAGCCACCGATAATCCACTTACATTCATGTATGAAAAAACACTGGAGGCCATTTCAGGGTTCACAATTCCAATAGTCCATTTATTTCCATCCGGCATTAATCCCCAGGTCGTTAAATCTCCCGAAGCGTTGACAACACCACTTTCTACACCGGCCGCGCGCATTACATTTTTTGCTTGCTCTGCTGCATAGCCTTTGCCAATACCTCCAAAACCAATACGCATGCCCTGTTGTTTTAAAAAAACCGTAGACGCGTCTTTATCAATAATGATATTTTTATAATTAATGAGTCGAACACTTTGTTTTGCAATCTCTCTACTTGGTAAACTTGTCATGGTAGTATCGAAATTCCACAATGACTTATCAACCGATCCATAACTTATATCAAAAGCCCCTTGCGTAACATTTGAAATTCTTAAAGCCCGCTCAATTAATAAAATAATTTCTTCAGAAACTTTTACGGGTGCTATACCCGCATTCGCATTGATTAAATTGGTTTCGCTGTTCTCGGCATAAGTAGTTAAAAGCTTTTCAATTCTTTGAATTTCTTTAACGCCTATATCAATTTTTTCATTTGCCCATTGTTCATCGGCTCCCACTACCGTAATCTCAAAATGGTTTCCCATTAAGCGCATTGATTTTTTATGTAGTGTTAATGCAGACATTATTATTGATGATCTTGAATGGTTTGTTGAATGTCCGCAATAAATTCAGTTGGCGATGCAGGAAATCCTTCCCAACTTTTTATTACAACACCATTTTGATCCACCAAAACGGTTAATGGAAAAGACCCTTTCGAATTATATTTTTCTGCTAGGTCGTCATTTAACTTTTGTTGTGCTGCTGTCAATTGATTTTTTTTAGCTCTTGGGAAATCTGCATTTAATAAAATCAACTTTTCATTCGCCACTTTTGTAAAGTCAGACATTACAAAAACTTCTTTGTGTAATCTTATACAAGGTCCACACCAATCAGAACCAGAAAAATTAACAAAAATAAACTTATGTTCTTTTTGTGCTTTTTGTAAAGCCTCATTATAATTATGTCCCCATTCTGGAGTAGGTGACATAAACGCTGATGAAATAATTAATAGTAAAGCGATTGCTAATCTCATATCAAATTCAATTTAACTAAAAGATATTTATCAAATATCGTTTAAAACCAATGTTATAACACCTATTAGTTTTGATTTTAACCATTTTATAAAGGAATTAAGTTGTTATTAAGGCAATAAAAAAGGGCAGTATAGAAATACCGCCCGACTTAACGATTGCTTGGCTATATATATGATCTAGCTGTCATAGATGGGATCGAACCATCGTTGAGGGTTTTGCTGACCCCTGCCTCTCCACTCGGCCACATGACAATATTTTTATTAAAAAAGGGAATTTGTATATGCGCATATCTT
>Ga0214164_1001867_pt1 | contig 11521 bp, 10 predicted proteins | sample TroBogepilimnion_13_FD_153003 | JGI IMG/M metagenome (GOLD analysis project Ga0214164, IMG submission 153003) | Freshwater microbial communities from Trout Bog Lake, WI - Practice 03JUN2009 epilimnion v4 | ecosystem: Environmental > Aquatic > Freshwater > Lake > Epilimnion/Euphotic zone ...
TTGATGCTCAAAGATATTTTGACTGGTATGTCGATTACCGGTCGCTACCTCTTTAAGCCAAAAATTACAATTCAGTATCCTGAGGAGAAAACACCTCAATCTCCACGCTTCCGTGGCTTGCACGCTTTGCGTCGCTATGAGAACGGGGAAGAGCGCTGCATTGGTTGCAAACTGTGCGAAGCAGTCTGTCCTGCCTATGCTATTACGATTGAAACCGCTGAGCGTGATGACGGTACTCGTCGCACGAGCCGTTACGACATCGACCTGACCAAATGTATCTTCTGCGGTTTTTGCGAAGAAGCCTGCCCAGTAGATGCGATTGTGGAGACCAATATTTTTGAATACTTTGGTGATAAGCGGGGCGACCTGTATTTCACCAAAGAGATGTTGCTAGCTGTGGGCGATAAGTATGAAAAAGATATTGCTGTTAACCGTGCAGCTGATGCACCTTATCGTTAATCGAATCGAGCGATAGCCCTATGACATTCGATACCTCCACTATCTTTTCAGTTTTCTTCTACGCCTTTGCGGGCTTATTGGTCATTTCTGCTTTGCGAGTGATTACAGCGCGCAACCCAGTACACGCGGCTTTATTTTTGGTCTTGGCCTTCTTCTGTGCCTCTGGTCTGTGGATGCTGCTGAAGGCAGAGTTTCTGAGTTTGGCTCTGATCTTGGTTTACGTTGGCGCGGTAATGGTGCTCTTCCTGTTCGTGGTCATGATGCTTGATCTTGATCTAGAACATCTGCGTCGTGACTTTAAGAAGTATTTGCCAGTCGCTTTCTTGATGGGTGCAGTAATTGTGTTGGAGTTATCGATCGTATTGATTCGTAGCTTTATCGGCACCAGTTCACCCGTGCAGCCCATGCTAGAAGAGTCCACCATGAGCAATACCAAGGCTCTAGGGATGTTGATCTTTGTAGATTATGTTTACGCCTTTGAAGTTGCTGGCGTGATTCTGTTGGTAGCTATTATTGCGGCCGTTGCCTTGACCTTGCGTAATCGTAAGGACGCAAAAGCGCAAAACGTAGCAGAGCAAATCAATGTGAAAGCTTCAGACCGGATGCGTATCGTCAAAATGAATACCGATATGGCTGCCAAGCAAGACGCCCGGGGAGAAAAGAAATGACCGTGACCCTGGCGCACTATCTCGTCCTGAGCGCAATTTTGTTTGCGACTAGCGTGATTGGTATTTTCCTCAATCGCAAAAACGTCATCGTTTTACTGATGGCAATTGAATTGATGTTGCTCTCAGTCAATTTAAATTTTGTTGCCTTCTCTCATTACTTGGGTGATATGGCAGGTCAAGTATTTGTATTTTTCATTCTGACCGTGGCCGCTGCAGAAGCAGCGATTGGTTTGGCAATCTTGGTCGTGCTCTTCCGTAAGGTAGATACGATCAACGCTGAAGACCTTGACCACCTTAAAGGCTAGACATGCAACTCACCTTAACTCTTCCTGTTCTCTGCGCTGTGCCGCTGGCACCGTTGTTTGGTTCTGCCATTGCTGGTTTCTTTGGTACTAAATTAGGCGGCGATCGCATTGGTCATGGAGCCTGTCAGTTTGTCACCATCCTGGGTGTGATGATTGCGTTTGTCTTATCCTGCTTTGTGTTGGTCCAGGTCATGGATGGTTTCTATTTCAATGGCACTGTGTATCACTGGATGCAATTGGGCGAGCTCAATCTCGATATTGGTTTCTTAATTGACCCATTGACTGCCACCATGATGTGTGTGGTGACCTTTGTGTCTTTGATGGTTCATATCTACACCATTGGTTATATGGCAGGGGAAGAGGGCTATAACCGCTTCTTCTCTTACATCTCTTTGTTTACCTTTGCCATGTTGATGTTGGTAATGAGTAATAACCTCTTGCAACTGTTCTTTGGCTGGGAAGCAGTGGGCGTTGTTTCTTATCTCCTGATTGGTTTCTATTTTGAGCGCCAGTCTGCTGTGTTTGCCAATATGAAGGCTTTCTTGGTTAACCGCGTGGGTGACTTTGGCTTCATTCTTGGCATTGGTTTGTTATTAGCCAGCACCGGCTCAATGCAATATGACGTGATCTTTGCGCAAAACACCGCTTTAGCAGCGCAAAGTTTGCCTGGTACCGGTTGGAACTTAGTCACCGTTGCTTGTATTTGTTTATTCATCGGCGCGATGGGTAAGTCAGCCCAATTCCCGTTGCATGTTTGGTTGCCAGACTCCATGGAAGGCCCAACCCCAATTTCTGCTTTGATTCATGCGGCAACAATGGTGACCGCCGGTATCTTTATGGTGGCACGGATGTCGCCACTCTTTGAACTCTCTGACGCAGCCTTGAGCTTCATCCTGGTTATTGGCTCAATCACCGCACTCTTTATGGGCTTCTTGGGAATCGTACAAAACGATATCAAGCGGGTAGTAGCGTATTCCACATTGTCACAACTGGGTTATATGACCGTTGCATTGGGTGTGTCCGCATATCCAGTCGCGATCTTCCATTTGATGACCCATGCGTTCTTTAAGGCATTGTTATTCCTGGCAGCGGGTAGCGTGATTTTGGGTATGCACCATGAGCAAGACATGCGCAAAATGGGCGGTCTCTGGAAGTACATGCCGATTACTTGCTTGATGATGCTTTTGGGTAATCTGGCACTCATTGGTACTCCATTCTTCTCTGGCTTCTATTCAAAAGACTCCATTATTGAAGCCGTTGCAGCAAGTCATATTCCTGGGTCCGGTTTTGCTTACTTTGCCGTCATGGCCAGCGTCTTTGTGACCGCTTTGTATTCTTTCCGTCTCTACTTTTATGTGTTCCATGGCAAGGCTCGTTGGGGTCATGCAGACGCTCATGCGCACGACCATCATCATGCAGAAGAGGGCGATGATCATGCTCACCATGGTCTTGCGCCAGGCGAGAAGCCCCATGAGTCTCCTTTAGTGGTGACGCTGCCCTTGATTCTGTTGGCCATTCCTTCAGTCATTATTGGCTTCTACACCATTGAACCAATGTTGTTCGGTACTTTCTTTGGCGACTCTATTTTTGTTGATATCAGCAAGCATCCAGCGATGATGGAACTGGCTGAAGAGTTCCATGGCCCGATTGCGATGGCCTTGCATGCCTTTACTTCGCCAGTACTGTTGTTGGTTGGATTGGGTGTACTTGCCGCTGCGATTGGTTATTTATGGGCAACTAAGCTACCTGAGAAGTTTGCACAGGCTCTTGCGCCAATCAAGTTATTGCTCGATAACAAGTATTACTTAGACGCCTTTAACCAAGCCTTCTTTGCTAAAGGCTTGTTGTGGATCGGCGGTATCTTGTGGCACCGCGGTGATCAAAAGATCATCGATGGATTCTTGGTTAATGGCAGTGCGCATGCTGTAGGGCGCTTTGCCGGTGTGATTCGCCATTTGCAATCCGGTTATCTCTATCACTACGCCTTTGCAATGATTGCAGGCTTAGCGGTATTGCTGGCTTGGGTTTTGTACGCTTACCTGCCTTTTGTTCGTTAGGCCTTTGTTACTTAAGTAGCCATCATGATTCTTTCCTTCGCCATCTGGATCCCGATTTTCTTTGGACTCATCATTTTGTTTTATGGGTCTGAGCATCCTAGCGCTGGTGTGCGTTGGCTTGCCCTGATCGGCTCCATCATTGGTTTTGTTGCAACCCTGCCATTGATCTTGGATTTTGATATTGCCAATGCAGGCATGCAGTTTGTTGAGAATATCGCTTGGATTCCGCGCTACGACATTAGCTATCACCTCGGGGTAGATGGCATTTCGGTGTGGTTCATTGTGCTCACCGCTTTCATCAACATTTTTGTTGTGATCGCCGCTTGGGAAGTGATTGATAAGAAGGTCTCGCAGTACATGGCCTCTTTCTTGATTCTTTCTGGACTGATGATCGGTGTCTTTGCTGCACTAGATGCTTTGTTGTTCTACGTGTTCTTTGAAGCTACCCTGATTCCGATGTACATCATTATTGGTGTGTGGGGCGGTCATAACCGGATTTACGCAGCCTTCAAGTTCTTCCTTTACACCTTGCTGGGTTCTTTGTTGACCTTGATCGCAATGCTGTACTTATATAACTCGACCAATACCTTTGATATCTTGACTTGGCAAAAAGCGCCTTTAGATATTGTTGAACAAGTACTGATTTTCTTTGCCTTCTTTATGGCTTTTGCTGTGAAGGTACCAATGTGGCCATTGCATACTTGGCTGCCTGATGTGCACGTTGAAGCGCCTACTGGTGGCTCCGTAGTCTTGGCGGCCATCATGTTGAAGCTCGGTGCTTATGGTTTCTTGAGATTCTCATTACCCATCGCTCCCGATGCTAGCCAATACCTTGGTCCCTTCATCATCTTCTTGTCATTAGTGGCAGTGATCTATGTGGGTACCGTTGCACTGGTGCAAAAGGATATGAAAAAGCTGGTTGCCTACTCATCAGTGGCACACATGGGCTTTGTTACCCTGGGCTTCTTCCTCTTTAGTCCTTTAGGAGTAGAGGGCGGTATCGTCCAAATGATCTCCCATGGCTTTGTATCTGGTGCCATGTTCCTTTCGATTGGTGTGTTGTATGACCGTATGCACACGCGTCAGATCGCGGACTACGGTGGCGTAGTACACAAGATGCCAGCCTTTACTGCATTCGCGGTATTGATGGCCATGGCCAATTGCGGCTTACCAGCGACCTCTGGTTTCGTGGGTGAGTTCATGGTGATTCTGGCTGCAGTCGATTACGACTTCTTGATTGGCATTCTGTCTGCTACGGCTTTGATTCTGGGTGCGGCATATTCTCTTTGGATGGTTAAGCGGGTGTTCTTTGGTGCAATCCACAACAAACATGTTGAGGAGCTCAAAGACCTCAATGCCCGCGAGTATTTCATGATGGCTGTCTTGACAATCTGCGTATTAGGTATGGGCGTCTATCCCAAGCCGTTTACTGACATCATTCATCCCGCTGTGATTAATCTGCTGCAGCATGTTGCTGTAAGCAAAATCTGAGTAAAAGCACATGCAAGCCTTTGACCTTTTCGCCATCCTGCCTGAACTTGTACTGCTGGTTGTGACCTGCGTACTGCTGGTTGCCAGTGTTTATGTTCGTGAGCGGCAGCCAGCCGTAGCTGGAGTAGAGCAAGATATTTTCCACACCCCACGTGGTGTTGGATTCGTGTACTTCTTCACCATCATTTTGCTTGCCTATCTGGCGATTGCCTTTGCTAGTCGTATTGGCGATGTCTCCTTAGTGGCCATGAATGGCTTGTTTCAGTCTGATCCATTCTCCAACCTCTTAAAGGCTTGCTCTTGTGGCGCTGTTTTAGTGAGCTTGATCTACTCTAAGCAATATCTGATGGATCGGGGTATGTTCCGTCCTGACTTTATCGTCCTCAGTCTGTTGGCTTTGCTGGGTCAGTTAGTCTTGGTCTCAGGTTCCAATCTCTTAACGCTGTATCTCGGTCTTGAGCTAATGGCCCTGCCTACTTATGCCTTGGTAGCCATGCGTCATAACAGTGAGAAGAGTGTTGAGGCTGCCATTAAGTACTTCATCTTGGGCGCTTTAGCTTCAGGCTTTTTACTCTACGGAATGTCGATGCTTTACGGAGTGACTGGGTCACTCGATCTGATTGAGATCTTTAAAACGGTAGCGGATCCGCGTGTTAATCATTTAGTGATGGCCTTTGGCCTCGTCTTTATCGTCGCTGGCCTAGCCTTCAAATTAGGGGTAGTGCCATTTCATATGTGGGTACCTGATGTGTATCAAGGCGCACCTACTGCGGTGACTCTCATGATTGCAGCAGCCCCTAAGATCGCTGCTTTCGGATTATTGTTCCGCTTACTGGTGAATACCTTATTGCCACTGTTGGGTGACTGGCAACCCATGTTAGTGCTCTTGTCCATTCTGTCGCTGGTTGTTGGTAACATCACTGCGATTGCGCAAACCAATATCAAGCGGATGTTAGCCTATTCAGCAATTGCACAGATGGGCTTTGTGATGCTCGGCATGCTTTCGGTATTTGATGATCATGCCTTTAGTGCTTCAACCTACTACGTGATTACCTACGTTTTAACGACATTAGGTAGCTTCGGTTTATTGATGCTGCTGTCACGGAAAGGGTATGACTGTGAAACTTTGGATGGCTTAAAAGGCCTCAATAAGAAGCACCCTTGGTTTGCCTTTATTGGCTTAGTCATGATGTTCTCTTTAGCCGGAATTCCGCCAACGGTGGGCTTTGCCGCAAAGTTATCCGTCCTTGAGGCTTTGGTGGATGCACAACATACTTTCATCGCCATCATCGCTGTGATTGCCTCTTTGATTGGTGCCTTCTACTACTTGCGAGTGGTGAAGGTCATGTACTTTGATGAGCCTTTGCACGAAACCACCATCTCCGGATCGACTTTTGCCAAAGGACTCTTGAGTCTCAATTGCATCCTGGTGCTGGTCTTGGGTATTTTCCCAGGCGGCCTCATGGCCATCTGCCTCGATGCTATGCGCCGTACCTTGCTGGGCTCTTAAGCGCTCGCTGAGGTCTGACCATGACCGAAAAATTCCTGCACGACTTACCTCCGGGTGATCAGCACCTTCGTGAAGAGAGAATCTCAGGCGAAGATATCTACGGCGGTATTTTCTTAAACATGAAGCGCGATCGGGTGAGCTTGCCCGATGGCCAAGAGGCGGTTCGAGAGTATCTGACACACCCAGGTGCTGTTGCGATTTTGGCCATTCTCGATGATGGCCGCATACTTTTAGAACGTCAGTACCGTTATCCCATTGCGAAAGTTTGCATGGAGATCCCAGCCGGCAAATTAGATCCGAATGAAGACCCATTGGTGTGCGCACAACGAGAGCTCGAAGAAGAAACCGGTTACTCTGCCAGTAAATGGAGCTATATCCGCCGTATTCATCCCGTGATTTCATATTCAACGGAGTTCATCGATATCTACTTGGCGGAAGGTTTGCAGTCCGGGAAGAGTCGCTTGGATGAAGAAGAGTTTCTGGATGTCTTCGCTGCCCCTTTGGATGAAATCTTGGCCTGGGTGGAGCAGGGTGTGATTACGGACGTCAAGACTACCATTGCGATTTATTGGTTAGATCGCTATCGCCGCAATCTCGTTAAACCCAGCGCTTTAGGTTCTTAGCTAGCTCTGCATAAACCCGATAAAATAGGGGCTATTGAATTTGGCAGATTTGCCCCCATTTAGGTTTTATGAAAGTCTACAATTTATCCTGCCCCCTAGATCATCGCTTTGAGGGTTGGTTTGCGTCTGAGGAAGATTGCATCTCCCAACAAGCAAAAGGGATCTTAGCCTGCCCTTTATGTGAAAGCACCGAGATCACTCGGATGCCATCAGCCCCCCATATTGCAAAATCAAGCTCAAGCCAGAGTATGGAGTTGGCCAATACGGCGCAGACTCCCATTCAGCAAGCCAGCCCCAGTGGTGATGTTGTTGCCTTGGCTGGTAGCGATCACTCTCAGCTGGAAGCTCAAGTACAAGCCGCTTTTCTGAAAGGCATGCGTGAGCTGATGGGGCGCTCTGAAGATGTGGGCGCTGCGTTTGCAGAAGAAGCCAGAAGAATTCACTATAAAGAATCGCCTGAGCGTAGTATCCGTGGTCAAACTACCTTGGATGAAGCAGAAGCGCTGCGAGAAGAGGGTATTGAGGTAATGGCCATGCCATTACTTCCTGCTTTCAAAGATACTCTGCAATAGCAGATAAAAAAAGAGCGATCCAAAGATCGCTCTTGGTATGACCCCTTCGCTTTTTTACTTCGAAGTGGGCATCACAAATTCCGCACCTTTATCGATACTCTCAGGCCAGCGTTGCATCACGCTCTTTTGCTTGGTGTAGAAACGGACGCCTTCTTTGCCGTAAGCATGCATATCGCCGAAGAGGGATTTCTTCCAACCACCAAAACCATGCCAAGCCATTGGTACAGGAATAGGAACATTGATACCAACCATGCCAGCTTGAACGCGACGCGCAAACTCACGAGCGATATTGCCGTCGCTAGTAAAGCAAGCAACGCCGTTACCAAATTCGCAGGAGTTCACTAAGTTCAACGCATCAGTGAAGTTGGCAACGCGCAAACAAGACAGTACTGGTCCAAAAATTTCTTCAAGATATATCTTCATGTCTGGAGTGACGTTATCAAACAGGGTGCCGCCAATAAAGAAACCATTTTCATGACCGGGAACCTTGAGACCACGACCATCTACGAGTAATTTGGCGCCAGATGCAACACCGCTCTCGATATAGCCAGTAATTCTGTCTAAAGCGACTTTGGTCACAATCGGACCCATCTCGGCATCCAGTTCCATACCATTCTTCACTTTGAGGGTCTTTGTGCGCTCAATCAGTTTTGGCATGATCTTGTCAGCCGCAGTGCCCACTAGGACGGCAACTGAGATCGCCATGCAGCGCTCACCCGCGGAACCATAGGCTGCACCAATGAGGGCATCTACCGCTTTATCCATATCGGCATCAGGCATGATGACCATGTGGTTCTTGGCGCCACCCAGGGCTTGCGAACGTTTACCAAAGTGAGCGCAGCGCTCGTAGATGTAATTGGCAATCGGGGTTGAACCGACGAAGCTTACTGCTTTCACATCGGGATTTTCAATCAAAGCATCTACCGCCTCTTTATCACCTTGGACCACATTGAATACGCCATCAGGTAAGCCAGCCTCTTTGAGTAACTTGGCCATCAATAGGGCGGGGGACGGATCGGTTGGACTTGGCTTGAGGATGAAAGTGTTACCGCAGGCGATTGCCACGGGGAACATCCACATGGGAACCATTACCGGAAAGTTAAAAGGTGTAACACCAGCTACTACGCCCAAAGGTTGGCGCATGACCCAATTATCAATACCCGTTGAAACTTGTTCGGTGTAGTCCCCTTTGAGGAGTTCAGGAATGCCAGTGGCAAATTCCACAATCTCAATACCACGGGTCACCTCACCTTGAGCATCGGTAAATACTTTGCCGTGCTCCGCAGTGATCATGGCTGCTAGCTCATCGCGGTGGGCATTGAGCAGCTCCAAATACTTGAACATAATGCGTGCGCGACGCAATGGGGAAGTCTGACCCCAGGTCTGAAATGCGGCCTCAGCAACCGCTACAGCAGCATCGACATCCTTGCGGCTGGCCAACGCTACCCGACGGGATACGGAGCCAGTGGAGGGGCTATAGACGTCTGCAAATCGACCCTCTTGAGGGGTAACAATCTTACCGCCAACATAGTGGCCAACATCTTCTTTAGATTCAAAGGCTTGAGGTGCATTCTTCATAATGTGTATTTCGTGATCCTAGGGGTTTGTCGGCAAAAAGAGGGTTTCCAGGCTCGTGGTGGCCACGAAAGAGGGTCTCCTTTATTCTTGTTTTAGGTATTCTATCGCTTTCGCTGTTTTCAGTCTGATAACCCCGTTTTTTGCAATTTAAGGCCCATATGAGCATGCTTTTCTCCAGTTATACCTTGCCCTCCCCAAAAGGCCCTTTAAACCTCGCTAACCGCATCGTCGTTGCACCCATGTGTCAATACTCGGCTCTGAATGGAGAGGCAACAGATTGGCATTTAATGCACTGGGGTAATCTTTTAAATAGCGGCGCAGGTTTATTCATTATTGAGGCTACAGGTGTAACACCCGAGGGACGTATTACGCCAGCCTGTTTAGGTTTATGGGATGACCGCACTGAAGCAGCGCTAAAAGATAAACTGAGTCGGGCTCGTAAGTTGGCTCCAGCCGTTCCGGTATTTATCCAGCTGGCACATGCAGGCCGCAAAGCCTCGAGTGCGACGCCATGGGATGGTGGTCAACTCCTAGCGGTAGATCAGGGTGGCTGGGAAACCGAAGCACCATCAGCTATTCCTCAATTAGAAGGGGAGCGTTTGCCACATGAGCTCTCCAAAGATGAGCTCAAAAAGATGATTGCTGCATTTGTAACGGCGGCAGAAAGATCTGCTCGTATTGGTGTAGAAGGTATTGAATTACATGGCGCACATGGCTACTTGCTCCACCAATTTTTATCCCCGATTGCTAATCAACGCAGCGATGAATACGGTGGCTCTTTTGAGAATCGCATTCGTTTTCCTTTAGAACTATTTAAAGCAGTGAGAGCGGCGTACTCAGGTGTATTAGGAATTCGAATCTCAGCACATGATTGGGTTGAGGGCGGTTGGACACCAGAAGAGACTGCAGAATTTGCGGTGCAACTCAAAGCGATGGGTTGTGATTATGTGCACATCTCTTCTGGCGGAATTTCCCCCTCACAAAAAATTGCGATTGGACCGAAGTATCAGATTCCGTTTGCTAAGATCGTCAAAGAAAAATCTGGTCTACCAACCATGGCAGTAGGTTTAATCACCGACCCCCATCAAGCAGAAGAAATCTTGCAAGACGGCGATGCCGATCTAGTAGCTTTAGCTAGAGCCTTCCTTTACAAGCCCCGCTGGGGGTGGGAGGCTGCTGCAGCCTTGGGCGCTACTGTGGTTGCGAATGAACGTTACTGGCGTTGTTTGCCGCGTGAAGCCCAAGCAGTCTTTGGTGGCGTCAAAATAGGGCAGCGTTAAACATGCCAACAGAAACTCAGCGTCACGCTGTTCGCGAATCTTGGCTGCAAGATGCGGTGAAACATTTAGAGCCCGTATTTTCTAAAGCAGGCTATGCGATCCCACCCGTGAGAGTCTCCTGTGGCTTTCCGGCTTCGAGTAGTCCACGCACCACTTTAGGTCAGTGCTGGCCACGCGAACGTTCTGGTGGTGGAGTGAATGAAATCTTCATCTCCCCAAAACTCGATGATCCAGTGCAATTGCTAGACACCTTGGTACACGAGTTGTGTCACGCAGTTGATGACTGTTTTAGTGGTCATGGTGAGGACTTCAAAGGTATTGCTCAAACAGTAGGACTTGAGGGCCCTGCTCGAATGGCGCACGCCACTGAAGAGTTAATGGTCAAACTTACTATGATTAGCCAAGAGCTCGGCCCTTATCCGCACCAAGCAATTGTCTTTCCTCCACCGCGCCCCAGTAATGCCAGTCGCAGTAAAGCGAAATGCGCACAATGCGGGTACGAAGTGACTTTACTCAAACGCTGGGCTAGCTATGGAGCACCCATTTGCCCCAAAGACAATTTACGGATGCAAGAATTCGCTTCTGAGACAATTGAGAACACGACTGAGCATGACGCGGAGAGTGTAGAGCAGGGCAGTAAGACCAGTATTGACGATATCCGTCGGGCAATTAGCTAGAGTCGATCATCAGTAAAATCACAGTATTCATTCACCATTTTCAAGAGACCCATTCATGAACGCAAAAAAGATCTTCAAGAACCCCAAAATTGCAGTGATTGCTGGGGATGGAATTGGTAAGGAAGTAATGCCGGAAGGCGTTCGTGCCCTAGAGGTGGCAAACCAGAAGTTCGGTATTGGCATGCAATTTGACCATTTTGATTTTGCTAGCTGTGACTATTACCAAAAGCACGGCAAGATGATGCCCGATAACTGGTTTGAAACCTTGATGCAATACGATGCGATTTTCTTTGGTGCTGTG